>Ga0209393_1000398_pt1 | contig 21668 bp, 20 predicted proteins | sample SSWtaG_2_FD_184117 | JGI IMG/M metagenome (GOLD analysis project Ga0209393, IMG submission 184117) | Hot spring microbial communities from Sandy's Spring West, USA to study Microbial Dark Matter (Phase II) - SSWsed_130316 (SPAdes)... | ecosystem: Environmental > Aquatic > Thermal springs > Hot...
CTATACGATATGACTTGATTATTTAATATTCAGTTAAAGTAAGAAAACTAATAAGTTAGCTAGAGAATACGAATCTAGAATTCCATGAATTTTCACGTTATCGGTAAGAAAACAGTTAGGAAGGATGCATTAGCAAAAGTTACTGGAGCGGAGAAGTATGCATCAGACATATATCTTCCAAACATGCTTCATGCAAGAGTCTTGAAGAGTCCATACCCGCATGCTTTCGTAAAAAAGATAGATACAAGTAAAGCAGAAGAGGCAGGAGCGATCGTAATAACCTTCAAAGACGTACCTGATAGACTGTTCTGCCCAAGGCTTGTAAGCACGCCAGATGCAACATACAAGGATTGGAGGGTATTAACAGATAAACCTGCATATGTTGGAGAGCCTATAGCAGCTGTTGCTGCTGAAACAGAAGAATTAGCACAGAAGGCTCTAGAGCTAATAGAAGTAGAGTATCAAGTCCTTGAATCTGTATTTGACCCGCTGGAATCGATGAGAGAAGGCGCACCTAAGATACATGAGAAGATTATACTCAACGATAAGTTGATAAATGTAGAGAATAATATTGCTTGTAAGCTAGAACTTGAAGAAGGAGACTTAGAAGAAGCTTTCAAGAAATCAGATATAATAATTGAGAGAGAGTTTAGAACTAGTAGAGGATACCATAACCAGCTTGAACCAAAAGTTGCTGTTGTAAATCCTGAACCAGATGGAGGTCTAACGATATGGTGTACAACTCAGACAATCCATAATACTAAGCTACTAATAAGCGAGATCTTCAATATACCTGTAAGCAAGATAAACGTAAAGAAGCTAGCTCTAGGAGGAGGGTTCGGCTCAAGTATACAGACGAATATTGTAGTCCCTATAGCTGTTGCATTAGCTCTTAAGGCTCGGAGACCAGTTAGGCTAGCATACACAAAGGAAGAAGATATGCATGAACATAGCAGTTACCAGATGATTTTTAGATTCAAGATAGGTGTATCGAGAGATGGGAAACTCACTGGTGGATACATGGAGAACATAATGGATATAGGCGCCCATCAAATTCAAGCTTACCCGCTACTTGGAACATGCGCAGGGTGGTGGGTATCTCTATACAAGCTACAAGCAATAAAATATGTTGGAGTAGCAGTATACACAAATAAGATACCTTCCTGCGCATATAGAGGATATGGTAACCCTCAGGTAACATGGGCTGTAGAAACAATAATGGATGAACTTGCTGAAATACTTGGAATAGATCCGATAGAATTTAGACTCAAAAACTACATAGGTGAAGGAGACCTATTCTGGGGTCAGGGACCAACAGTAAAATCAATAATCAAGAGTTGCGGAGTTGAAGAAATATTGAGGAAAGGCTCAGAATTAATAGGCTGGAAGAATAGACCTAAGCCTGGAGAGCAGAAAGGCAGGTATAGAAGAGGAATAGGAGTGGCCAGAGGATACCATACATCAAGTGCAGGATCACCTATACCAAGCCAAGTAATCGATTATTCTGGAGCAATCCTTAAAGTAAATGAAGATGGGACAGTTGATTATATTACCGCATTAATCGACCAAGGTGGAGGAACACTAGATGCTCACGCTAAGATAATAGCCGAGGAACTTGGGTTACCATTAAAGAATGTAAATATTGTTTCAGCTGATTCTCAGACAACGATATATGATGTATGCACTCATGCTTCAAGAGGAGTCTATGCTGGAGGGGGAGCAGCATTGAATGTCGCAAGACAAGTAAAGAAGAAGATACTAGAATTAGCTTCAAAAGTCCTAAATGCATATCCACATACATTAAATATTCGGCCTGATGAGGAAAGAGGACAAGCAGTAATATATGTTGAAGGCGTATCTGGAAGAGAGATAACGCTTGGAGAGCTTGCAACCCTCGCTAGGATAAAGAATTGGGGGACGATCGCTGTAGTAGAAAGTTTTAGACCTCCTGCTTGCCCACCCCACTTCACAGGATACTTTGTTGAAGTACTTGTAGATACTGAGACAGGGATTGTTAAACCATTAAGAGTAGTTATTGGTGCAGATATTGGTACAGTTATTAATCCTGAGCTTGCGGAAGGACAGCTCCATGGTGGATTCATGATGGGTTGGAGTAGGGCAATTCTCGAAGACTTGAGATACAGTAAAGATACTGGAGATATAGAATGTAGAGGATTCATAATAGATTATAAGATGCCTACTGCTAAAGATATACCTGAAGAGATTATGACATTCTTTGTAGAAACTTATGAGCCTACAGGACCATTCGGGGCAAAAGGACTAGGTGAGGGAGCACAGAATCCTGCAATAGCAGCAATAGCCAATGCAATCTATAATGCTACTGGAATAAGATTTTACGAGCTACCTATAACCCCTGAGAAGCTATTGGAGAAATTAAGAGAGAAAGAGAGAAGAGAACCTACGAAAGTAGTAGCTGAGAAATTAATCGATATGTAGGGGTGAATTCATGAGAGCAGATTATGTCAACCTAGTTAATACGCATATCATCCCAGTTGAGTTTACTTATCATGCCCCTGAAACTCTTGAAGAAGCATTAAAATTATTGAGGGAGTATCAAGGTCAAGCTAGGATAATAGCAGGTGGAACAGACCTAATAGTAGATATAAAGCTACGTAGAAAAGAGCCTAAACACATAATAAGTTTAAGTAGAATTAGAGAACTAGATTACATTATTGAAGAAGATTCAGGTGTTAGGATTGGAGCTGCTACAAAACTAAGAAGTATAGAGAAGAGTAGAATTGTCTATGAACGGTTCGAAGCATTACACCAAGCAGTTAAGTCCATAGCTTCAATACAAGTAAGAAACATGGGAACCTTAGTTGGCAATATATGTAATGCTAGCCCAGCTGCAGATTCTGCTCCACCTCTATTAATCTACGATGCTATAGTTACAGCTCAAAATTTAGAAGGATCGAGAAAGATAATGATGAGAAACTTCTTCACTGGACCTGGGAAGACTTGTTTAAGAGATGATGAGATCGTTACAGAAATATTCATACCATATCCTCCCAGAGATTCTGTAAGCAGCTTCTTGAAGATCTCCAGGGTTGGCATGGACCTGGCTAAAGTCAACATCGCATTGCTTCTCAAATTTAACAGCAATGTCGTTGAAGATTTTAGAATAGCTTTAGGAGCTGTTGCTCCAACCCCACTAAGAATATTCAGAGCTGAAGAATACCTTAAGCATAAGCTTCTTAATGAAGAAAATCTCAAGAAAGTTGAGGAAATAGTTTCAGAAGAGATTAAACCTATAACAGATGTTCGGTCTACAGAATGGTATAGAAGGGAGGTCTCGAAAACATTTGTAAGAGATGCTTTAAACATGGCGGTGAATAAGATGGTGATAAAATGAAGATAGAATTAATTGTTAATGGTGCTAGAAAGATAGTTGATGTTGAGCCTAATGAGCTATTAATCAACGTTCTTAGAGAGAAGCTGGGTTTAACTGGGACTAAGTATGGATGCGGTATAGGAGAATGCGGTGCATGCACAGTCATGGTTGATGGTGAGCCAGTATTGTCATGCCTAACATTAGCAGTAGAGGTAGCTGGAAGAGAGATCACAACGATAGAGGGGATAGCTAAGGATGGGCAGCTTGACCCAATCCAAGAAGCATTCATAGAAGAAGGTGCAATCCAATGTGGATACTGTACTCCCGGATTTATAATAACAGCAAAAGCTCTACTTAATGAGAATAGAAGCCCAAGCAGAGAAGAGATAGTTGAATACATTAAGGGAAACCTGTGTAGATGTACAGGGTACATCAACATAATCAAAGCAATACAGAAAGCGTCAGAGAAAATAACTAAAAATCTATACAAGTGATGCGCTACCTAGAATTTGCCTTATAGTGATGCAAATATAAGATCTCTTTATAATAGTAATATTTGTATGAAGGTAGATCAGAAAGACTTTTAAAGCTGTTACAGAAAATACCTCCATGCCCGCTGAGCGCCCTACAGCTGCTTTCATACTATCTTTGATTGGGGGGATCTTCATACTCATTGGGTCATTAATAGGCTCTATTCTTGCAGGCATACTTGGTGGAGCCATGATGCTTGTACCATTCCTAGGAGGACTCGGAGCACTAGTTATCCTCATAGCTATTCTAGGAGTAATCTTCGGAATAATAATCATAATAGGCGCAGTTATGATTAATTCAGGCGACCCATCGAGAGTTAGGACAGGCTCAATACTAGTACTGATATTCTCAATTCTAAGTCTTCTCCTCACAGGCGGAGGCTTCATAATAGGATTCATACTGGCCTTAGTTGGAGGCATCCTTGGACTAGTATGGAAGCCATCTGAGCAGAGAGGAGGCCTACCACCTCCACCTCCCCCTTAACATCCAATTATTTTTTCCTTGGTGGAATACTAATCTGTTAGCCGATTCTCTGCATATATTCATATAATGTTCTTACATAAGAGGAGAGCGAATCCACTCGTCTACTCAATTCTTCTACTTTAGCTTCAAGCCTAGCTATCCTCTCTCTTAATAATACAATCTCAGAATCTACACTCAAGTCAATCTATCTTGCTGGCTCCTATATATTCCTTTTATTCTCAAGCTTTTAGACAACACGATGTCCCTACGAGAATGATGTCTTTAATCTTGAATGATTGATAGATGCTTCATCGACCCGCCTTTCATTACTTTTATGAGTTCAGCTATTATTGCTACCGCGACCTCTTCAGGTGTATCTGCACCAATATCTATGCCGACGGGCATATATAATCTTCCTCTAAGCTCTTCATCCCTGTAACCTTCTTCTCTAAGCTTCTTCAAAAACTCTATACACTTCCTTCTACTGCCTAGCAATCCCAAATATTTCGCATTTGTCTTAAGGGAAGCTCTCAATGCTTTATAGTCTTCTTCTACTCCACCATAAACTATCAAGATTACATCATTACTTGTAGGCTGCAGCCTCTCCACCCAATCCTCAAGATCTCTGGAAACAATTAATTCTTCAGCATCTGGAAATCTCTCCTTACTTACAAATTCAGGATTTAGATCTACTACTGCAAGCCTATATCCAAGAATTGATGCTACTTTTGAGATTGCTTGTGCTAAGTGACCTGCACCGATCAATATTATTCTAGGAATAGGCCTCAACACATCCATGAAAACCTCAACCTCTCCACCACATATTAAACCCGTCTCTGCACCTTCACTTACCCCCTCTCTTCTAAAAACATATTTCTTTAATGTAGGTTTACCTTCTCTAAGAGCTTCAAGAGCATCTTTCCAAACCATCATCTCAAAGGATCCACCACCAAGTGTTCCAATAAATGAGCCGTCTTCCTTAATTAAGAGCCTGGCACCCGTATCTCTTGGAGCAGAACCTATCTTCTTAACAATAGTTGCTAAAACGATAGCTCTGCCTTTCTTAAGTTCATCGATAAGAGCCTCATAAATATCTAAGTTATCCATACTCATCTATCAGAAGGCTGAGCATGTTTCTTAAATAATTTATCCAGAGACTTAATTAATTACTGATGGGGGTCAAGACGCTTAGACGAAAAAATATTTAGGAATTTTAAAGAGAGGCCTTAGGCTAGACCCCATTTATCGAGTAGCTCATTCCATAATGGGCTGTCCATCAGTTCTCTTAATGCATGGTTTATCATGTTCCGCAACCAGTAATCTTCCGGTCTAGTGGCTATCGCATAAGTAGATATACCACCTAATCTTCCAACTTCCCTAAATTTTGCAGCTATTTCAGGCTTCTCTTTAAAGTATGGCTGGGTGAAAGCACTATCACTTATTACTGCTACAGCTCTCTTATCCAAGACTGCTTCAAATGCAAGTGCATATGAGTCTAGTGCTAGCTTCTTGAATTTATAGCCTTCTTTTAGAAGCTTTTCAGCCCATTCATCACTCGTAGCTCCAAGCTGGCATGAAATGTATTCTCCAGAATTCAGGATCTCCTCTATACTTCTAGTCTCATCCTTTAGAGCCAGTAAATGGTGGTAGTACACGTAGTACGGTATAGAATACCATACTTTCTCCGCTCTCGCAGCTGTATGAGTCATCCCTGAAGCAATTATATCTATGTCTCCCTCAACCAATGCTGTTACTATAGTTGCCCAATCCCATGGCTTCGGGACTACCTTCCATCCATACTTATTCGCAATCCACTTCACAACATCTACATCGAATCCTTGTGCTTCACCTGTTGGTGTAACCTCCGTGAAAGGCGGGTAAGCAGCATCAAATCCATGAATAATTACAACCTCAGCTCCAGGAGCCGGCGGTTCAGCAAACTTCCCTTTCGGTTTAACAGTCATAGTTACTGTTTTCTCAACTGGTGGAGCCTCAGGCTTGAGTACGTATCCTGCAACGCCTCCAATGACTAGGCCTGCAACAGCCGATCCAGCAACTTTAGCAGCAGTACCTACAGCCTTCCTTCTTGAAATTCTTCTTTTCAATATATTTTCCCTATTACATCCTTCAGGCATCGTATTAGATTCTTAGTTCATCCTAAATAAATCTTTCTAGAGATTCTCCAAAATTTGGACAGATTTCTTCAATACGGTAATGTGGATGATAATGCAGAGCCGCGTCATCTTTATGAAGACATGAAAATGATAAATAAGACTACGCATCTCGTGCTGATTTCACTCATGAACAAAATTATTCGATAGACTTGGTAAAAGCATTTATAGTTTTATATGGGTGTGTATTCTAAACTTCCGAGGCTAATGGTGACTGTTTGGGACTACCTTCCATACATTCTTGAGGGGGTATGGTGGACGTTAGGTCTAGTAGCTGGAGGACTAGCTCTCGGATTCATTATAGGCTTACCCCTTTCTATAGCTCAAGTCTATGGACACCGCATCCTTAAAGCTATCGTAGAAGTTTATGCATGGTTCTTTAGAAGCGTTCCATTGCTAGTATTACTTTTCCTCTTCTACTGGGGGGTATTTCCAGCTCTAGGCTACAAGCTTGATCCACTGACGTGCAGCATCCTAGTTTTAGGTTTTAGAAGCGGTGGATATCAATCTCAGATTTTTAGAGGAGCTATACAGTCTATAGGTGAAGGACAGTATATAGCTGCGAGAACACTCGGTATGAGCAAGCTTCAGGGAATATTTCACATAATTCTACCTCAAGCTTTAAGGATAGCTTTTCCAGGATGGGTGAATGAATATGCTATAATATTGAAAGATTCTGCGATATGCTTTGTACTTGGAGTTATGGAGATTCTTACTAGAACAAGATACGTTGTCATGGCGACCCTTGAACCACTTCTACCATACTTTATAGCGGGAGGATTATTCATAGCATTAACTTATGGAGGTACAAAACTAGTAAATATGGTGTATGAGAAGACCAAGATACCTGGATTGATAGGGAGGATGTAACCTATGCCAGACGATATTGTTCTAAAAGTAGAAGACCTCCATAAAAGTTACGGCAACATCACCGTGCTGAAGGGGGTTTCCTTCGAGGTCAGAAGAGGTGAGACAAAAATAATCTGTGGGCCATCTGGCTCGGGAAAAAGCACTCTTCTCAGATGCCTTAATCTAATAACCAGACCTGATAAGGGTAGAATATGGCTTGAGGGGGAAGAAGTAACAAATCGTAATATAAACATAAATAAAGTTAGGCAGAAGATCGGCTTCGTATTCCAAGAATTTAATCTCTTTAATCATTTAACAGCTCTTAGAAACGTTAGTATAGGTCTTGAAGTAGTTAAGAAGATGAGGAAGGAGGAAGCACGTAAAATAGCATTGGAAATGTTGAGGAAAGTAGGCTTGGAAGAACATGCATATAAGTATCCTGCTGAACTCTCAGGGGGGCAGAAGCAGAGGGTAGCTATAGCTAGAGCGCTCGCAATGAATCCTGCAATAATATTCTACGATGAGCCAACATCTGCACTGGACCCCCAATTGATAGGTGAAGTATTGGAGGTAATGAAGGCACTAGCGAGAGAGAAAGTTACAAGTATAGTGGTTACACATGAAATGGGCTTTGCTCAATCCGTCGGTGATGAAATATTATTCATGTATGATGGAAAGATTATAGAACGTGGTCCACCTCAAGAAGTGATCCGGAATCCTAAATGTGAACAAGCTAAAAGATTCTTCCAGAGGATACATGAATTATATGCGAGGGAAGAGAGATGAGTTTCTGGGAAGAATTTATATCATATATACTGCGTGGATGGGTTGCAACTCTTGAGATACTTGCAATATCGATCCCGCTCAGCATACTATTAGGTCTCGGCTTAGCGGTTGCCAGAGTTTATGGAAACTGGTTTATCTCATTGATAGCTGGAGGGTTTGTAGCACTCTTAAGAGGGCTACCACTAGTAGTTACATTGCTCATAGTATTTTTTGCGTTACCTAAGCTTGGAATATATTTTTCACCTTTCTGGGCAGCAGTTATAGCTTTCATAATGTGTAGTGGAGCATACCAATCAGAATACGTTAGAGGGGCCATACGATCAATAGATGTAGGGCAATCGCTTGCTGCTCAAGCTCTTGGGATGACTAAGCTACAGGAAGTAATCCACATAATCCTTCCACAAGCATTTAGGAGAGCATTACCAGGAATCACTAATGAGATAATTTACTTGATCCTCTATTCTTCTCTAGCATATCTAGTAGGAGTACAAGAATTATTCGCAGTCGCAAAGCATTTTAACTCACTACAGCTTAGACCTATTGAGATATTCTCAACTACAGCGTTAATCTATGCTTTCATGGCCACTATAGCGACTTTGTTCTTTAGAAAACTAGAAGAGAAACTGAAAATCCCAGGATTAGAAACAGCATAACTCTTACTAAAATCTCAAAAAGTAATCCTGATAACCCTCATCATCTCCAGAGTATATTCAGATACTACGAGATACTTTCAAAAACATATATAGGATACAATATTTTTCATTAATGAAATCATGTCTGAAGAATTCATTGAGTATAGATGTAATATCTGCAGTTCAATATTAAAGATCAGCCCTGAAAATATTATATCAATTTGTGAATACTGTGGTGGATTGAACCTTGTAAGTGGAATGATAGATGTAAAAGATGTTTATATTACTCCATCCGTCAGTGTTGAGAGGATCTTACAGGAGTTTTGGAGCAGAGTTAGGGGAGACGTAGATTTAAGAAAGCTTGCAGATAAATTAAGGATTAACTCTATCCAAGGATGGTATGTTCCTTTCTGGGTTTCAAGGGCGGAAATTGATGGAGAAATAGTTTACACTAAGAAACAATATAGAGGCAAGAAAGTAGAAGTTATTAGGAGGAGGGAAAGATTCTCAGAAGGAGTAGACATAGATATTATTGGTAGGAGACAAGTAAAGAATATAGCTTTGAGAGGATTGATTAAAGCATACTTTAATCACAATATACCAGTAGTTGAAATCGATAAGCTTGATGAGTCATGGTGGAGATCAAATAAATTATCTATTCTTAATATAGAATTTGATAAGAAAGAGTCTGAGATTGCTCTGAGGGAAGAAGCAATAGATTCCATTAGAAGAAGATGGGAACACATAGCGGATGAGATAGAATTCTTTAAAGCAGAAATTAAGAAGATGGAGAAGCCTAAGTTGATTCTTCTTCCTCTTTGGGAGATTGTATACGAGTATGGTGGAAGCCTCTATACTGCTTATTATGAAGGATGGGCTGGCCGCCCGCTCATCTTTTTTGAGCCTGTCACAATGGGTAGGCGCATACTATATATCGCTGGAATGTTTACATCCATCATTATAGGAGTATTCATAGGCTCAGCATCATCATCGGTATTATTTAACAATTCAGATAACGTCTCAATAGCAATATTGTTTCTACTCTTCATAGTAACCTTTCTAGGTTATAGGTCTGCAAAAGGATTTATTTCAGATATAAGAGTTGAGAAATCATGGAAGTAGAATGCCCAGGCTGCAGTGCCAAGTTCCAAGTTCCTCAAAGTGTAAAGACGTTTACTTGCCCATACTGTGGATTAGTCTTTGGGGAGAGAGCTAGAGAAGACCATTACTATTTTCCAACAATGAATAATGAACCATACGCTGTATTGTTAAATTTTCTTAGGAGACAATTCGGTATTCCTTCAGATATAGCTTCATCATCATCTCTACAGGTTAGACAGCTTCACTATGTTCCTGTATATTTTTACTATTTGTATGGTAGAATGATTGGTAGATGCGGTGGGAAAGGATGGACGGAAGCTGAAGAAGCAGTATACAGAGGTGTAGTAGCTTCTAAAGTTTTTAGAGATATTCTAGAAGACTACCCCTTCCCAGTTAGGGGGAAGAAGTTCTTTAGAGAGGAGATTATGAATATGGGGGTTTATCATAGCCCTGAATTTTCTGAATTAGATGCAAGAAATTATGTAAAGAATATGCTCTATAAAATGCTTAGAGATGAGCTTTCAAGAGAATGTAAGAATGTTAGTGAAATTAGAGTAGGAGATTTAAAGATCGATTTTCGTGGATTAATTCATTACCCGATATACTATATCGAGTATTCATACAATAGAGGGAAGTATACAGCGTATATTGATGGGGTAGATGGGAAAGTTATCTCTGCAGAGTATCCTATTAAGCTTCAGACGAAAACTTTACAAATAACAGTTAGCTTAACACTTCTAATGGTTGGTGCCTTTCTAGGGCTATCTCTATCTTTCACGTTATGGAGCCCGCTACCATTTATATTCTCAATGATCCCAGCAATCGGTTCATCTATACCATTACTTAGGAGAAGCCTTACAAAGAAGGTAAAAACTTCGGAGGTTAAGATGATTCAAGAGGAGCCCCAGCCATTCACAGCGTATATTAAAAAATTTCTAACGTAGGAAAGACTTATCAATAATTCATCAAAGTATAGATTTATGATTAGATATGGGGTTGGGGCACTAGCTATCCTCGCTTCATCTATCGGCACAGCTTTGATTGTTTATGGAGGTGGATTCATAGAATTCGACATAGTTAATACTCTCTCATGGATTTTTGGACCCCTCGGCGCATATACGCTAGTTTATGGTGTACTTTCAGAGAAAGATTCTGTATTCTACTCTATATGGGGGGTGATAATGTTAGGGGTTGCGGTATCTTCAGCATTCTATAAATTGATTAACCCTCTTGTAGTCTTAGGCATACTAGTTATTATTGTAGTTATGCTTGGATTAGTCATTAAGGGGGTTAGAGAATGAATAGGAAGAATTATGTAGAAAAGATTAGGCAGGACATGACTTTGATGGAGAAGATCCTTAGCTACATTCCAGGATATAGAGGTTATAAAGAGAAAGAGATTAGAAGAGAAAGTGATAGACTCATCAGGATGGAGTCAGCGAATAAATTGAGAGAGGCAAAGAATGATATCAGGTTAAAGTTGGCTGAGTTAGCTAATTCAAAGAAGATGGAAGATAGAGATATATCAAGGATAGACATGCTGTTATCTAGGTTAGATAGAGTGGTTGAAAGGATTGAGAAAGCTCCCGCAGGTTATGCTGGACTATTCGGTACAGTTAAAGTTAGAGAGGATAAATTGGATGAAGTCCTTGAACATGATCTTATGTTAATTGAGAAATCCGTAGAGATGAGAGATAGTGCTAAAAGATTTGAGGGGCTTGAAGTCAGAGAAGAATGGATGAAAACTATAGATGAGATGCTAGAAAAGACAAAAGAGCTTGAAGAACTCATCAATAAAAGAATCAAGATACTTAGAGGGTTAACTGATTAATTAGAAATACTTAAAAAGAGATAATCTCATATACGGTGGATAGCTAAATGCCCAAGATAATTGAATGGGTTGGAGTAGGAGAATACGACATTGTGTGGAGATATCCAGTTGAAGAAATAAACTGGGGAGATAATCTGATAGTACATGAGTATGAAGCAGCAATCTTCTTCAGAGATGGAAAAGCATATGATGTTTTTAGGGCTGGGAGACACGTTTTAACAACAGCTAATCTCCCACTACTAACATCTATCCTTTCTGGGATAGCTGGATTTGATAAAACCCCATTCAAAGCAACGATAATATTTGTAAGTCTCAAACAATTTCAAGGAAGATTTGGAAGTCAGGGTCAAACAAAAGAGCTTGCACCATTAAAGTTTTACGGTAGCTTCTGGTTTAGAGTTGAGGAGCCAAGCCTATTCGTAAATGAGGTAGTTGGAGGTCAGGGGGCATACACCACTGATAAGCTCCAAGAATTCTTAAGAGGATATTTTAATGAGAGGTTGATAGATAGCTTAAGCCAGTACTCACTCCTAGATGTGTATGGCAAACTAGATGAAACGAGCTTCCTAGCTAAAAATCTTTTATACGATGCTTTTAGGAGAATAGGACTTGAATTAATAGATGTTAAGTTTGAAGGTATCGATACTACTCCAGACTGGAGAGATAGAATATTCTTCCTGAAGACTGGTGTGAGCGCTGAAGAAGTCTTGAGAATGCAGACTGTTCAGAAGGCTGCTGAAAGCCTTTCTAAAAGTGAGGGCGCAGCTATCGGAGCCGGTATAGCTATCATCCCACCAATATTCCAAGCTCCAGCACCTCAGCCACAGGTAACCTGCCCGAAATGTGGTAGACAGAATCCTCAAGGCTCAAGATTCTGTAGTAATTGTGGTGCTCCACTAATAGAAACCAGTGGAATAAGATGTTCGAAATGTGGATTCATAAATATACCTGGAGCAAAATTCTGTTCAAACTGTGGGAATCCATTAGAATCATTAATTAAGTGTCCAAACTGTAACCAGGACATACCTCCGTCTTCTAAGTTCTGTCCAAATTGTGGAATTAAAATAGGATAGAATTATCGAAGCATAACATTACATACCTGTTTAGATGGATGCTTATCCCATTAAATATTACTAGACCAATAATTCAGCTAGATGCATCTTCAGTAACTATAAAAAGATTCTTACAGATGGTAGTATAGCATGTATGTTGTAACAAATTCTGATTTATTAAGAAGTTGATAGAATATACCTACAGTATATGCATCATCAACAAAATCTTGTTTTAATGGGGAATGAGGCAATTGCTTATGGTGCTCTTACTGCAGGTGTAGCCGTAGCTTCAGGATATCCTGGAACACCATCCAGCGAGGTTATTGATACTTTGCTAGAACTCATCGCAACCGGGAAGACTAAAAGACCATATATCGAGTGGGCGGTGAATGAAAGGGTCGCCTTCGAGATCTGTCTCGGAGCATCACTAGCAGGTGCACGCTCACTTGTTACAATGAAAGCTCCAGGATTAAACGTTGCTTCCGACCCTTTATTATCTTCAGCTTACTCGGGTGTTGAGGCTGGAATGTTAATACTCGTTGCAGATGATCCTGGACCACATACTACTCAGACCGAGCAAGATAGTAGGTGGTATGGTGAGTTAGCTAAGCTTCCAGTAATAGAGCCTTCAGACCCTCAAGAAGCCTATGAATATACTATCTTAGGATATGAATTGAGTGAGAAGATTAAGTTACCAGTTATCATGAGGACAACTACTAGGGTAAATCATACTGTAAGTGATGTAAAAGTAAAAGAGTTTGTAGAACCAAGTTATACGCTGTCTTTCTCTAAGAATCCTAAAAGATATCTTAGAGCTGTGATGGCTTGGAATAGAGAGAGACATAGAGAAGTATTAGAAGCATTAGATAGAGTAGAATCTCTAGCTGAAGAATTCAGATTGAATAGAGTTGAAGGTTTAGGTGAACTTGGAATAGTGTGCTCAGGTGCAGCATATACTTATGTTATAGAAGTACTAGAAAAGAATAACTTACTAAATGATGGTTATAGGATATTAAAGCTCGGCTTAATCCATCCAATGCCTAGGAAGATTATAATAGAATTCTTAAGAAAAGTTAATAGAGTAGTGGTAGTTGAAGAGATAGACCCGTATCTTGAGATGAAGTTGAAATCTCTAGCGTATGATGAAGGGTTACAGGTTAAGATTCTGGGAAGGCAGGAATTACTTCCAAAAGTAGGTGAACTTACTCTGGATGATGTAGAATCTGCAATACTTGGCCGAGACCTTAAAATAGATGAGACCATCTTACCTATGCGGCCTCCACCTCTCTGCCCTGGATGCCCGCATATTGGAACATACATGGGATTGAGGATGGGTATTTCTAGAGCAGGATACAAGTGGGGGGAGATACCAGTAATGGGGGATATTGGATGCTATGCTCTCGGGTTAAACCCTCCCTTCGAAGCTATCTGGACAGAACACAGTATGGGTGCAAGTATTTCTATGGCTGTTGGGCTAAAAGCCGCGGGATACCCCAAACCAGTAGTAGCAGTTATAGGTGACAGTACCTTCTACCATTCAGGGATCACTTCTCTTATAGAAGCAGTCCATAAAGATGTAGACCTACTGGTAGTCATAATGGATAATCTTACTGTAGCCATGACAGGGCATCAAGCTACACCAGAATATGAATTAAGCGTTAGCGGTAGAAGAATGAAGAAATTGGATTTAGAAAAAGTAGTTAGAGGTTTAGGGGTTGAGAAGATCGCAGTCGTTGACCCATACAACTATAAGAGTGTCTCAGAAAAAGTTAGGGAATTCCTCCATCAACCAGGAGTAAAAGTTATCATATCTAAACGAGCATGCGCCATACTAGAGAAGCGGGCCGGAGTCGAACAAGTCTGCTGGGTGCACCCAGAAAAGTGTACAAATTGTTTAGCATGTGTGAGGCTTACAGGCTGCCCAGCTTTATCTCTTCTAGAAGGTAGAGTAGACATTATTGAAAGCGAATGTGTTGGTTGTACTCTATGTATGCAGGTATGCCCTTATGATGCTATACTGATTAAGAAGATAGGTACGGTGAATATTAATGTATAGTGAGTACTCGATTGTTATAGCTGGAGTTGGTGGTCAGGGAGGATTAACACTCTCAAGAGTGATAGCGACTGCAGCTACTTTATCAGGTTTAAGTGTAAAGACCGGTGAAACACTTGGTATGGCGCAGAGAGGTGGAAGTGTTCAAAGTTATCTTAAGATAGGGAGGGTTACTCGAAGCCCATTGATAAAAAAGGGATGCGCAGATGCTTTAATAGGTTTAGAGCCTTTAGAGGCTGTCCGAACACTAAACTACGTTGGTTCTCACACTAAGGTCGTTTTAGACCCAAACCCTATTCCAACGATATTCAATCTAGTTGGAAAAGAAGATTATCCAAGAATTGAAGAACTCTTAAGAAGATTGGAAGAAAGAACGAGACACTTGTACATTGTTCAGGCTAGAAGAGAGTCTGAGATGCTTAATGCCAGACAATCAGCAAACATGATATTACTAGGTAAGCTTGTTTCACTAGATGCTTTCCTTCCATCAGAGAAGATTGAAGAAGCTATAAGAATAGTTTTAGGTGGGAGAGCTGAGAAAGCTGTTGCCGCTTTTAGAAGGGGGATGAATCTCTAGCATACTGATACTTTAATTTCTAATCTGAAAGCTTAGTATGCTTTGAAAATGGGTTTAGATAATATTTATTAGCTTCAAGCCGAATCCTGTTCTAGATGTCTTCGATAACATTTCTAGAAACTCAAAAAGATGAATATTCTATTCTTGAAGAATGGCTTAAAGCTAGAGAATTCATACATGTTGGGAGCGGAGTTAGAAGAATAGATGCTTTGGAGAAGGTTCTCGGTAAAGCAAAGTATGTTGAAGATTTCTTAGTTGATGGTTTAGCTTATGCACGGATAGTTAAGAGCAGTATTCCCCACGGCGTATTGGTCTCTGTGAGACCGGGTAGAGCTGTAGAACATCCTGACTACGTAGCACTCGTAACATCTAGTGACATCCCCGGAATGAATCAAGTAGGATACTACATCCCTGACCAGCCAGCCTTGGCTGAGAAGAAAGTGAGATTCCATGGGGAACCCGTAGCTCTTATAGTTGCTTCTAGACCACGATCAGCTGAAGAATTAAGAGAAATGGTTGAAGTAGAGATTAAGCCATTAGATGCCGTATTTGATCCCTTTGAAGCATTGAAGGATGAAGTTCTAGTACATGAAGAGCATGGAAGCAACATAGTATTAAAGACGAGGGTGAAGAAAGGAGATGCTTTGAAAGCACTCCAAGAATCAGATTACGTTATTGAAAATACATATAGAACAGGATACCAAGAACATGCGTATCTTGAGACTGAAGGTGCACTTGCAATACCAATGGATGGTGGAATGACTATAATTCTCCCAGGTCAGTATCCGCACCTCGCTCAATCAATAATCTCAAGAGTTTTGGGGGTACCTCAAAGTAAGATTAGAGTTATCCAGCCTGTTATAGGTGGGGGGTTCGGTGGAAAAGATGATATGATGCCGATAGTAGGTGCACAAGCAGCTATAGCAGCATATAAAGTCCGGAGACCAGTCTTACTAACATATACTAGAGAAGATAGTTTTACGAGTCATTGTAAACGTGACCCAGCATACATAAGGTATAGGAGTGGCGCGAGTAAAGATGGAAAACTTACCGTAGTAGATGTTGACATAATATTTGATGCAGGTGCATATGCTAATCGTGGCCCATTCACTCTCTGGAGAGCTACTGTTCATTCTACAGGACCATATGAGGTTCCTAATGTTGACGCTAGAGGCGTACTTGTTTATACAAACAAAGTTTATCAAGGAAGTTTTAGAGGCTTCGGAAACCCGCAGATACAGTTTGCTGCTGAGAGGCAGATGGATGAATTAGCTGAGAAGATAGGGTTAGACCCCCTAGAGTTTAGATTAAAGAATATCCTAAGACCTGGAAGTAGGACTTCAACTGATCAATTATTGGAAGATAGTGTTGGTGTAGGTAAGGCTCTAGCCAGGGTTGCGGAGAAATGTAATTGGTTTGAGAAGAGGAAAAGTTATGGCAAGATAGCTGATGGAAAAGCAAGGGGGATAGGGCTTGCATGTGCATGGCATGGGATAAGTACTAGTAGAGGCGTCCCAGACTGGTGTAATGCATATGTAAACGTTGCGAAAGATGGGAGTGTCACGGTTTTCACAGGCATAGTCGAGATTGGACAGGGAACACATACAGGATTAGCTCAGATAGCTGCGGAAGCATTAGGGATACCATTAGAGAAGATAAACTTGGTTGGTGGATTAACTGATGCACCTGATACTGGAGCTACCCATGGGTCGAGAGGTCTGAGTCTAGGTGGTACAGCAATACTTATAGCTGCGACGAAGATTAAGAAGAGAGTGCAAAGGGTTGCTTCAAGAATACTAGAATGTAGTCCTGAGGAAGTTGAATTAAGAAATGGGTGGGTCTATAGTAGAAGTAGACCTGAGAAGAGGATTGCATGGGAGGAGGCTGTTAAGAGATGTTATGCTGAGGGTGAAGATATGGCTGCTACCGGATACTTCTATATGCCTAAGGGCAGGTTTGATGAAGATAAAGGTAGGGGATTCGCGTATATAGTTTTTAGCTACATGGTTGTTGCAGTAGAAGTCGAGGTTGATGTAGAGACAGGGTTAACAAGAGTAATTAGAGTGTGGCCAGCTATATGTGCAGGCAGAATAATTAATCCAAAGCTTGCAACCACCCAGATACATGGAGCAGTAATCCAGGGGATAGGATATACCCTAATGGAGGAGATAAAGCTGGAAGATGGTAGAATACTTAACCCAAACTTTACAGATTACCTTATACCAACCATAGCAGACCTTCCAGAAATAGAAGAACCGGTATTTGTAGAAGACTACTTTAGGTTTGGTCCATTTGGAGCAAAAGGATTAGCAGAAATGGCGTTGATACCAATACCTGCAGCTGTAACAAATGCTATTAAACATGCTGTAGGAGTAAAGCCTTCGGAGATACCGTATACTTCTGAGAAACTCATTAAAGAATTATCTAAGAAGTGAGAGGGATGATCCCCAGAATAGAATACTATAGATTCGAAACGCTTAATGAAGCATTAAGATTTTTGAGAAATAATCCAGACTCAAAGATAATTGCTGGAGGAACAGATTTAGTTATACAATTAAGGTCGGGGAAGGTGGAAGCTAGGAAACTACTAGATATCTCTAGAATAAGTGAGTTAAGGTATGTTCAGGATGAAAGCGAATATGTTAGGATAGGTGCTTTAACAACAATAGAAGAATTGAAGAACAGCGGGATCATCAAAGTCTATGCTCAGCCTCTATGGATAGCTGTAAATAACTTTGCAGTCTGGCAAGTTAGAAATACTGCAACAATCGGCGGAAATATATGTAATGCTTCTCCAGCTGCTGACACCGTTCCACCATTAATAGTCTTAGAAGCAAAACTTAAACTCCAGAATATAGATAGAGGGAGGGAGGTCAAGGTTGAGGAATTCTTTAAAGGACCTGGTGAAACAATCATCGAGAAAGATGAAATCTTAACAGAGATAGTAATACCTAAGAAAGATAGTAGTTGGAGGTATAGCTTTATTAAGCTTGGAAAGAGGTATAGTCACATTCTAAGTATTGTAAGTGTTGCTGTAGGTTTAAAGATTGATGATAGAAAGATAGAAGACGTAATCGTAGCTTTAGGAAGCGTAGCACCTACCCCTGTTAGAGCTAGGAGTGTAGAAGAATACCTGAGAGAACGTCAAGCAGCAAGCAAGCTGATAGAAGAAGCATCAAGAGAAGTAGTAAAGGATATTAAACCAATCTCCGATGTAAGAGCATCCGCAGAATATAGAATTGAGATGTCAAAAGTACTTGTAAGAAGAGCATTGAGTGAGTGCCTAAAGGCGTATTGTTTTCTCTCTTAGCAGTAATATGTTTTTATCTGCATCACTCCTCTTCAAGTCTTCTACAAGCTCTTCCCTTAGCTTCCCAATTTTAGAGTCTATATACTCCATGATTGTTTTAAGCTCTCTTAAGCTCAATCTATCTCCTCCAGTATGTCGTATACTCTTAGATGTAGTTTTCCATCCAGCCTCACTAACGCTCCTAGTACTTTCAGCTCCTTACCCTTCTTCCATACGCTTCTAGATACTGAGGGGGCATCATAGAAGTCAAGCGGTACAGAAGCTCTGAAGCTATCATTCACGACCACCACAGCCACCCCCTGATGTATCTTCTCAACGTATACTCTGTAGACTTTCGCTTCACCATTATACATACCAATCCTCTTCTTCTCAATTATCTTCCTCCCAGCTGGATATAGCTTACCATCTTCTTCCATTATAGCACCGGACTGTGTAAGCTTCTTGATAGCTCCTCTAGCTGCCCCAGGATCTACACCCTCATACTCTAGGTCTTCCATCAGTAACGGTATCGAGATCCCCTTCTCACCAGCCTTCAAGACACGTCTGTAAATGTATTTCGCCACTCCCTTGACTATCGTCTGGAAACTCCTGTATCTTAGACGTTCTTCCTCAGGCTCGATTATCGATACCTCTACAGGCTCGGCTTCTTCGACTGCTTCCACATTCTCTGTCTGCCCTTGGAGTACTTCTATAGGCGGCTCTATGGGTTTCTCCATAGATTCCATCTCTACAGGTTTTGCTTCTTCTTTCTTTATCTTGGTAGCCTGTTCAGCCTTTCTGGCTTCGATTTCTTCAAACTCTCTATCGGCTTCATCTATATATTCTGTCTGGATTGGTCTCGGCTCAGGCCAAACTCTATGCTTTACCTCTCTGAGTGTCTTGTCAAGCCTGTCCATGATCGACCTCATCTTCTTTAAGCGTGCTGTAGCCCCGGTCAGGTATGCCATGTCCAAAGTCTTGTCCGCTACCAGTATTACGCATCTACCTACCTTAACCCTACCAGTCCTACCCCTCCTCTGGATGAATCTAACCTCGCTTGGCACGGGCTCATAGAACACTACTAGCTCTACCTGGGGTATGTCTAAGCCCTCCTCGCCTATACTCGTTGATACGAGAATGCTTAAGTCTCCTTTCCTGAACTTCTCAAGTATGTCCAGCTGCTGCTTCTGTGTTAGTGTTGGAGATCTGTCAAGCCCCCTCCTCTTACCCTTCCTACCCTGCCCAACGAATATCTCAGCTCTAAGCCTGTTCTCCCTGAGGACTTCTGCTATGTGCTGGGCGCTATCCCTATACTGTGTGAATACTATTATCCTACTCTCCGGAGCTTTCCTCAGCTGCTCTCTAACAACATCTATCAATACTGGTATCTTTGGATGTTCTTCAAGCCTCTCATTCCTCATCCTATCTAGAAGTTCTCTCCACCTAGGGTCTTTTGCTAGCCTCTTATGACTCTGCTTCCTCTTCTCCTGCGAGACCTTCTCTAGGAAGTTTCTGAATGCGTACTGTCCCTGGCTTAGAAGGAGGTCTATAGCATGGTATATTATTAATGCCATGCTCTGGTGTACTAGTAGGCCCCACATTCTTCCACGCTCCTCATCCAGCATATTCACGCCTATCTCATACCTCAAAATATCTCCTATCTCTAGAAGGTCCCTCCTGAACACATACTCCGGGTCTTTCCTTATGAGCCCAGCCATCATAAGCTTGGATAGCTGCTCGTCAAGCATCTCCCTCAGTATCTTCACATATTCTCCGTAGCTCTGAGGCGGTTCCACAACCTTATACTCAGTCTCCACACCATGTACATATGGTTTAACGTCTGGATCCATCTCGCTACGATACTCTATATGTTCTATGTATAGCTTCTGGAGTATCTCTCTAACCTTCTTCTCCTGGCCTCCAGGAGAAGCTGTTAATGCAAGTATCACTGGGCATGGGCTCTGAGTTATGTATGATTCTGCTACCCTGGTATACGCATATTCTTTCCTAGCTCTATGGGCTTCATCGAATATCAGTAAGCTGAAATCTCTGAGGCTTAAGCCTAGCTCAAGATCATTCCTTACGACCTCGGGTGTTGCAAAGTATATCTTGATTTTCGGGTCGCTCCACCAGTATAGCCTATACTCCGGCTCAAGCTGTCCTGTAAGTATCCTTGCCTCCGAGGGCTTAACCTTCAATAGCTCTAGTATTCTCTGGCAGTGTTGGTGTACTAGTGGTCTCGTCGGAGCCATCATCAATACCTTCTTCCATGGATAATTGTATAGGTAGTATGCTGCAACGTATCCAGCTATAATGGTCTTGCCTAGAGCAGTGGGCAGGACCACCAGCGTATTTCTACCGAGAGACGACTCAGCAATCCTAACCTGATACTCTCTAACCTGTACTCTATCCCATCTAATCAGTGGGTTTCCAAGTATAGGCGATGCGAATGTTGATATAGTCTGCTCAACCCGTATCTGTTCTCGAAGGGAAACCTCAACTTCAGCTCCCACGTCTTTATCCATCGCTATTAGCTGCTTAGCTTTCACAAGCTCCTTTATAAGCTTTATGTGTTTACACTCCTGCCTCCTGTAAGTGTAATGTGGGCAGGTACATGTATAGTAGTCTTCTGATATTCTTCTAACTAGGTATTTTACGCCAGGTCTGCTGTCGCTTGGAACAGCCCACGTAGACAAGCCTTACCGCCTATATCTCGAATACCTCTTCCCCGGCCTCCCTCTTCCTCCTAGTAGCATCCTTCCTAGGGTTTACCTCGTCTATCTTACCCATTAATGTTGTTAGCTTCTCATCGTTTATAAGCTTCCTGAATTCTTCAAGCTCACTACTACTCCTCAATACCAGCCCCCTCTTCTTGGTCGGCTTCCCAAGCTCGTCCACCGGGTTCAGCTCTACTGCTAGAGATGCAGGCCTCCTACTATCTGCTGGAAGTCTCAAGACGAATATTCCAGGCACCGTTGTAGC
>Ga0209393_1000399_pt1 | contig 21663 bp, 24 predicted proteins | sample SSWtaG_2_FD_184117 | JGI IMG/M metagenome (GOLD analysis project Ga0209393, IMG submission 184117) | Hot spring microbial communities from Sandy's Spring West, USA to study Microbial Dark Matter (Phase II) - SSWsed_130316 (SPAdes)... | ecosystem: Environmental > Aquatic > Thermal springs > Hot...
ATATTATATTATTATCTCCTATAAAGGGGGATGTTTCGTTATCTATCTTACTAAAGCTTGTTCAGGTCTAGCGAATAATTCAATATATTGTTTAACTCTTGCCTCAAATACGTCTGGTCTAAATTTCATCTCCATTGCTGCGATGGTGTTTAGAGGGTCTTCAGGGTTAGGATTGTTTAATAGGTTCCTGAGGGTCTCGATTAAAGTTATTACGTGGAGGGATGGAGACCAATCTTCTTTAAGGATAGATTCACATATTCTAGCTGGAACCTCGTCTGTAAAGTTTGGATGCCATATACGCGTCCACCATACAACATCTGGTGGAGTGTAGGGGAAGGTGCGAGGTATAAGTATCTCTACTTTAAAGTATCCACCTTCGTACAGTCCTTCCCCGATTATTACCCCTCTATAATGTGTTAGGTCTCCATCAACTACATCAAAGAGAGGCTCATGCTCATGGACTAGCTTGTATTCAAGTGCAAGCCTCTTATACCAGAGAAGCTCGGGGAGCTCAGCATGCACGATCAAACCCCCCTACAGTCCTCGTTATCAGTACGAGTTTGTCTCCATCTTCTACACCTATGTCTTGAAGTGTTTCTGTATCTTTCAATGCTCTACCCCTAAATGTAAGCCTAGTCGTATCTGGAGGAAGCTTCTTCATAGCACATACTTTTGCTCTTATAGCGCCTATAGTTGTTGAAGGTGAAACTTCTAATTCAACCGGGCTTCCACCACCTACTGCGGGGACAACTTTAATCTTCATTAAACCTTCTCTCCCTCAACCTTGTAAGCTATCCACTATTATATATAAATATTTGTATCTTGAGTACTCTATGAAATTCTAAAGAATGCTTACAGAAATACTCTGCGAACCTACAAGGACAATGTATTAACATGGTAGAGGCAAGAACCCATACATGTAGTTAGGCCACAGAGATACCTCCAACCATTATATAACTTATCGGGAAGCATGCAATAATAGTGTTCCCCCTACAATCACATAAAACCTTATTCTGAAAGCCATACTATGTAATGATATTACTAGAATCTTCTATTTACGATTAAGTGGAACAACGTTTGTTAAATAATAAATAAATTCTAGGAATCCCTACAGTTTAGAGAAGAATTGAGAGTAAGAATATATCCACTTGCATTAGGTAAAGCTGTAAAATATACGATGATGGATCTCGAGAGAGAGGTAGCAGGCCTCTTAATTGGAAAGTATGAAAAGAAGCAAGATATACTAGAGATATGGGATGCAATATCGGGAAACCAGAAATCATCTTCAGCATTCGTATATCTAGATGAAGAAGTTATGGCTGCAACCTTCGAATGGCTTACGAAAGAGAGACCTGGACTAAGTATTGTCGGATGGTATCATTCACATCCAGGGTTCGACCTCTTCCTCTCAACAATAGATATTGAGACACAGAAGAGATACCAGATGATGTTCCCTAAAGCTGTTGCAATGGTCATCGACCCACTAGAATACGTTAAGACTAGGAAGCTGGTAGACTTAAAGTTTAAAGTATTTCATATAGATAGGGAGGGGAGGGTAGTACCACTAAGAGTCTCCATCGGCATACAGAGGAAGAAAGTAATAGAAAGCACTATAAGAGGGATGGATACGGTAGACCTCTTCTTCATTCAATCTCCTGAACCACAGGAACGGGAAGAATACAAGTTTACAGCTTTCTCAAGCTTAGGGGAAAAATTCAAGAAGTTGAGGGAGAGGTTCACATCCTTCTAAACTAGGGCATATCTGATCCGGATTACAGTTTTTTTAAGATTTTTAAATAAGCATAACGTTATAAAATTGAATAAGAGATGCCGAAGTCTAAGGGCTTCAGATACAAGTCGAGGAGTATCCTCACTAAACCTAGGGGGGCTAGATCTGGTCCTAACCCTGAGATTTATCTTACAGAATTTAAGCCCGGGGATAAGGTAGTGATTAAGATTAACCCTTCAGTGCATAAAGGTGCCCCCCATAGGAGGTATCATGGTAGAGTTGGAGAGATAGTTGGAAGACGTGGTAAGGCGTATCTTGTATCCGTAACGCTGGGGGAGAAGCTGAAACAGATAATGGTTTTGCCAGACCATCTAGTTAAGTGGAGTGGATGAATAGATGGCTAAAAAGATTATTCAACAGATACCCCTATCTCTACCAGAAGTGAAAGAGATCCTTGAGCAGAGAAAAGAGAGGCTAGATGCGATGCAGCTTAGAGTTCTAGAGTATGCTAGGAAATACTCTAAGCTCTCTCCCAGTAAAGCTAAGCAGCTTATAGAAGAACTCATGTTGAAGTTTGAGTTAAATAGGGAGGAAGCTGTCCAGATAGTAGATATATGCCCAACAAATATAGAAGAATTGCGTTCCATCCTAAGCGGTTATAAACGTCTCGTATCATTTATCTTATTCTCAGAAGATAAGCTACAAGCGATAGTTGATCTTGTCGAGAAATATTTGAGAGAAGATATACAAGAATAGCTTATCGAAGAATAGTATACCAAGAGGGATGTGAAAATATTTGTATAAGCAGAAGAAGTATGAAGATTTTGCATACGTATTAGATCTATTCCAGCCCCAGCGTCAACCACTGCAACATAGTATCACGATAGGTAAACATGAATTAATCGCGCAGCTAATAGGAGAGCAGTTCTTTACACTGTTAGAGGCAGCTATCAATGAGAAACATAAACCAATGGTAGGGATAAGAATATACATTGGGAAAGATATTCCAAGAAACATTCTTAGAATAATCAGGAGGGTAAGATACGATGATCTAACACAGAATGCTAAGAATGAGCTTCCGAACATAGTTAGAAAAATAGTGGAGACAGATGAAGCTAGATTCTTGGAGTTCTTTAACAAGTCTACCCCGATAACTCCGAGAATGCATGCACTAGAACTAATCCCAGGTATAGGTAAAAAGATCGCTATGAAGATCTTGGAGGAAAGAGAAATACAACCATTCACGAGTTATGAAGACTTAAAGAAACGTATCGGATTACAAGACCCTGTTAAAGCATTAACCAATAGAATACTATATGAATTAATGAACACTGAAGAAAGATACAGGATATTCGTTAGAGAGCCTGTAACCCAGTTAAAACAATTATGAAGAAACTTGGACAGCATTTTCTAGTAGATTACCAACTTCTAGATAGACTTGTAGAGTATGGGCAAATCCTGGATAAAGACGTGGTCTTAGAAGTTGGAGCAGGTACAGGAGAGCTTACATGGAGGCTAGCAGAGAGAGCAGGAAGGGTCATAGCCGTCGAGATAGATGAAAAACTTGTAGAGGAGGCATCTAGAAAGCTAAGCAAATATAGTAATGTAGAGCTGATCACTGGGGATATCCTGAAGGTAAAACATAAGATAAGAGGATTCAATAAGGTTGTATCAAACCCACCCTACCAGATCTCTACAAAACTCATGCACTGGCTTATAATGAGCTTACCTGAAAGAATAGTGTTAACTCTACAGAAGGACTTCGCTCTGAAGATTACTTCACCTCCAGGCTCGAAGAAATACGTGTACACTTCTTTTCTAGCAAACCTATTCTATAAGTGTAGGATCATTGAAGATGTTCCGAGAAACCTGTTTAAGCCTATGCCTAAGGTAGATTCAGCGGTAATCCTTATGGAGAGGATAGATGGAGAAGTAATACCGGGAGAAGAAGAATTAAAATTGGTCAAGATTTTATTTACTCAGAAGACGAAGAAGCTAAGAAATACGCTTAAAACTGTGTCAGAAAGATTGCAACTGAGCTTTAGAGAGATAGAAGAGAATATCTCGGAAGAATTGTTAAATGAGAGGGTATACCGTATAGAGCCTCTTAGACTCTACAAATGTATGGAGACGGTAATCCAGCTAACGGCAAAAATGGCTAATGGCAACCTCAATACATAGTAGGGATGAATGAATATTTTCGGCTGACCTCTCATTAATCAGTAGGTTAAATAGTCATCATAGCTTAGAAAACCCTTTTTCCTATATCTACAGTTGCTCCTCCCCTTCCAGAAGCTCTCTTAAACTCCCCACTATACAAGCCTTCACTCATTGCTAGCTATGCACTACTAGATAATCCAGCTCCAATTGGTACTTCACTCCAGATTACTACATCGCATTCGTTATCCTTGAATCCACTATTAATAAATGCTTTGAAAATCGCTCTAACATAATTACCAAATCAATAACCAAGCTTAAGCTCCAGTCCACTCATACAAAATAATATCCTTAAAAGGTGGTTTTTCAACTTAATCGTGGAATGAAGGCTAAGAATTGGAGGTCTGTTGAGAGGCCGTATACTAGGAGTGATTATATTCATGGTGCTCCACACTCTAGGATAAATAAGTATGCTATGGGGGTCTATAAAGAAGATTATACCCATGAACTTCTTCTAGTAGCTAGAGAGGATATGCAGATAAGAGATGTATCAATAGAGTCTGCTAGAATCGCTGCGGATAAATACTTGTCTAGGAAAGCAGGTGAAGGAAACTACTTCCTAGAGATTAAAGCTCACCCTCATCACATATTAAGAGAGAATAAGATGATCTTCGGAGCACATGCTGATAGACTCCAGGAAGGTATGAGGAGAGCCTTCGGTAAACCTGTAGGTAGGGCAGCACAAGTATCATCAGGCGAGCCCGTACTAAGAGTATTAACATACGAAAACTGGGTTCAGACAGCTAAAGAAGCGCTAGAACTAGCTTCAAAGAAGCTTCCAAAGAATTATATGATCACTGTATCGAGAATCTCTGAGAAGAAAGTAGCAGCTTAACTATCAACCTCAGAAAGATAATACACATCTTACAAATCCGCTCCATAACACTTGATTTTACTACTTGATAGCCTAGCCTTACTAAGTTGTATTAATATTTAAGATGCTGTTTACAGTTAATTACCTTATTGGAAGCGGAGAGGGAGGATGAAGTTAAAAATATTCTTCGATGGCTCATCTCATGGCAACCCTGGACCCTCAGGCATAGGGATAATAGTATATGATGAAGATTTTAGAGAAGTTAATAGATTTTCAGAATATGTAGGGGTTAGGACTAACAATGAAGCTGAGTATCTAGCTTTAAAGAAGTCTCTAGAGATAGCTCTAAAGCTGAGTGCAGATGAAGTAGAACTCTATTCTGATAGTGAGCTTCTAGTTAGACAGATGAATAGAGAATACCATGTAAGAGATGAGAAGTTAAGTAGGCTGTATAGGGAAATACAAGATTTAACGAAGAATATTAAAGTCAAGGTGATACATATAAGTAGAGAAGAAAATAGAGAGGCTGACAAACTAGCAAATGAAGCTGCAGAGAATCCAGGGTAGTATTCTTAGATAATATCCTTATGAAGACAAGCTTGACATGTGAGCCGAAACCTATAAAGATAAGAATATAATATCGTATACAGTGAGTTTTCTCGATGGGTAAGTCCCTCCGTAGACCTATATTAATGATCCCTGGTCCCACCGAAGTCTACCATGAGGTCCTAGCTTCAGCTTCCATGCCTGTCTACCCACACTATGGTAGAGATTGGGCTGAGATCTATGAAGAAACTACTAAGCTTGCAGCTCAATTATTTAATACAAGTGGAGAGGTAATAATATTTCCTGGACCGGGCTCAGCAGCTCTTGAGATGGGTATAGCTAATCTCGTAGCACCTGGTGAGAAGATAATAGTTATCTCTAATGGTTTCTTTGGTGATAGAATCGATGAGATTGCTCACCACCTAGGATGTAGGGTTGTTTCACTTAAAGCTGATTATGGAAGAGTTGTTGAACCTAGAGAACTAGAAGAAACATTGAAGATACATAGAGATGCAAAAGGATTAGCAGTTGTTCATAATGAGACATCTACTGGGGTTAAGAACCCGATAATAGCCTACGGTAGGATAGCTAAAGAACATAACTTATTCTACATCGTTGATGCTATTTCTTCATATGGCGCAGTAGAGCTGCAAGTTGATGATTGGGGTATAGACTACTGTGTTGGATATGCTGGAAAAGCATTATCTTCTGTTCCCGGGATAGCTCCAGTAGCTATAGGTCATGAAGTATTTAGATTCATAGAAGATAGAAGGTGGAGGCCTTCATCATGGTTTCTAGACTTAACTGTGTGGAAAACCTACATGGATAAATGGAGGCCGATCGGTCATCCATATCCATCAACGGTTCCAACCCATAGTATAGTTGGATTGAGGGAAGCATTGAAAATAGCATTAAATGAGGGTCTAGAGAAAAGATATGAAAGACATGAGAAAATGGCTGCTGGATTCAGGAAAGCTGTTAAAGCTATGGGCTTGGAAGTCGTTGCACCCGAAGAATACGCGTCCCCTACTGTAACAGCAGTCAGGTCTCCTGAAGGATTATCTAGTAAGATAATTAGAGAAATGCTTGAGAAATTCAATGTAATGATCTCGGGAGGCTTAGGCCAGCTTGAAGGAAAATCTTTTAGAGTTGGCCACATGGGGTTAACGGCAACACCGCACTACATAGTCTATACCATATCAGCATTAGCACGAACACTTAAGAATCTGGGAGTCAAAGTTGATGAATGCAGACCGGTAGAAGAATTTTATAAACATATCGAGAAGTAATAATAATTTCTTGTCTAACGCAAAGTTTATCTTATCCAAGCTTTAATGTAATTGAACAGAATGTCATTACTAAAAAAAGAAGATAGAGAGTTCCTAGAGAATAAATTTGAGAGAGAACTAGAGAGTAACGTTAGGATAATACTCTTCAAGAAAAAGAGCGAGTGCGAATCCTGCGAGACAGCAGAACAATTAATTGAAGAAGTCTCGTCAACATCTACTCGACTTATTAAGGAAGTCTACGACATTGATGAGGATGCTGACCTTGCTTCCAGATGGAGGGTAGACAAGGTTCCAGCCATACTATTATTCGGTGAGAGAGAGTATGGCGTAAGATTCTTCGGCCTCCCATCCGGGTATGAGTTCTCAACCTTCATAGAAGACATAGTAGATATCTCTAGAAATACTAGTAGATTAACACCTAAAACTAAAGAAGTCGTCAAGAAGATAGATAGACCAGTACATATACAAGTATTTGTTACACCCTCCTGTCCATACTGTCCCAGAGTAGTAAGACTAGCCCATCAATTCGCTATAGAAAATACTCTGATAACTGGAGACATGATCGAAGCATTAGAATTCCAAGAACTATCAAATAGGTATAACGTTCTAGCGGTCCCAAAAATAATAATCAATGATCAAATATTCTTTGAAGGAGCAGTCCCAGAAACACTTTTCTTACAACAAGTCTTGAAAGCTCTATAATCAAAGACTTAGAAGTCACCTCTCAATATCTACAGTAGCTATCCTCTCTAATACTAGGAATAAAGCTGCCTCATACAAGTCTCTAGCTTGGATAGACTCAATCTCTTCCTGCTTTATGTTATAGAACTCTAAAGCCTTATACACTCTCTCTAGAGAGTGAAGCGACTCTTCGGTTAATTCTACCCCATTTATCTCTTGGAGTAGTTTATTCGAGAGCTCCACCAATTCATTCACGTTTTTAGCGACGATGCACACACCAACCTCATTTAGATCCCTGTTTACCCCAACCTTCTTGATTGCTTGATTTATCTGAGTCTCTGAAGAGAGTCTAAGAAGTATCTCTATACCTAAGCTCCTAGCAATATTTGTCTTAGAATTAAATGCATTAATAGCCGATATAGCAGCGAAGTATATTTGCTTTAAAGAGATTATGAAGTCAGATCTGAATATCTCTACTACTGCAGTATTCTTAGATAATTCATTGAGCAACCTCTCTATGTCTATTGATATATCTTTACTAGGTAAACTGTATACTCCGACTGAGATAAAGTAACCCTTATAGTTTATCGTCTCCATGCTATCCCAGCATCTTAAATGCATGATATTACAATATAAGTTTCTTATAATTCTCTTTCTTAAGATATGATGCTTGCAGTCTTCCCGACCCAGTAAATGACTAATAATAAAATTGACACCCATGCAGTTATAACTATCACTATTCCTTTACGGTAACTGGGTGATCCATCTCTAAACGCAATCTTTGCCCTCTCCCTATATTCTTTCAACACATCTGGTGGAATAATCTTTACAGCATACCCGATTAGAGTAGGGACTATGATCGGATCCTCTAACTGCCCAACTACTGGAATAAAGTCTGGGATTAAGTCTATGGGGCACATTAAGTAGCTGACTGCCAACCCTATGAGGATTTTCGATCTAAACGGTATTCTTGGGTCTTTACGTGCAAGATGTAATGCTAGAATATCCCATTTTAATTCATTAACCCCCCGATTTTATCTTCTCACAGTATTTCTTCCAGAAATTTATCTTCATCTAAGATGTCTCTCCTTTACGCTCACATATAGAGTGTTAATGGGAAAGTATATGAATGTTTGACTAGAGTCGATCCTCTCCTGTTTCTCGAAATGTTTTTATCAAAGATTTAATTAAAATCTCTAAACGCAACCGCCATGTATTACGGGTATTAAGACTATTCTATCATTCTCTTTAACGTGCATATTCTCTAAACCTAGGCTCTTAACTTCTACACCATTAACTAGGACCATTATCTCTGGAGAGATTTTCCCAGGAGGTTTTAATATCCTCTCCTTAACAGACTCGGGAAGCATCTCTAATACATCCAAGAGCTTCTTCTCTCCATCAATCTCTAACTCTAACTCACCAACACCAGCAACCCTCTTCAATGGACCAATGAGCTCTACCTTCATCTCCAACATATTTGCGTAGTTTCCACTTAGTAAAGTTTCTTTACAATCTTGAAAGTGCTACAGATTTAGCTAAGTAGTAAATATATGGTGCTTGATGATAGGTTAAATGTACTAAATGGGAGCCTCTCTTAATGATGTTTGAGAGTAATGGTCGAAACCCTCTTCAGTGAGGTGCATGGTCTTCATCAAGTTCTGTGCAGGTCATTATCATCATCCGAGGGCATACTAATATATGTAAATCCATTATTTTAAGATGTATCATACAATAATTCTTATATTCTTAGGCTGGTTAGTTTATTCTAGATCATGACGGATAAAAGTAGTGGAATGGTTTCTCGGAAAGTTTCGGTTGTAGCGCTTTTATCTGTTGGTGTTTTTATCTCGAAGATTTTTCTACCATCTCCCATTGATAAGTTTATGATTGTTTTTCAAGCAATCTTCTATACTTTAGCGTATCTCATGATCGGGAGATTCGGTGGAACGATTACGGGTGTAGTTTCAGGTCTACTTACACAGTTTTGGAGACCCGTATTCATTCCATTTACATTCTTATTCGCAGTAGCTTATGGATTCATGATCGATTATTTTATTTCATTATTTAGAGTAACGACTTTGTCATCGACTGTTAATACATGGAGACTTATGGCTGCATTATCTATATCTTCTGCAATATTAGGAGTTACATCAATGTATGTTACAGTGACGGTTGGGATGATGCCATGGGTTCCACTTCTATACTTAATGGTACTTATTGGAGGAACCTTGAATGGGGTTGCTGCGGGATATGTAACAGCTCAGATCTGGAATAGGTATCTAATGAGAAAATGGAGATAATTCACTGTTCAATGACTTGTACCTTTGAGTGGTGATAGAAAATACTTCTGTAATGCTAATTCAGGGTGATGCTTTTGCAGTTATCTTTTCTTCTTTCACTTGACTCAAGACCCGCTTTAGTGCTTCTGTTATATGTTCTATGTCTTGGGGGGTTATCATGTATGGTGGTAGAAATCTTACTACTAGTCTTCCAGCTCTTAACGCTATTATACCATTATCTTGTAGGAGTTTTAGTATGGGAGTAGGCTCAAACCTCGTCTCTATTCCGAGCATAAGCCCCCTACCCTTCACTTCTCTTACAACTCCTCTAAATTCTTCCCTAATACTCTCAAGGCTTTTCCTGAATATTATACCTATATTAGCTGTCTTCTCTACTACGTTTTCTTCTAGTAGAACTTGTATTGAAGCTGTTAAAGCTGAGCATGCCAGCGGGTTTACTCCAAAAGTTGAGCCATGATCTCCTTCTTTCAATTTCTCTCCTAGTTCCGATTTAACAGCAGTTAAACTTACTGGGAAGCCTCCTCCTATGGCTTTTCCAGCTACTAGTATATCTGGTTCTATATTGGCGATTTGATATGCCCAGAGGTAGCCTGTCCTACCAAATCCTGTCTGGACCTCATCTATAATCATCTGAGCCCCCGTTCTATCACATGCTTCTCTAATAGCTTTCAAGAATTCTACCGATGCTTCATTTAGTCCACCTTCCCCTTGGATTACTTCAACGATTACGCCTGCAGTCTCATCGTCTACTTCTTTCTCTATCTCTTCTGTTTTGTTGTATGGTAGGAATTTTACATCCCATGGGAATGGGTCATATCCTTCTCTATACTTTGGGTTCCATGTCACTGAGAGGGCTCCCATAGTTCTTCCATGAAATGCATTAATAAAGGAGATGAATTTCTTTCTTCCTGTAAGTTTTCTAGCAGTCTTCAATGATAATTCTACTGCTTCTCCCCCACCATTCAACATATACACGTATTCAAGTTTTTTTGGGAGAATCTTGCCTAGGCTCTCTAATGCTCTCTCCTTAGCTTCTGTATCGAATGCAGGGTATGCTCCATGGATTCTATCGAGCTGGTCTTTTATTGCACTGAGTATCCGTGGATTTCTATGTCCTAAGAAGAGTGAGCCATACTGGGCGTGGCAATCAATATACTTTCTTCCATCAACATCCCATACATACTGGTTCTCAGCTCTAGAAAGCTTCAAGCCTCTTGGACTATAAAACTGGATTAACTTCACCATAATTCATCCACTTTCGATATACGTTAAGCTTGTTTAAAAACTATTATCTTCTGCTACGGATATTGATGAAAAGTATAAATCCAAGCTAGACACCTCCAATATCACCAACTTCTCTATACCATGGTTTAGACGTCCCAATCCTTGACCGCTTAAGCCAATTCTTAGTCTTCTCTGAGGATTCTACGGCTTCACGGATCTTATTAACGTTCAGTATGATCCTGTCAACATGCTCTATCTTAATACGGTTCTCTTCTTTAAACTTGGCTGTATAGAGTTCAACTTTCTTCAAGTTTTCTAGAGCATCATACCAGAACCCCCAATCATCGGAAAGTATACTTGCTATATACTTTCTATTTACAACTTCTCTATCTACATAATCGTCTACATCATGGCTCATTAGAATCGCTATCATGTCGATTATATCCTTCCTATTTATCTGATGTATTTGGAGTTTCTCAAGCATTAAGTCTGTTAAAGTTATAGTTGGGTAATCTAATTCGAGTCTACCTTTTCCGGGCTCGCTTCCAAAGTCTACGTCATGGCTGAACTCTAGTTTATCAAAGAATATGTCTACTTTTACTTGATCCTTAAAGTATATCAATCTCTTGTGTCCGAATAGTGCATTTATCATCTTGTTTTCATCGTAGTTTAATTCTTTCATAAGATTGATTACTTGCTTCCTCTGCTTACTATAAGCAATTAAATCTATATCTGTGAAGAGGGCGCCAGTATCAAGCCTCCCCGAGTTCTTGAGGAAACTCAATGTATCTTCATTCTCCTTGCAATGAAGATATATAGCTAATGCTCCTAGAATTCTAACTACTATGTTTCTTTCATTAGCAGCTTCTATAATCTCTAGTGCTGCTCTTAGTACTCTCGAAGAATACTCATCCAGCAACATTAATCTGATTCTCCTAATAATCTTTAGCGTTATTATAAATATATAAATATATATCTGTATTAGACAAATATATATCACATGTCCAAAACGTGTGAATACTTAGAGAGGGAAGAGAAGTATATAGGAAAGACTATTGGTATTAGATTCTACCCGATAGTTGTGGATAGAGCAGAAGGCTCAAAGATATGGGATGTAGATGGGAGGGAGTACATAGATTTTTCATCACAGTGGGCTGTAACTAATCTAGGCCATAACAATCCAGAAGTAATCGAGGCAGTAAAGAAGCAGCTAGATAGACTAGTATTCTCTTCGCATACTACTTTCCCTAATACAGTTGCAATTGAGCTAGCTGAAAGACTTGTAGAGATAACTCCTGGAGGATTTGAGAAGAAGGCTTGGTTTGGCTTAACAGGCTCAGATGCAAATGAATTCATCTATAAAGTCATGCCGATATACTCTGGTAAAAGAAGGCTTCTCGGTTTTCAAGGCTCATACCATGGTCAAACCATGGGGGCATTAAGTCTATCGGGACATAAAGCTTTAACAAGATTCATAGGTTTCCCAAATACTGTCAAAGCGCCTTATCCTTATTGTTATAGATGCCCTTTCAAACAGAGTTATCCCGACTGCGGACTATTCTGTATAGAATTCCTAGAGAATAATGTGTTAGAGAATGCACCTTCTGAAGACCTAGCAGCAATAATTGTTGAACCTATACAGAGTGATGGTGGAGTAATCGTTCCACCGCCAGAATTTATCTCTAAACTCTACAAGATATGTAGAGATAGAGGGGTAAGCTTAGTAGTAGATGAAGTTAAGGTTGGATTCGGTAGAACTGGTAGATTCTTCGCCGTAGAGTATTCTAACGTAGCTCCAGATGCCATAACGATGGCTAAACCAATGGCTTCAGGTCTCCCGTTAAGCGCGGTCGTTGGCAGAGCTGAGATCATGGATGCAGCATCAGCTGCACATCTATTCACTAGTAGTGCTCACCCAGTTAGCTGTGCAGCTTCCTTAGCAACGATAAACTTTATTTTGAGAGAAAATATTCCTGAGAAAGCTTCTAGAACAGGTGCATACATCTTGAAGAGGCTTAATGAAGTATACGAAGAGCATCCATTGATAGGTGATGTTAGGGGGAGGGGAATGATCTTAGGGGTTGAGCTTGTAAAAGACCGTAGAAGTAAGGAGCCAGCTACATTTGAGACAGCATGCCTCGTTTATAGAGCTTACGAGCTTGGGTTACTCATCACTTATGTGGGGACGTATTCTAACGTTGTAGAGATTACACCACCATTAACAATAAGTATAGAAGAAGTAGATAAGGCTTTAGAAGTATTTGAAAAGGCATTAAATGATGTTGAAAAAGAACTAGTAGATAAAGAGAAAGTTAAGAAGTTTGCCGGCTGGTGAATGGAATATACGGGCTACCGTTATCCCATAGCTCAACTTTAAAACCATTCTTCAGCAGTAAATTCTTCAGCTCCCCCTCAACCTCGGAGGGCATGATTACTATGATACCTCCCTCTCTACCATCTCCTCTAAGCAGAGCTTTCATAACATAGTCGGCCGGTTGAAGATGTACGCCGTACCTCCTATAGGTTTCCCGTATAATAATTAAGGGCTCGCTATCTACTTCTATCAGACCGGCATATCCAACATAATGACCAACGCTATCCCTAAAGACTTCTTCAAATCTCTCCCTCAATAATAGTTTCTCTGATAATCTAGGGATCTTTTCAGAGTCTAGTAAATACTTCGTATTCAAGTTTAATATAGCTTGTACCCCGTATTTTTCAGATTCCTTCAGTATATTTAGGAGAACATCCATCCTCTCTTTAGATAATAAATTACCATCACTCTTACTGAATGTTTTCACCGGGATAGCTTTAAGTCTAGACATAGTTATTTCCTGGATTGCGTAAATTATTCCTTCAGGGCTTGCTCCAAGCTCTTCCGGCTTCTGAGTAGTTGGAAGGTCGTTAAATCTATACCAGATACTTCTATACCTCCCAGATAGCTCTTCAGCAACTTCTTTCGGAAGGCTTTCTACCTCTCTCTTTAATATTCTAAGCTTCTCTATATCAGATGGGTCAACATTCACTCTTGCAAGATATGCAACATAGTCTTGGTCTACTATCTCATTTCTACATGTTCTATATCCTAAGCCTCTCAAGATGTAGGCTGCTGTGAAAGCTCCACAGAAATTTTCTTTCTGGTCAAGCTCCTTAAGATACTCTTCATGAACGGATAGATAATTTGGTGTAGGATAGACTTTAATCGCCTCACCTATAGCCGATAACACCTTATCTACGTCAACATCTTTTAACGTGTTTAGAACTTCCCTAATCTTAGAATACCGGAACATAGTTCCTAATCTCCCAAGGACTCACATAATGATCATATGAATCACATTCAAATTTCTTTACTTTAATGTATTCCTCTATAAGCTCTGGACCAAGCTCTGATTTAAGGTAAGAATCTTTTTCAAGATACGTTAGAGCTTCTCTTAAGCTACTTGGTAGAAGGTCGATGTTCTTCTTTATTCTTTCTTCTAATGAAAGCTTATATGCATCAGTATTGATGGGGTCCCCGGGGTCCATCTCCTCCCTAATACCATGCACCCCCGCAGCTATAGTTCCCGCTAATGCTAAATAGGGATTTGCCGCAGCATCAGGAGTTCTAAACTCTATCCTAATATTCCTTTCTTCTTTTTCAGTTCTAGTCGTCGGGATCCTTATCGCAGCAGACCTATTATTGTATCCGTAACAAATATTTGAGGGGGCCCAGGAGCCTGGGATCAACCGCTTATACGAATTAACTGTAGGTGCAACAATAGCTGATAATGCTTTCATATGGTGTAGAATCCCAGCTATAAAGTGGTAAGCTATCTTTGATAAATTTAATCCTCTCTTATCATTCTTATCGTAAAATACATTCTCGCCTGTTTTGCTGTTAAGTGCACTCATATGGAAGTGCATCCCACTTCCAGCGTGCCAATCGAATGGTTTAGCCATGAATGTAGCTACCAAGCCATGTTTCGCTGCTACACCTTTCGCAGCATCTCTTAAGACAACCATATCATCTGCAGACCTCAATATATCTCTATGCTTCATGTTTATCTCCAATTGTCCAGGCCCGTATTCTTTTATTAATCTAACTACCGTTATCCCTGAAGCCTTAAGGGCATTTATGATCTCTACTGCTATCTCTCCAAGAGTATCGTAGCCGACTGTTGAGAAGCATCGAGCCCAGTCTACTGGCTCAACCCTGTCTGGAGCAATCTGCCTCAAGATGTAGAATTCAGTCTCCGCTGCACAATGGAATTTTATTCCAAGCTCTTCTTCATATTTTCTTGAAAGCTTTCTTAGTAGAGTTCTCGTACAGAAGCTCCATTCTCCACCATCTCTTAATCTCATATCACATATAGCTCTACCTTGACCTTGAGAATAAGTTATAGGTGCGAAAGTCTCTAAGTCTGGGACTAGAAATATATCTTCAGATTCTGGACCGAATCTTGGCTCTGACAATAATGTATCAAGAGATGTAAATGACTGCATCGCCATAGTTAAGCCTATCCCATAGTTTAAGTGGTCTTCGAGCTCATCTACATATGATGCTTTAGCTCTAAGAACACCGTCTAAACCAACATAGATAAACCTAACAATCTGTATATTATACTGTCTAACAACATCCATAACACTATATATCTTGCTCATAACGTTCTATCCTTGTCTAAATAGATTAATTAACCTTCTTATATTACGTAAATTAGGCTCGGACCTAACTTATAAATCTTGTCCTCTTAGTAACCCTACGCCAAAAGCTCCGATCAAAATTCAAAATCTAGTTTTTACAGGATTTTCCCTGTAAAAATTTATATATAGTGTATTTACGTGAATATACCATGAGCTCTGACGAAGTTTTATTTATTAGAAAAACCTCAGGGCTTGTCAGAGAGATTGGAGCTTTCTCGGTAATGGCGATAGCCGCTAACTACGTGATTGCTGATGGTTTCTATCTATTTACTGCAGGTCAAGGATACTCAGCTCCTGGAGCAAATATACCTCTAGCGTTAGTCATAGGTGGTTTAATAATGTCCTTGGCAGCATTTGCTGTAATTTTCTTAACCATGGCCATGCCTAGAACAGCATCCGATTATGTAGGAATTTCAAGAGTGCTGCATCCACTCCTTGGATATATAGAGGCATTACTCGTCTTCGGAGTACATATCTGGATCGTTGGAGCATTATCATTCTTCATGGCATGGTTCTGGGGAAGCGCAATTATACAAGTCGGTCTAGCCACTCATAATCCCTCACTAGTCTCTTTTGGAGAATGGTTGTCCGTTGATACAGGTGCAGCAGTAGGCTTAGGAATACTATATGTACTAATCTTCGGTATAATCAGCCTCCTCGGAGTAAAGATATTCAAATACGTTGTAAACATACTCTTCGTAATAGCATTGATAGCTGGTGTAGCAACGATAGCTGGAGCAATATATGCGTCTACACTTTCACCAGCTCAGATCAGGGGTCTATGGGATATGACCTATGGAGTTGGAGCATACGATGAAATAGTCAGGGTTGCTGAAGCAGGTGGATGGAGAGACTACATTGCCTCTTCTACGGGTGATCCATCAAGGTGGGGTTGGCCTGGACCATGGTCTCCTGAAATAACACTTTCACTAAGCATAGTGATCTCTGCATATGCTTTCTGGGGTCTAGAATTCGCAAACTATATGGCTGGAGAGATCGATAAACCTAAGAGAAACTTCCTCCTCGGGACGGTTGGAGCAATAGTCCTTGTCTTCGCATACTATCTACTCGTCTCCGTACCTACATTATTCGGATTCAAAGAATTCTTCTCAATGTACGAATATGTTATGAATACCGAAGCTTCAGGTCAGCTTACAATTAACCCTGTCCAGACACCTACTTGGGCTGTTTTCATAGCTTCACTGTTTGGGGGTTGGGCTCCTATACTTGCGGTGCTTGTTACTTTGGCTGTACCTTTATGGGTTATGAACGGTCTCCCAGTATATATGATGGTGCCGACAAGAATATCCTTCGCACTAGCATTTGATAGGTTCTTCCCAGAGAAGATGGCAGAAGTTAATGTTAGGTTCAGGACGCCTCACTGGTCTATTATTGTAGCAATGGCAATCGCTATACTAATGATATTCATTTTAGCATCACCAGAGTATGGTCCATTATTCTATGCTATTACAGCAGTTACAGCTGTAGCGGTTAAATGGTTCCTTTCAGCAATAGCTATAACAATCTTACCATATAGGAGACCAGAGATATATAAGGAAGGATATACTGGAACTATAGGGAAGATACCTATCATAACTATCGTTGGTGGTGCAGCAACAATAGCAACATTATTACTGTTAATACTTGGCATCCAACAAGTTGCTTCAGACCCAACCTTGGTTTCTCCATTATGGATGACCGGGTGGACTCTGCTAGCTATAGCATTATACTCCTACTATAGATGGAGGAATATAAAGAAAGGAATAAAAGTTGAGAAGATCTTCGCTGAGATACCTCCAGCGTAAATTCTCTACCTTTATTTTTTGTACCTAAAAAAGTTATAAACGAAGTGGGATAACTTGTTTAATGGTAACATATAGGATGGAGTCGAGAGGCATGGACTCGTTCAAGATATTCTTCACGGCAGATATTCATAATAGTGAGATTGTTTTTAGAAGATTCTTATCTATACCTAAATACTATGACGTAGATGTTCTTATTCTTTCGGGAGATTTAACAGGCAAAGCGATCATACCAATTATAGACCTTGGGGGAGAGAGATACCAATACACGTTTAAAGGTAAGACTGAGATAATAGAGGGGCGTGAACGATTGAAAAATGCATTAAGCGAGCTGAGGAATAGAGGGCTTTACACACATATATGTACAAAAGATGAATTAGAAGAATTGAAGAATAAACCCGACGAAGTTGACAGGTTATTCAAGAAGCTGATAGGTGAGACGATCCAAGAATGGGTTAGAAGTATCGAAGAAGTTATCCCTAGAGAGAAGGATGTAATCCTAATGCCTGGAAACGATGATATACTCGAAATAGACCCAATCATACAGAAGAGTGATAGAGTAATCTACCCTCTCAATAGGCTTGTCGAGCTCCCCCTTGGATATGGAATGATCTCCATGGATTACGTCAATCCAACTCCTTGGAATACTCCTAGAGAATCTGAGGAGAAGAATTTATGGAAGATGCTTGAAGAAAAAACGAATCTAGTTGACCGAGAATGGAGAAAGATCATATGCTCGTTCCATCCACCACCATACAACACCAAACTAGATTTAGCACCTAAACTTGACAGGAACCTAAGACCAGTATACAGTTTTGGAGAGCTTGAGAAAGAGAATGTTGGAAGCAAGTCTGTAAGAAAATTCTTTGAGAAATACAATCCTCTTATAGGTCTGCATGGACACATACATGAATCTCCGGGATGTGATAAAGTGGGTAAAACAATCGTATTCAATCCAGGCTCAGAGTATTCAGCGGGGATCTTGAAAGGAGTAATCTTTGAATTAGATAGAGACGGGTTAAAGAATTGGTATAGGATAGGATAGGAAACATGGATGAATACCTAGCCGCTCTAGGCAATAGGGCAGTAGCTACTCAATCACCCTTATCATCAAGAATAGCATTAAAGATCATGGAGGATGGAGGAAACGTAGTAGATGCAGCGATAGCTGCTTCACTAGTATTGAGTGTAGTTGAGCCTGGCTGGAACGGAATAGGTGGAGGAGGATTCGCATTAATATATTCAGAAGACTTGGGGTTGAGAGGTCTCGACTACCGTGAGACAGCGCCTTTAAACATAAGAATAGAAGACTACCAGGATGAGGAAGACATATCTATCGGCTACAAAGCAGTAGCTGTCCCAGGAACGCTTAAAGGATTATGGGTTCTCCATCAAGAATTTGGAGAATATAGTTGGAAGAAGATAATAGAAACCTTAGAAAAATATACAGAGTCAACCATCGTCTCAAAACTTCTAAATAGATGCATTCATCACAATCTAGATAAAGCATTGTATAAGCTTAAACTCTTCCAGGAAAGTAGGGAAACTTTCCTAAGAAATGGTGAAGTATATCCCGAAGGCTTCACAATAAGCCAGAATAGACTTCGATTAACCCTACAAAAGATAAGAGAAGGCATACAAGACTTCTATGAAGGTGAAATCGCTGAAAAACTCCAAGAAGTATTTAACATGAACAGAGGATTTCTATCATTGAAAGACCTATCCAGCTACAAGCCAGTATGGAGAGAGCCTATAGTTACAGAATTAGAACTGGATTGTAGGAACTTGAAGATGGTTGGCTTCCCTCTACCGAGCTCATCGATACTGGTAATGCATGGTTTAAAAATAGCACACTACCTCGAGTTACATAAAAAAGACTATTATTTTGAACTGGCACGCCTCCTAACACATCTAATTACAGAAAGACTGCATAGGATATGTGACCCTCTCTTTTATAATGGAGACTCATTAGAGCTTCTCTCAGAAAAACATATACGAGAAGCTGCTGAAACAATACAGACATACAGTCTTGAACTTCTAACTGATAAAGATACAGGTGGGACTAGCCATGTAAGCATCATAGACGGGACTAGAAAAATGTGCATTTCTCTTACTGAGACAATTGAATGCTTTATGGGCTCTGGCTTAACGATCGATGGGGTATTATTTAACGACGAGATGCACGACTTTACAATTGAAAGGGGTCATCCTAATAGTATACATCCAGGGAAGAGACCTGCGAGCAGCATGTCGCCAATGATAATACTCGATGAAGATAACACCCCCGAGCTAGTAATAGGTGCATCGGGAGGATTAAGAATAATCTCTGCGATCACTCAAACATTATTAAACTACCTCGTAAGGAAACTTGATCCAGTCGCATCAATTCTTAGAGGTAGAATCCACGTAAAAAAAGGAAAGATAATGGTAGAAGATAATGCTAGAGACGAAGTTCTTAGAAGCTCCCTAGCCAGTAAACTACCGATAAACGGAGTAAGAGAAGTATCCATGTATCCTGGAACAGACCTATATTTCGGAGCAGTCCAAGCCATATTCAAGAAAAACGATAAATACTTAGCGGTCTCGGACCCTAGAAAACAACCTGGCGCCTACGCAGAAAGCTAAACTTAAAAATACAATACCCTACCTTAAGCTAAACAATAAAATAAATTCATTAATCTCCACGTATAATCTAATAAGAGTAGGGTAAGGAGCCCCGGTAGCTCAGCCTGGTAGAGCACTGGCTTGGTAAATCAGAGAATACTAAGAGCCAGGGGTCGCGGGTTCAAACCCCGCCCGGGGCTTACCTAGTTCTTGCTGGTTGTTAAAGTTTTTATGTGGAGACCGTATTTGATTCTCTGATGAATAGAGAGAAGTATGTCTGTAAGGTTTGTGGGAAGTCTTTTAGGAGTGGGTCTGGTTTAAGAATTCACATGAAGACTGAGCATGCTGTTAGATATTATGGGTTCAGGGTTGGTATGCCTGTTTTAGTACTTATCATGATCATAGCATTTACTGGTTTAACTATTAGTTTTCCTCTCGGTGGGCAGCAAACCCTTACAGCTACTCTCACCGCTCAACAGGCTACACTATCTACTTCTGAGCAGACTAGTCTAAGGAAAGCTCCTGAATTTTCTCTACCAGTCTATGACCTATTAAGCTCTACAGAACGTTACATTAGCTTATCAGATTTCTCTGGGAAACCCGTCTTCCTTGAATTCTTCTCACCAAATTGTGGACACTGCATAAAAATGATACCAATGATAGAAGAGCTAAGTAAAAGATACGGTGGGGAAATGGTTTTTCTTGTAATCTCAACCCCGATGAGAGAACAGTTAAAGAATGTAATTGAAAAATACGGTTTAACACATACTATCCTAATAGATGATAAGTATGAAGTTTTCAATAAATACGATGTTGAAGGCACGCCAACATTTATTATACTAGATAGCTCCCATAATATAGTTGAAGTAATTATAGGTGAGAGACCGATAGAAGCATTTACGACTGCTATAGAGAGGGCTATAGGTTGAAGAAGAACTTCTGGATCCAGATTCTATTAGCAATCTCTCTTATTGGCGTAGGTTTATCTTCTTACCTAGAATATGTTTCAAGCCAACCTACATGCCCAGTTGGTTTCCATGGATGCGACATAGTGGTCACCAGCCCATACTCTAGAATCTACGGCGTATCTTTATCTTCCCTCGGCCTAGCTTGGTTCTTAATACTATCAACCCTAACGGTTATCGCGTTCTATAGAAAAGGAAAAAATACTTACTACATTGTTCTTGGATGGGCTTTAATAAGTATACCTTCAGTGTCCATTCTAGTATGGATGGAAGTAGTTATTCTTAATGCTATCTGCATATACTGCACTATAGCACATCTTCTTGGGATATTATCTATTATTCCAGCCTACAAGCTAGCTAGACAGATTAGGTAACTCAGACCTATCTTGTTCTTTGAGGAGGTGTTGGCTATATAGTGTAGAGTGGAGACCGCCCAGAGTAATCTTTAAGAATGTCTGACTATATCATAGGTAAGAATTCTATTTATAATGAAGTTGGAAGATCAGGAGGGAGAAGTTTGGATTATAATTGTAACTTATCCTATGATAATTAAGGAGAATAGTCTAGAAGTATTTATACTGCAGCAACATGGAAGAATGGATATGATTATGAGTTGAAAGAATCTATAAGATTGATGGAGAAGGATAAGGAAGAGGTTGTGAAGAAGCTCATTAAAATGTTATCTAATGATGTTATCTATAGGGAGGCTTGCAGGCTGCTAGGATTCAATAATAGTGTTGGAGCCGCTATCTTAACGGTATGGCTTCCCTACATCTACCATTAAATATTCTTAAGAAGTTCGTAGGACT
>Ga0209393_1000401_pt1 | contig 21633 bp, 17 predicted proteins | sample SSWtaG_2_FD_184117 | JGI IMG/M metagenome (GOLD analysis project Ga0209393, IMG submission 184117) | Hot spring microbial communities from Sandy's Spring West, USA to study Microbial Dark Matter (Phase II) - SSWsed_130316 (SPAdes)... | ecosystem: Environmental > Aquatic > Thermal springs > Hot...
CCTCCTTCTGAGCTGCAAACCGAGCTTCCATCTCCCTCATCTGGGCTGCAAATCGAGCATCCATCTCCCTCATCAACGCCTCAAAACGATAGTTAGTCTCGCTCCTTAATGCCTTAAGCTCCTCTTCTACCCTGATGAGCCTTTCAATAAGAGATATGCTGTAAAGCTCCTTCTCCCTCTCCCGAAAATACTTCTCTATGATTTCAGGCAAGATGGAATATATGAACTCTTTTAGTTCCTGTTGAGAGACTTGAACTTCCATATGAATAAAAATAACAGCGCTAAGCATTTTTGTCAAGCCCTAAAAAAGAGGCCCTTCGGCCTACCGCCCTCAGGGCGACAGAAAAGGGGGACCCTTCGTAGCCCCTTTGGGCTATCGCCCTCAGGGCTTTGGCTCAGGGCGACCAAAAAGCGGGTGACAAAGAGAGAAAGGGCTCAGGGTGACGAGGGAAAATTAATAAGGCTGAGGTAGCCTGATAAAAAGTTAAAACTTAACTTAAGGTAAAGGGAAATTGGCGTATAGATTTAGACATAAGAAACATGAAAAAATGCAAAAGTTAATAATAGAGAAGGGAGCAATGATAAAGGAAGGGACCGGGTGGACCGGTCCCAATTTAGCTAAGAGAGCTTAGAACTGGGACTGTAGATAGAGATACCAGTCGGTGATGGATCTTCTTTTGCCATTTTCTTCCAATTCAGCTTTAGACCCATCTTTATACTTGGCATTATCAAAGCCAAGGGAGATCCTTGCTGCCTGCCCTTTGATGTAGTAGTTAAAGGCAACACCTATCCGGTCAAGCTTGGCATCTTTACCTTTAACCTTTTTATCATTTTCAGTGCTGTCAAACCTCACGGCAAGCGCAGGCTTTCCTAAACCGACAACTTGGTCGTAGAGAAGCTGACCCTGGACATACCAAGCTTTAGAGTCTTCATACGTTGAACCTACTTTATGGGTATCTTTGATGCCCACATAGCCAACCTGTAAGTTTGGAACGACGTTTCCAAACTTTTTCTCAAAGAGAGCATCAACTGTCCAACCATCAACTGTCTTATCTACTCCTTCTATATTCTTCTTCTTACTCATGAAGCCAAGACCGATGGTGAAGACGTCCTTTTTCCCAAGGTAGGTATCGGCAACTTTGGCGGTGATAGTGGCAGCGGACTCAGGCTTGAAACCAAGCATCAAAGGCTGAAATTCTACTCTCGCATTGAATTCAAAATCTTTATATTGCTTAACTCTCTCATCCACATTGAAAAGACCCGCACGGTAAGTAAAGACCCCTCCACCAAGGTCCCCATGCACCATCAACCCAACATCCGCATTTCCATCATAGGTAAAGATATCTGTAACTTTACCACTGGCTCCCTGAGGATTAAAGAAGTATCCCGTTGGAATTAAGAGAGCATAACCGCTTGATATGTTGGCCCTTGTAAAGGACTTCCTAATCTTTCCTGCAAGAACTTGAAATTCCTTAGCAAAGGCAAGGTTTATACCTGCTTCACCTACCACATCTTTCTGATCCTTAGCTTTCTCCTGGTCAAACTCACCGTAGAACTGGAATAGAGGTGCTACCTGCCCAGTAAAGTAAATCTTAGCATTACCAACGGAAAACTCATTCTTTCTCCAGTCATCGGTGCTTTTCGTCTTGTCCTTGTTCTTGTACCAGATCTTCATGTTGAGACCAAAGTTTGCCCAGGTCTTGTCATCAACCTTGATCTGGGCTGCCTCACCTGACACCACATAACCCAGGGCTAAAGCCCCAGCTAAACCTAAAACCTTCCATCTCCCTACCTTCATGCCACACCTCCTTTTTTAGTTTTTTATCTCAAAAAAATTCAATAAGTAAGACAAATACCCCTCTTTTTGTTTTTTAAAGAATAACCCTAAATCTTCCCTTTGTCAAGTTCACCCCTAAGTAAATTTTCCATAAAAAATGGTATGCAGCGACAAATAAATGACGAATTTTTTCTTTTTTTCTAAATTTTAAAAAATTTCGTAAAATTTTGTCGTAGTCTTTTCTCACTTCCTTTTCCCTTTTCCGAAAGGTCACAAGAATTATACCAAAGCTTTCATAAACTTCAAGCCCATCGGAAAGCATATGTCGTTACTATTTTGTTATATTTATTAACCTGTGAAACCCCTTTAGCAATAGCTAACCTCAAGATAAAATCTTCATTTCATCAAGGGCCTTTAGCACCATTTCAGAGGTTATTTTTCTCATGCAGAGCACCTCTTTACAAGTCCTTTTGAAGCAGGGACGGCAAGGAAGGTCAGCTTTAACAACCCTAAAAGTTGAGCTCCAAGGTCCGGTTCGGTTTGGGGCTGTTGGACCAAAAAGGGCAACTATCGGTTTATCAAGGACGCTTGCAAGGTGCATCGGACCTGTGTCAACGGTGATCACTGCTTGAGAATGCTTGATAACATAAACGAGCTCCTTCAAGCTAAGCCTATCAAAAAGGGAAAATACCCTTGGAAACCTTTTAGCTAACCCTTCTGCCCAGAGCTTATGCTCTCCGCTACCCACAAGATAGATGGCATGCTGAGGAAATTTTAAAAGAAGCTTCTCTATTAAGCCTTCCCAATGTTCAGGAAACCACTCTTTAGTGGTCCATCTTGCTGAAGGAACAATCACAAAATAAGGAATTGATAGAGCGCTTACTTCTTCATCAGGCAAGATGATGTCTCTTGGTATATCCCGAAAATCGTTAAAATCCTGAGAGACGTTTACGCCAAGCAACCTTAGACTTAAACAGGTTAACTTTAAATAACGGAGGACGGCATGGAGTTCTGGATCAAAAGGTGGAAGCCGGTGAGTGTAAAAAAAGGGGCTTCCCTCCCGATGGTTGGCAAATCCAACCTTATAATCAGCTCTTGCCATTCCGCAAATGACCCCGCTTTTCAGAAGTCCCTGATAATCTATGACAAGATCAAACCTTTCGCCCCTTATTTCTTTAAAAAGTTTAAATAGTTCGCGAGGAGATTTTAAAAAGCCTTTAGGTGGGGTAAAAAGTTTAGCAATTTGAGGGTGCCCATAGAGCAAATCTTTGTAAGCTTCCTCAACTACCCAAAAGACCCTTTTATTTGGTAAGTATTCGTTAATCAGTTTTAAAGAGGGCAATGTTTGGACTACATCGCCAAGGGCTGAAAGTTTTACAATGAGGATAGCCAATTTTTGCTCTAAAGCTCGCCTAAGATGTAGCTAACTGCTTCCTTAAGATTTTTAGCGATAAAGTCTGGTTTGATTTGTTTTTGGGGTAGCACATATTCAAGCTCACCTCTCCCGTAGCCTGTCAAGACTAAAATTCCCTTAAGACCGGCATTTTTGGCAAGCTCTACATCGATCAATCTGTCGCCGATAACGAAGCTTCTCTCTCGGTCTATGGGATATTTTTGAAAGGCAAGCTCAAGAAGACCCGTCTTTGGCTTTCTGCAAGAGCAGTTATCGTTAGGATGATGAAGGCAAACAAAAAATTCTTCAATCTTCACTCCTCTTTGTCTGAGCCTTCTTTCGATCATAGAATTGACCTTGAACACAAGCTCTTGAGGAAAATAGCCCCTTGCTGGACCGCTTTGGTTGGTTACCACAAAGAGAAGATAACCTTTATCCGTCAACCTCTTTAAAGCCTCAGCAACCCCTGGCAGAATCTTTAGCCTTGATGGATGGTTTAAGTAGCCAACTTCTTCGTTTATCGTCCCATCCCTGTCAAGAAAAACTGCAGGCTTAAGTTGTTGCTCCACGAGCATCCCTCATTGAATATGAAACTTATACTCCCAGGGGTTTAGCTCTCTGTTTATTTTTAGCTGGGATTTAAAGTTAAACTTTTTCTCTACTTCTTCAAGGAAGTTTATTTCCTCGCTTACAAGTTCTGAGATGTAGGGGCTTATCTCGATGATCACCGTTTTATTTTTTAGGTGCCTGCCAATTCTATAGAGCCTTCTTAAAAGCTCGTAGTATACTGTTCTCTTGCTTTTAATCTTTCCTTCACCGTGGCATAGGGGACAGGGTTCTAAAAAAAGCTCATACAGTGAATCCCTTCTTCTCTCCCTTGTCATCTCAAGCAGTCCAAGGGGGGAAATAGGGAGGTAGCTATTCTTAGCCTTGTCTTTTTTTAGGGCGCTGATCAGGGCTTCGACTACCTTTTCCTTATGCTCCTCAAGGTCCATGTCTATAAAATCAATGACGACCAAGCCCCCAATGTTCCTTAGTCTTAACTCTCGAGCGATCTCTTGAGCGGCTTCAAGATTGATCTTAAACACCGTATCCTCTAAATCTTTATCCCCAATGAAACGACCGGTGTTGACATCTATAGCAGTCAAAGCCTCGCAAGGCTCTATGATGATAAAACCACCAGATTTTAACCAAACCTTCTTTGCAAGGAGCTTCTTGACATCAATGTTTACCCCATGAGCAGTAAATATGTCCTCTGAGCCCTCGTAGAGCTTTAAGTATTCAAGCAACCGAGGATAGTATTTTCCTAAAAAGTCTTGAAGTTCTTTAAAGAACTCGGCATCGTCAACCAAGATAAGGTTTACATCTCGATTAAAAAGGTCTCTTATGGCACGAAAAGCTATGTTTAGCTCCTCGTAGATTAAGGCTGGAGCCTTAGCTCTTTTTGCCTTTTCTTTTATGTTTTCCCAAAGGCAGAGTAAGAATTCCATCTCCTCCTTCAAAATCTCTTCGTCAGCCCCCTCGGCTGCTGTTCGAATTATCCAACCTGAATTAGGGGGTCTTAGGTTTTGCACAATCTCCTTGAGTCGAGCCCGTTCAGCCTCATCCTTGATCTTCCTTGAAACCCCGATACGGTCTAAAAGTGGAAGGTAGACAAGATAGTGTCCCGGTATGGTTAGATTGGTGGTTAACCTTGCTCCTTTGGTTCCAAGGGGCTCTTTGACTACCTGCACTAAGATCTCTTGTCCCTCCCGTAGGTCCTTAAGAGATGAAGGTGGAGCTGGTTCGCCCTTATCCCAAAGTATTTCTCCTTTAGGGAAAACATCCTCGCTAAACAAAAAGGCCGTTCTTTCAAGCCCAATGTCTATGAAAGCGGAGTTTATCCCGGGAACAACCCTAACCACACTTCCCTTGTAGATGTTTCCTACAACGCCTTTATCCTTTGGTCTCTCAACGGCATACTCAACAAGAACATCATCTTCAAGAAGCCCAACCCTTATCTCAAAGGGAAGGTAGCTTATGAGAAGTTTAGCCATAAAGTCTTTGCAAAAAACTGTAAACAAGTTGCGAGAGGGTTTGACTTGCCCTCTTTGATGCGGCTACGACCTCCTCAAAAAGGATTGGTTTAAAGTTATCGGGGTCGTTTACGTTTGAGATAACTGAGATGGCTAAAACCTTAAGGCCTGCGTGATTGGCAACGATAACTTCTGGCACGGTTGACATACCCACAGCATCCGCACCTATCATCCGCAAAAACCTCGTCTCAGCAGGCGTCTCTAAACTTGGACCAGGGACGGCTACATACACACCTTCTCGTAAACTTATCCCCAACTCCGCTGAAACTTCCTTTATGATCCTACGCAGTTCTGGGTCGTAGGCTGAGCTTAAATCCGGAAATCTTGGACCCCAAAGCTCGTGGTTTAGACCTCTTAAGGGGTTATCTGGAATAAGGTTAATGTGATCCCGGATTATCATCAGGTCTCCCGGGTTAAATTCAAGGTTCAACCCACCAGCAGAATTGGTTGCCAGATAAACCTCGGGCTTAAAGAGTGTCAACACCCTGAGCGGAAGCGTTAATTCCTTAGCAGAATATCCCTCGTAAAAATGAAACCTTCCAGAAAGCATGGCTACTTCAATCCTTCCCAAATGACCAAAGATCAACTCTCCAGAATGGGTCTCAACCGTTGACCTTGGGAAGTTTGGAATTTTCTTGTAAGGAACAACCAAGACCTTTTCAACTAAGTTTGCTAATTCGGTTAAACCCGTCCCTAAGGTTATTACAACCCTTGGGGAAAAAGGGGCAATTTTCTTCAAAAAAGCGTAGGCCTTTTCTACCTTTTTAGTATACCGGTCCTTCATACTCATTGAGGTCAAAGGTGGTTAGCTTTGGTCTTCCCAACTCGTCTATCTCAAAAACTCGGACCTTTATCTCATCGCCTATCTTGTAAACGCTTTTTAAGTCTCTTGGTGGGTTTTCCATCTTTGAGACGTGGAGAAGCCCTACTTTTCCGGGCAAAACTTCTACGAATAGTCCGTAGGGTTCAATCCGAACAACCTTACCCAGGTAGGTCTTTCCCACCTCAACTTCGGCAACGATAGCAAATATCTCCCTTTTTGCCGCCTCTAAGTCTGCCCTCGTCTTTCCCGTAATGGAAACCTTGCCCCCTTCGAGCACCCAGATCACCGTGTTTGTCCTCTCCCTAATCTCTTTTACGGTTTTACCGCCTGGACCGATGATCAAAGGCGCTTTATCTTCAGGAACCTGCACGATCTCAATTAGAGGAGCATAAGGTGAAAGCTCAGGACGAGGCTTTGGGCAGGCGGAATACATCTTATCAAGGATGGCAAACCTTGCCAACTTTGCCCTTTCAAGCGCAGATATCAAAATCTCTTCGGTGATCCCTTTGACTTTGAGGTCCATCTGAAGGCTCGTTATACCCTCATAGGTTCCGGCAACCTTAAAATCCATGTCCCCAAGTTGGTCTTCGTCACCCAATATGTCTGTAAGGATGACCTCCCGTTCATCTTGCTTAACAAGCCCCATAGCTACTCCAGCCACATGCTTCGGCAAAGGAACGCCTGCATCAAAAAGGGCTAAAGAACTTGCGCAAACCGTTGCCATTGAGGAGGACCCGTTTGAAGAAAGCACGTTTGCCACCACCCTGATGATGTAGGGGAATTCCTCTTCAGGCGGTATAAAAGGCTCGATTGCCCTTTCAGCCAAGGCTCCATGTCCGATTTCCCTTCTCCTTGGCGGTCCCCAGGGTCTTGCATCTCCGGTGCAGAAGGGAGGAAAGTTGTAGTGGAGCATGAAGCGTTTAAAGGTTTCTCCTTCAAAGATGGTTTCAACAAGCTGGGCTTCTTCCCTTGAACCAAGGGTTACAGTTGCATAGACTTGGGTTTGCCCTCTACTAAAAATGGCAGAGCCGTGAGGTCTTTCATAAGGATGAAGGTCTATCTTTATCTCTCTTATGTCCTCGGGTCGCCTCCCATCTATCCTTAGTCCTGTTTCAAAGAGCCTTCTTCGCATTGTTTCGCTGACAAGCTTTTTAAAGTAATACTGAGAAAGACCCTGAAGTTCTGGCTCTACATTCTGCAAGAATTCCTCAAAGACTTCTTGCAAAGCCCTTCTTCTTTCAATCTTATCCAGGATGCTTAAAGCCTGCTCAACCTTCTTTTCGGTAAGTTCTTTTAATCTCTTGTAGAAACCTTCATCAAAGGTCCTAATAAACCCTTCTAACTTATTCCTCTTTAGTCTTTGAGCTAATTCCTTCTGGGCTAAAATCAAAGGTTCGCCAACCTTCAAAGCATAGAAAATGGCTGAAACAACTTTCTCTTCAGGGACCTCTTTTCCGCCCCCTTCAACCATGATCACAGAGCCCTCTCTAAAGCTCACGATAAGGTCAAGCTCTGATTTTTGCCTCTCTTCATAGGTAGGATTGGGAACAAATGTTCCATCGACTAAACCTATTCGTAGTGCTCCGCAGGGTCCATGAAAGGGAATGGGAGAAATGGTTAAAGCTGCCCCTGCTCCTATGATACTTAAAACATCCGGGTCGTACTTTTCATCAGCAGACAGGGTAAGCACTGTAACTACCACTTCGTAGTTAAAGCCGTCCGGGAATAGAGGGCGAAGCGTTCTGTCTACCACTCTGGAAACGAGGATCTCCCTATCCGTTGGCTTACCTTCCCTCTTGATAAACCCGCCAGGGATCTTTCCCCAGGCTGAGCTTTGCTCTCGGTAGTCAACGGAAAGGGGAGTAAAATCCAAGGCTTCAGTTAGGGCTTCCCCTAAGCATACGGTGGCTAAGATGGCAGTGCCACCCTGTTTAACCACCACTGACCCACTTGCAAAAAGTGCCAATTCACCCGTTTCAATGATTATGGGATCCACCTTCCCGACATTGACCTCTACCCTCTCCATACTCACCCCGTTATAGCCATCTCACAAAATTTTTACAAAAATTAATGTAAAATAAAACCAAATATTTGCAAGGATGTTATCAGGCTGTTCGCAAAATCCTTGTTCTTCTCGAGTTATCTTGAGCGAAGCGAAGGGTCCCTCTTTTCTCTCACCCTGAGGTTTTTCTTTCTTGTCGCCCGCGTTTTTCTTGTCGCCCTGAGCCGAAGCCCTGAGCGTCAGCGAAGGGGCCTCCCTTTTCTGTCACCCTGAGCGTCAGCGAAGGGCCTCCCTGAGGCCGAAAGGCCGAAGGGTCTCACGAGATCCTTCGCTTCGCTCAGAGGTCCTTCGGTCGCATCCGCTCCCTCAGGACGACCCCTTTTTTGTCGCCCTGAGGCCGAAAGGCCGAAGGGTCTCACGAGATCCTTCGCTTCGCTCAGAGGTCCTTCGGTCGCATCCGCTCCCTCAGGACGACCCCTTTTCTGTCGCCCTGTGCGAAGCAAAGGGGCTCCTCCGATGGCAAAGTGTCCTTGCAAGAATTTTCAAACATCTTGATTTTCTTGACGTTAAGAATGGAAAATACTATAATGGTTCCATGCTACCCGTTGCTTTGACAATTGCTGGTTCGGATTCTGGCGGTGGTGCAGGCATTCAGGCTGACCTTAAGACCTTTTTTGCTCATGGAGTATACGGCACAACTGTAATCACCGCTATCACTGCCCAAAACACCCTGGGAGTTTACGCCATTGAAGACATCTCCCCAGAGGTTATCTATCTTCAAGCAAAAGCGGTCTTTGAGGATTTTTCTCCAGCTGCGGTAAAGATTGGAATGCTTTCAAGGGAGGAAACAGTTGCTGTCGTAGTAAAGATACTAAAAGAATTTAACCCCAGATGGGTCGTTCTTGACCCAGTTATGGTGTCTAAAAGCGGAGCCCCATTGCTTAAGGATGCGGCAATAACACTCTTTAAATCTCAACTTTTAGCCTTAGCCACCGTCGTTACTCCAAACATCCCCGAAGCAGAAGTTCTTACCGGGATTTCCATAAAATCGGTGGATGACATGAAGGAATCCGCAAGGTATCTGGTTAAAGAATTTGGTGCTCGCTCTGCCTTAGTGAAGGGTGGGCACTTAGAAGGAGAGCCAACGGATGTATTCTTTGATGGTAAAGAATTTTGGATATTACCAGGGAAAAGAATAATAACTAAAAGCACGCATGGAACTGGCTGCACCTTTTCCTCAGCAATTGCGGCAAACTTAGCTTTAGGCTACGATTTGCTAACTTCTGTAAAAAGGGCTAAAGTCTATGTCCAAAAGGCTATAGAAAAGGCAATCCCTCTTGGTAAGGGAGCTGGTCCATTGAACCATTTATGGAACATAAGGTTTGAATGGAGCTAAGAGTATTTTGGTGGAGGCGGCGGGAATCGAACCCGCGTCCGAGGTAAGCCTCAGGTTAAACCCCTACAGGCTTAGCCTGTGGTTTGCATCTCGTAGAGAGCCGGTCACAGGCACCCAAGCTCTCTACCAGGTGGGATTCTCTCTCGGGTATAAGCCTCCCACCAGGGCTTATACCCAAAGCCTGCTTCGGTCACGCCCCTTAAGCACCGCAGGCAAGTAGCTTAAGGGACGTGGCAGCTATCAGATTAGGCTGCCAAAGCGTAGGAATATTCGTTGGCAGTTGTGTTTTTGCACCCTTTTTTACGTGGCGGGCGCAACCACGGCCTGCAGTTTAACCCTATACTTACCCCGTCGAGCCCTTTCGCCCCCTACTTTTTAAAGACCTAAATAAAAAATAATGCATCTTTCCCCTTTGTAAAGGGCACCTTATAGCCAACCCTTCTCTTCATAAACTACTCTTCCTGTCCCAGCGGGGATGAGCCTTCCAACGATAACATTCTCCTTTAACCCTCTTAAATAATCTACCTTCCCTGCTATAGCTGCCTCTGTAAGCACCCTTGTTGTCTCCTGGAATGAAGCTGCTGACAACCAAGAATCGGTTATTAAGGCTACCTTCGTGATACCCATGATTACTGGTTCAGCTTGGGCTGGTCTTCCTCCTTGAGCAAGGACCTTTTCGTTTACCTCTTCAAACTTTACTTTATCAACTATCTCACCGATCATAAAGTCGGTATCTCCAACCTCTTTGATCTTCACCTTCTTAAGCATCTGCTTTACGATAACCTCAAAATGCTTGTCGTTAATCTTAACACCCTGGGCACGATACACCTGCTGTATTTCTTCAACCAAAAATCTCGCCACTCCTTTAACACCTTGAACTTTAAGTATATCGTGAGGATTGGGCGTCCCTTCAATCAAAGCATCACCAGGCTTGATGTAATCACCCTCTCTTACCACAATATGCTTACCCTTGGGGATCTGATACTCAATCGGCTCTCCTACCTCAGGTTGGATGGTCAAAACTTTTCTACCCCTGACATCCTTCTCAAAAACAACCCTACCCTCGATCTCACTCACTATGGCATGGTCCTTTGGCTTCCTTGCCTCAAAGAGGTCAGTTACCTTTGGTAAGCCACCGGTTATGTCCTTAGCCTTAACGGTTTCCCTCGGGATCCTCGCAATGATGTCACCAGCCTCGACATAATCACCTTCGTTAACGCTGATGATAGCCCCAACGGGAAGTTCATACCTTGCCTTACCACGCCCGTCAGGAAGGTCAATCGTTCTACCTTTATCGTCCTTTATGGAAATGCGCGGGCGATAATCTGTAAGCTTATAATCCCTTACAATACGCATCATACGCCCTGTAGTGGGGTCGATCTTCTCGTCTATGGTTACGCCTTCGATAATGTCTCCAAACTTTACCCTTCCTGAAACTTCAGTGATGATCGGAAGTGTATACGGGTCCCATTCCACAAGAAGGTCACCGGGTTTTACCGTTTCTCCTTCCTTTACCTTGATCTTTGCTCCGTAGGTAACGGGATACTTTTCTAACACTCTGCCATCTGGTCCAATGATGGCAATCTCACCTTGCCTGTTTAGAGAAACAAGCGTCCCGTCTGGGCGTTCCACATATCTAATGTTTAAGTATTTAATCACACCATGGCTCTGAGCGATGTGTTCGCTTCGCTCCCTTGCACCGCCCACAGCACCACCGATATGGAAAGTCCTCATGGTTAACTGTGTGCCGGGTTCACCAATCGACTGAGCGGCAATGATCCCCACTGCCTCTCCAAGCTCAACGAGCCTACCGGTAGCAAGGTCCCTACCATAGCACATCCGACAGACACCGAACTTGGCTTCACAGGTCAAAACAGACCTGATCACCACCTTATCAATTCCTGCCTCTTTTAATTTCCTTGCCTTAGCTTCGTCGATCTCCTCATTTGCCCGCACTAAAACCTCTCCAGTTACCGGGTCAACTATATCCTCCAAAGCTACCCTTCCAAGCACCCTATCCCAAACAGGCTCAACAATCTCACCGCCTTCAGTTAGATGTCCTATTTCGATGCCGTCTATAGTGCCGCAGTCCTCTTCGGTCACCATACAGTCCTGAGCTACATCTACGAGCCTTCTCGTAAGGTAACCAGCGTTTGCCGTTTTCAAAGCAGTGTCTGCTAAACCTTTACGAGCACCATGGGTTGATACAAAGTATTCAAGCACTGACAACCCTTCACGGAAATTACTCTTAATCGGTGTGGGAATGATCTCTCCCGAGGGCTTAGACATAAGACCACGCATTCCAGCAAGCTGTTTAATCTGGTCCTTTGAGCCACGAGCACCGGAGTGAGCCATGATAAACACTGGATTAAGACTTGGTCCGATAACCCTCTCACCGTTCGGTCCGATGTACTCTTTTTTCTCCATGAACTTCATCATCTCTTCCGTCACTCGCTCGGTGGCATTTTGCCAGACATCAACTATCTTGTTATACCTCTCAGATTCGGTGATCAAACCCTCGTTGTACTGCTCCTCGATCTCAGCCATCTTCTTTTCGGCTTCAGCAAGGATCTCAGCCTTCTTAGGAGGAATGGTCAAATAGTCAACGGCTATAGAAAGCCCTGAGCGTGTAGCCATGGCAAAGCCTAAATCTTTGATCCTATCGGCAAAGATCACTGTCTTCTTATTCCCTGCTCGCCTGTAGGAAATATTGATCAACTGCTGAAGCTCCTTTTTGGTCAAGGGCTTGTTGTATTCCTCAAAGGGTATCTCCTCGGGAACGATGGTTGACACTATCACCCTACCGACTGTAGTATCAACAAGCTTTCCGTCAATTCTAACCTTTATCTTAGCCTGAAGTTCAACCTCACCGCTTTGATAAGCTAAGATCACCTCATCCCTGTCCTTGAAGATCTTCCCTTCACCCTTAGCAAAGGGCTTTTCCATCGTCATGTAGTAAAGCCCAAGGACCATGTCTTGTGTGGGATAAACAACTGGAATACCGCTTGCCGGAAGAAGAATGTTGTTTGTTGAAAGGATTAGAACCCGGTTTTCCACCTGAGCTTCAACAGAAAGAGGAACATGAACTGCCATCTGGTCGCCGTCAAAGTCCGCATTGTAAGCTACGCAAACTAAAGGATGAAGCTGGATGGCTTTTGTATCTATAAGCACCGGTTCGAAGGCTTGAATACCAAGCCGGTGAAGTGTGGGAGCTCGGTTAAGCATTATAGGATATTCCCTGACAATTTCTTCCAAGGCATCCCAAACTGCTGGATGCTCCTCCTCTACAAGCTTTTTTGCAGTCTTGATGTTTGAAGCATAACCATTCCTTTCAAGCCAGCCATAGATGTAGGGCTTAAAGAGCTCAATAGCCATCTTCTTTGGAAGACCACATTGATGCATCCTTAGCTCTGGACCGGCAACGATCACCGACCTTCCTGAAAAATCAACCCTCTTCCCAAGGAGGTTTTGCCTAAACCTACCCTGCTTACCCCTCAAGACATCTGAAAGGCTCTTCAATGGTCTGCGGTTCGGTCCAGTTACTGGTCTCCCCCGACGACCGTTATCAAGAAGGGCATCAACCGCTTCTTGAAGCATTCTCTTTTCATTCCGCAAAATAATATCAGGGGCATCAAGCTCGATCAATTTTTTCAAACGCACGTTCCTGTTGATTACCCTACGATAAAGATCGTTTAAATCTGAGGTAGCAAACCTTCCTCCCTCAAGTGGAACAAGCGGTCTAAGCTCCGGTGGAATTACCGGAAGAACCTCAAGGATCATCCACTCTGGCTTGTTCCCTGACTCTAAAAGGGCTTTTACCAATTGTAGCCTTTTCCCAAGCTTCTTCCTCCTTGCCTCCTGTCTTGTTGCATCCATCTGAACCTGAATATCCTTGGCAAGCTTCTCAAGGTCAAGTTTCTTCAACAACTGCTGAATGGCACTCGCACCCGTCCCAACCTTTACCTTATCACCATAATGCTCTATTACAAAAGAAGCCTGCTCCTCCGTTAGGATCTTCCCAACAGGATACTCATCTACCTCGCTTTCCACCACTACGTAACGCTCAAGATAAAGGATAGACTCCACCTCTTTTAAATTCATATCAAGGAGAAGACCGATCTTTGAGGGAATGCTCCTCAAATACCAGATATGAGCTACGGGAGAAGCAAGCTCAATGTGTCCCATCCTTTCACGCCTAACTTTGCTTTGAATGACTTCAACTCCGCACTTTTCACAGATAACTCCACGATGCTTAATCCCTTTATACTTTCCGCAAAGGCATTCAAAATCCTTAACAGGTCCGAAGATCTTGGCACAGAACAATCCGTCCCTCTCAGGCTTCATGGTGCGGTAATTTATGGTTTCAGGCTTCTTAACCTCGCCAAAGCTCCACTCGCGTATCTTCTCCGGGCTTGCAAGACCAATCTTAACAGCCCTTATTCTCATCCAATCTTTTGGTTTTTCGAGGATAGACAACAGATCCCTCATAAGGTCTAAACCTCCCTTTTATTAAATTTTTTAATCTTCAATCAACTCTACATCCAAACAAAGCCCTTGAAGCTCCTTGGTTAAGACCCTAAAGCTCTCAGGGATTCCGCATTCAAGGAAGTTTTTCCCCTTCACAAGCCTTTCATACATCCTCGCTCTGCCCTCGACGTCATCGCTTTTCACAGTCAAAAACTCTTGCAGTGTGTAGGCTGCACCGTAGGCTTCAATCGCCCAAACCTCCATCTCTCCAAGCCTTTGACCGCCGAACTGAGATTTTCCGCCAAGAGGTTGCTGAGTAACCAAGGAGTAAGGTCCCGTTGACCGGGCATGGATCTTATCATCCACAAGATGATGTAGCTTTAGCATATGCATATACCCTACTGTAACAGGCTCTAAGAAAGGCTCACCGCTCATCCCGTCATAAAGAACTGTTGTCCCTGATTCTGAAAGACCGGCAAGCCTAAGCCACTTCTTGATCTCCTCCTCTTTTGCTCCGCAAAATACCGGAGTGGCTATAGGTATGCCATCCATGAAACCTTTAGCAAGTTCAAGCACCTCTTCGTCGCTTTTCCCTTCAACCAACCTCTCGTATTCCTCTTCTGTAAAGATCTCTTTCAAGATCTGTTTAACGGCAACAACCTGATATTCCTCGGCAAGCTTAGCCACCTTTCTTCCAAGCTCCTTGCAAGCCCAACCAAGATGGGTTTCAAGAAGTTGACCGATGTTCATACGGGAAGGCACGCCAAGAGGAGAAAGGATGATATCAACAGGTGTACCGTCTGGAAGATAAGGCATATCCTCAATAGGAACTATCTTAGAGACAACGCCCTTGTTTCCATGGCGACCAGCCATCTTATCGCCTGGCTGAAGCTTCCTCTTCATGGCTACATAAACCTTAACTATCTTTAAAACTCCAGGTGGAAGCTCATCTCCCTTCTTCAAACGATTGATCCTTGCCTCATACTCTTCGGTAATAGCTTTTTTCTGCTTTTCAAAGGCTGAAAGAAGCTCTTGCACTATCTCTTTTTTACCCTTGGGGACAATCTCCTTAAGCTTTGGAATAACGGCTGGTGGGAGGTTTTTAAGTAATTCCTCAGTTAGAACCTCTCCCTTATTAACAAAAACCTCGCCCTCAACCTCAAGGTTTGATGCTGCCTTCTCCCCAGCTAAAACTTCTGCAAGCTTAACCACAAGATGTCTTCTTAAAACTTCAAGGACATCGGATTGCCTTCTTAGAAGTTCAGAGATAGCCTTTTCTTCCTGCTGCTTAGCTCGGCTATCCTTTTCTAAACCCTTTCTGGTTAAAACCTTGGTGTCGATAACAATTCCCTCAATCCCAGCTGGGACCCTGAGGGAGGTATCCTTGACATCCTTTGCCTTCTCTCCAAAGATTGCCCTTAGAAGCTTTTCTTCAGGAGTAAGGGTTGTTTCACCGCTTGGTGCAACCTTGCCGACAAGGATATCTCCTGGACGGACGTAGGTACCAATCTTTACGATGCCGCTATCATCAAGATGTTGCAGAGCCTCCTCGCTCACATTCGGAAGGTCACGAGTAATTTCCTCCTTACCAAGCTTTGTTTCCCTGGCTACGCACTCAAACTCCTCAATATGTATGGAGGTAAAGACATCGTCCCTGACGAGCCTTTCAGAAATAATGATAGAGTCCTCAAAGTTATACCCTCTCCAGGGCATAAAAGCCACAAGAACATCCTTACCAAGGGCTAACTCACCTCTATCCATGGAAGGACCATCTGCCAAAACATCCCCTTTCTTTATCTTCTGACCGGCTCTAACAATCGGTCTCTGTAAAAAGGTTGTATTCTGGTTTGTCCTCTGCCATTTCACCAGGTCATAAACCTTAACCCTTGGTAATGCCCCATCCTTCCCTGGATAGCTCACCACGATTCTTGTACTATCAACCTCCTCAACAATGCCATCATCTTCCGCAACGAGCAAATATCCTGAATCTCTTGCCACAACCCTTTCCATTCCAGAGCCAACAAGTGGAGCCTTAGTTTTAATAAGAGGAACAGCCTGCCTCTGCATGTTAGAACCCATAAGGGCTCGGTTTGCGTCGTCGTGCTCAAGGAAAGGTATGAGCGAGGTTGAGACGCTAACTACTTGAGAAGGATATAAATCCACCAAGTCTACCTCATCCCGCCTTGCCATTATGAATTCACCATTTTTTCTTGCAGGAACAACCTCATCAAGGATGTTCCCGTCTTTATCAATGGTGATCGTGGATTGAGCTATAACCAGGTCTTTTTCCTCAGCCGCGCTGAGGTATACGACCTCATCCGTGATCTTCCCATCTTTTACTACCCTAAAGGGTGTTTCCAAAAATCCATAAGGATTAACCTTAGCGTAGGTGGTAGGTGATACGATCAAACCAATGTTAGGACCCTCTGGCGTTTCGATCGGACAGATCCTACCATAGTGGCTTGGATGAACATCTCGTACCTCAAAGCCAGCCCTTTCTCTGGTAAGTCCTCCAGGACCAAGAGCCGATAGCCTTCTTTTATGGGTTAAAGAAGAAAGAACGTTTGTCTGGTCCATAAATTGAGAAAGCTGACCTTGAGCAAAGAATTCCTTAACCGCAGAGATCACAGGCTTGCTGTTTATCAGGTCGCTTGGGGTAAGGTTTTCTATCTCCTGAAGTTGCATCTTTTCCTTGATAATCCTTTCCATCCTCATCAAACCAAGAAGAAACTGATTTTCCACAAGCTCGCCCACTGACCTCACCCTACGGTTGGCTAAACTGTCGATATCATCCCCTTCCTCTTCGTTAGCCCTCATCCTCATAAGCTCTTTAATGATGGCAATAACATCCTCTCGGGTTAAGATCCTAACATTTATGGGGACATCAAGGTTTAGCCTTTGATTTATTTTGTATCTTCCGATCTCGGAAAGATCATAGGTCTGCAGGTCAAAGAAAAGGGAACGGAAATATGCTTCAGCTACCTCAAGCGTCAAAGGGGAAGATGGTCTCATCTTTCTGTAGATCTCAAGGATGGCTTCTTCTCTTGTTCTTGCCTTATCAGACTTCAGCATATCCCTAATAGCCGTAGAGTAGCGCTGAAGGCTTGTGAAGAGAACCTTTACCTCTTTAAACCCTCTCTCCCTGAGAAGATTTAGCTTCTCTTCTGTTATCTCTTCGTTCAATTCAAGTAGTACCTCTCCTGTCTCTGGGTCAACAACCTCTTCAGCGGATATTTTCCCCAAAATTAGCTTATCCTCACCCTTTAAGCGCTTTACCCCAGAGCTAAGTATCCTCTTTATAAGACCCTGGCTGATCGCCTTTCCTTTTTTTATCAAAACTTCGCCTGTTTCTGGGTTTATAAGGTCAACCTCTGCTTTAGTTCCCGCTAAAATTTCGGGATTAACCTCTCTTTCCACTCCCTCTTCAAGGATATAAAAGGTTTCTACAGGATAGAAAAGCTTCAAAATCTCCTCTTCGTTAAAACCAAGGGCTTTAAGAAAAACGGTTGCCGAAATGTTTTTTCTTTTATCTATTCTCACATAAAGCCTTCCACGATAGTCAAAGGTAAAATCTACCCAAGAGCCCTTAACAGGAATAACCCTTGCTATATAAGTAAGCCTCCCTGCCCGGGCATGAGTTTTGTCCTTCTCAAAGATGACGCCAGGGGACCTTTGAATTTGATTAACCACTACCCTTTCTGTTCCGTTGATGATAAAACTACCCCTTTCGGTCATTAGGGGGATAGCCCCAAAGTAAAGCTCCTGCTCCTTTATATCCCTTATGCTTTTTACGCCGGTGTCTGGGTCAACATCAAAGCTTGTAAGCCTTACTCTTAACTTCATTGGCGCTTCATAAGTTAGCCCCTTCTCCTTTGCCGTATCTGGGTCATACTCCGGAGACATGATCTGATAGTCAAGATATTCTAAGACCGCTGTGTCAGCGTAATCCTTAATGGGGAAAACAGCCTTTAATGCCCTATGAATTCCTACATCTTTCCTTGATTCTAAAGGAACGTTGCGTTGAAGAAAATTTTCGTATGATTCTTTTGGTATAGCGATAAGATAAGGAACATCCATTATCTGCTTAACCTTAGCAAAGCTTTTCCTTATCCTCCTCTTCCCGTCCATCTTTGACATTACTTGATTCCTCCCCTTGGGATTCTATGGACTAAAAAGACAATTAGGGTGTCCCCATGAAAGGACACCCTTAAACAATTTAAACCAATAAGATAGGATTGTCAAGTTTACTTGATTTCGACCTTTGCGCCAACTTCCTCAAGCTTTTTCTTGATTTCTTCAGCTTCAGCCTTGGATACACCGGTCTTAACTGGCTTTGGTGCGCTCTCAACCAAGTCCTTAGCTTCCTTAAGACCAAGCCCCGTAATCTCTCTAACAACCTTAATGACGTTGATCTTGTTAGCCCCAGCCTCGGCAAGAATAACATCAAACTCTGTCTTCTCTTCCTCAGCTTTAGCCTCAGCTTGAGGAGCAGCTGCTGCAACTGCTGCCACCGCTGCTACCGGAGCTGCAGCTGTTACCCCAAACTTCTCCTCAAGCTCCTTGATAAACTGGGAAAGCTCAAGCACCGTCATGTTAGAAATGAACTCAATTACTTCTTCCTTTGTTACTGGCATCTCCTACCCTCCTTTTGTTTTTTCTTTATTAAGCTTCTCCCTTAGCCTTCTTTTCCTCGATAGCCTTAAGCACATAGAGGAAATTCCTCAGTATAGCAGAAAGCACCCCCACAAAGTTTGCAACGGGGGCCTGGATTGTACCAAGTAGCTGAGCAAGAAGAACTTCCTTCGGAGGAAGCTTAACCAGCTCGTCAACCATCGCCGCATCATAACCCTTATCCTGCAAAACAAGCCCTCTTAAAGTGAGAGAGGGATGAGTTTTGATATAGTCTTTTAAAGTCTTGGCAACCTCAACCGGGTCTTTATAGCTAAAGACTATCGCCGTTGGGCCTTCAACATAGTCGTTTACCACCTGCTTACCCTTCTTTTCACTCGCAATTCTAAGAAGGGTATTCTTAACTACCCTGAATTCTCCCCCTTTTTCCCTAATAAGCCTTCTTATCTCATTACTCTCTTTAGCTGTAAATCCTTTGTAAGAGAGAACAAAAAGGGCGTTTGCTCTATCAAGCTTCTCCTCCAATGACTTTAAAATCTCCGCTTTTTTAGCTCGTGTCTTCAAGGCTAAACCCCCTAATCAAATTTTTGGAAGGTACCCTTCCGCACCTACGGTTGGCTGGCTAAAAAACCATTTAAGCCCAAAGGGCACCAAACCGTCTCTGGCCAGAGGGCCCTCATGGAAGAGGGCACCTTCAGGCCCTCAAAAGATAGCTGCTTAATCTCCAGAGTATTTCTGGAGCAAATTCCTTACGTCGTTTACATCAACCTTAATCCCAGGTCCCATCGTCGTAGAAATGGTTATCCCTTTAATGTACTGCCCTTTAGCTCCAGAAGGCTTAGCCTTTATAAGGGCATCCATAAAGGCTGCCAAATTTTCAAGCAACCTTTTCTCACCAAAAGACACCTTTCCAACTGGAGCATGAACAACGCCACCCCTATCAACCTTAAAATCAACCTTACCCGCCTTAATGTCTCTTACTGCCTTAGCTACATCAAAGGTCACCGTGCCAGTTTTTGCACTCGGCATCAAACCTCTTGGTCCAAGGATCTTTCCAAGTTTGCTAACCTGGGGCATAATGTCAGGCGTTGCTATTACCTTGTCAAACTCAAGCCAACCTTCCTCTTGGATCTTTTTTATAAGGTCTTCATCTCCAACATAGTCAGCCCCAGCTTCAAGGGCTTCCTTAGCCTTTTCTCCTTTAGCAAAAACAAGAACCTTCACAGGCTTCCCTGTCCCATGAGGTAGAACGACTGACCCTCTCACCATCTGGTCAGCATGCCTTGGGTCAACCCCCAAGTTAACAGCCACCTCAACGGTTTCATCAAACTTGGCAGTCGCTGTCTCCAAAGCGAGTTTTACCGCCTCTTCAAAGGTGTATTTCTTTGTCCTGTCTACCTTAGCTAAAGCTTCTCTGTATCTTTTACCCCTTCTTGCCATAGCCCTTCCTCTCCTTTAGTCTACTATTTGGACACCCATAGACCGAGCTGTTCCCTCTATACAACGCATGGCTGCCTCAAGGGTAGCACAGTTCATGTCCTGCATCTTCATTTTAGCGATCTCTTCAAGCTGCTTCCGAGTTAGCTTACCAACTATTTCCTTCCCAGGAGTATGAGCTCCCGTCTCAATCCCGAGAGCCTTTTTGATAAGGACTGAGGCTGGAGGCGTCTTAAGCTCAAAAGTAAAAGACCTATCTGCATAAACCGTGATGATAACAGGAATGATAAGACCTTCCTGCCCGCGTGTCTTCTCGTTAAAGGCCTTGACAAACTCCATGATGTTTACACCATGCTGACCCAAGGCAGGACCAACAGGAGGAGCAGGAGTTGCCTGCCCTGCTGGAAGTTGTAATTTAATCTGGGCTATAACCTTCTTAGCCATGCCTCAACTTCCCCCTATGAAATCTTTTGAAGATTGGTTAGCTCTATCTCAACAGGTGTTTCTCGACCAAAGATACTTACAAGCACCCTTGCTTTACCTTTATCAGGCTTTATCTCATCAACAACGCCGATAAAATTAGCAAAAGGTCCCTCAACAATCTTTACCCTATCACCGTGCATAAACTGATACCTTGGCTTTGGCTTTATCTCCTCTACAACTAAGTTCTGGATAAGTTTTTCCACTTCCTCAGTGCGGAAAAATTGATACTTATCGGCTCCAGAAATACCCAAAACACCCTCTATCTCAGAAATGGCTTGCCTTAGCTCATCGTTTAGCTCACCATAAAACAAAACATAACCAGAATAAAAGACCTTCTGCGAAACCTTTTCAGGCGAATAAACAACCTCAATTATCTTTGGTGGAGGGACAAAAAACCTTTCGACTAAATCGATCATCCCCATCTCAGCAAGGACAGACTCCACCCGCTCTTTAATCTTGTTTTCCATTCCTGCCCAAACATGGATCGAATACCAAGCCTTAGCCATGGCTACCTTAATATAATCGAAATTATAAAATTGTAAATCACATCAAGCAATCCAAGATAAGCACCGATAACCAGGCTCAAAAAAACGACGGTTGCGGTGCTTATCAAAACTTGCTTCCTTTCAGGCCAGGTTATCCGTTTAGCCTCAATCTTTACCTCTTTTAAAAAAACCTTTGTCTTATCCCAAAAAGCCGTTGGACTAACTTTCATCTTCTTTTCTTCCATAAATATCCCCTAAATAATTAAAAAAATGGCAGGGCAGGAGGGACTCGAACCCCCAACCTTCGGATTTGGAGTCCGATGCTCTGCCAACTTGAGCTACTGCCCTACCCTTAGGGTTTTACTTTTTGACCTCCCGGTGAAGGGTATGCCTCCTATCCCAAGGACAATATTTCCTAAGCTCAAGCCTATCGGGCGTATTTCTACGGTTTTTTGAAGTAGTATAATTAATCCTTTTGCATTCGGTGCATTGTAGATGTATGATTATACGAGCTTCTCCCTTTTTGGCCATGGCTAAACACCTATTCTATTATTTTTGTGACAACACCTGCTCCTACTGTCCTTCCACCTTCCCTTATCGCAAACCTCAAACCCTCCTCCAACGCCACTGGCTTTATCAACTCCACCTCAAGCTCAACATTATCCC
>Ga0209393_1000403_pt1 | contig 21608 bp, 20 predicted proteins | sample SSWtaG_2_FD_184117 | JGI IMG/M metagenome (GOLD analysis project Ga0209393, IMG submission 184117) | Hot spring microbial communities from Sandy's Spring West, USA to study Microbial Dark Matter (Phase II) - SSWsed_130316 (SPAdes)... | ecosystem: Environmental > Aquatic > Thermal springs > Hot...
TTTCAGATTATTGCAACAGGGCAAAAAAAATAATAAAACAGACAACAAAAGGAATAAAAGATAAAATAAAAAGTAATAAATGGATATCCCTGTACTAAATCTAATAGTAGGGACAATTTTCATTATTGTTATGGTATTTTCCTTCGTAGTATTCATGACATCATATCAATCTATTTCAGATTATGATAAGGAAAGAATAGAAAGAGAAAGTACATCAATACCAGAGATTTTTAGAGGCATTTACACAGCTTTCGGTAATTGGTTATACTGGATAGCTTCAAAAGCCAAATTCATTTATAATATCCAACCTCAAAACATATCTTTACTTGGGCTTGGTTTGAGCTTACTTGGTGCCGTCTTTATATCTTTGGACATAATATCCATAGGTGCTATTTTCATAACAGCAGGAGGAATATTAGATATATTAGATGGGAAAGTAGCAAGAGAAAGAAAGATAATAAGAAAATCCGGCGCACTATTGGATTCAGTATTAGATAGAATAGGAGAAATAGCAATATTTTCATCAATTTGTTTCTTCCTGACCAAAAAAGGTTACTACACGTATTCGGTTATCACTGCTCTTGCTATGGGATTTTCTATGCTTGTAAGTTATGTGAGAGCAAGAGCCGAAGCATTAGGATTAAGCCCAAAAGAAGGAATAATGAGAAGACAAGAAAGAATATTTATCACAGCAATATCTTTATTTTTAGATTCAATCCTTTACTACATTACACAGAAAGTAATTTTTTTGCCCGCTGGTATAACAATAATATTCTTAGGAAGCTTTATAACCTCAATTATGAGGTTTAAAAAATCTTATGAAGAACTTGCAGAAAATGAGAAGAAAAAAAATAACGAAAATTAATAAATAAAAAGAAAAAAGACAAAAATAAAAAAGAGGTAACAAAAACCTATGATAGGCCAAAATGGCAAAGTTAAAATAATGATTTTCAGAGGGGAAAGGGGAGAAGGTGATTTTAAAGAGTATGAGATACCATATCAGGAAGGTATGGTGGTTCTTGATGCTGTTTTATATGTTCAAAGTAAAATGGATGGAGATATATCTGTGAGATGGAACTGCAAAGCAGCAAAGTGTGGTTCGTGCGCAGCCGAAATAAATGGAAAACCCTCTTTGATGTGCAAAACAAAAATTGAAGAACTAAAACAACCAATAAAAGTCGAACCACTTAAAGCCTATCCCCACATAAAAGATCTCGTCGCAGATACATCGTGGAACTTGCGAACAAGGAGAAAAATAATAAGAGATGTCGGATTTACCCCAAGGAAAAACGCAACGTGGTTAATGAGAGACGAAGAAATAGACAAAGGTAGAGAGATGAGAAAATGTATAGAGTGTGCTTTGTGTCTTGACACTTGCCATGTTCTCCGAGAACACAAACTATTTGACAAATTTGTCGGTCCAGCATATTTAGTTTTCACCGCATATCTTGAATCTCATCCTATGGATTCGCTTGACAGAATTTCATACCTGAAAGAACAGGAAGGAATTATGTACTGCAATATAACAAAGTGCTGTACAGAAGTTTGCCCAGAAGAAATTCACATAACAGATAACGCAATAATACCACTGAAAGAAAGTGTAGCTGATCAGTATTTTGACCCGATAAAGATGCTTCTGAGAAAAATAAGAAAAGCAGAAAAATAAACAATAAACAAACAAAAGGTAAACTGAAAATCCTAAATGAATGAGGTTCAAAGAGAATTCGAAATAGGAGAAGAAGGTACGAGAAAATGTTACGTAGGTAAAGATCTAATCTTTATATCCGGTCCTTGTGTTATAGAAAGTGAAGAATTCACTTTAAAGTGTGCTGAAACCCTACTGAAAATTGCAGAAAAGCATAAGATACAGCTAATTTTTAAAGCATCCTACGACAAAGCAAATAGGACATCAATAAATTCTTTCAGAGGTCCTGGACTTGAAAAAGGTCTTAAAATTCTAAAAAGAGTCAAAGATGAAATTGGATTACCCGTTCTATCAGATATTCACTGTAAGGAAGAAGTTGAAATAGCGGCAGAGGTGTTAGATGTGATACAAATACCCGCTTTTCTCGCAAGGCAAACAGATTTACTACTGAAAGCTGGAAATACGCAAAAACCAATTAACATAAAAAAACCGCAATTTGCATCTCCTGAAAGCACAAAATACATAGTTGAAAAAGTTCTGACAACAGGGAACAGAAAAGTAATGTTGTGTGAGAGAGGATACGCATTTGGATATGGGGACCTTATCGTTGATTTCAGAGGAATTCCTATAATGAGAACGTGGGCAAATGTAATTTTTGATGGAACACACAGCGTACAAAAACCATCAGCTGGCGAAGGAATATCTGAAGGCCAAAGATGGCTTGTTCCATTTCTTTCAAGAGCAGCAGCAGCGGTCGGTGTTGATGGATTCTTCTTTGAAACACACCCAGAACCAGAAAAGGCTCTATCTGACCCCAAAACATCAATAGACTACAAAATGTTTGAAAAAATAATAGAAGAAATAAAAAAAATAAAAGACGCTCTAAATCACCCTTGAAAGTGAAAACCATCGAAAAAACAATTTTCTACTTGAAGAAAAACAATTTCCCAATTTGTAATCTCCCACTCAAATACCTCAAAAAAATTCCGATTAATTTAAAATATGTCTGGGGAAAAAGGGGTAAAGGTTCTTTCCTCAAAAAACAAGGAGGAAAGAGCCTATGAGATGTACAAAGTGTGAAGGGATCATGTTTGTAGAGTTTTTCACAACAAACGAAGGGTCTTTAAGAATATACAAATGTATAACTTGTGGAAGGACAACAGATATGCTAACTGAACTGAACAAAATTAATCCGCCGCCTCCACCGGAAAGGCGCGGTAGGAAACCTAACCATGTAATTAGAGAGATAAGGCTTAAACCAATATCAAAAAGAAGAAAAATGGTAAGATAATAAGTATTGATGATTTTTATTTTTTATTCGCTTCTTTATTTTTGTTTGTTTTTTTACCTTCCTCGTCGTATATTTTAAGTATGTAATCAAGAGATTTTATTGTTTTTTGGAGGCGCTTTTCCACCGAAAATGCGTGTCCGAAAAGTCCTTCCATATTCGCAAGCCTTATCGCATGCTCAGAAACCTCCACCATCCTTCTCCTTGTAAAGAAGATTATGTTTGTTTTTTTAACAAAATCTTCAACAGAAAGTCCTGACGCAAACCTGGCAGTTCCGCCGGTTGGCAAAACATGACTTGGACCAGCTATATAATCACCGACCGCCGGAGGAGAATTAGCACCAACAAAAACCGTCCCAGCATTTTTTATTTCCCTTGCAACCTTCATGGCATTCCTTGTGAGAACACCGACGTGTTCAGGAGCTATCCTATTTACCAAATCTATAGATTCTTCAAGAGATCTTGTTTCAATCAACACGCTTTGCGACCTAAAAGCTTCTTCTATAATATCTCTTCTCGGCATTATCTTCATAAGAAAATAAACGATATTTTTTATCTGATGTAAATATGGTCCAACATGCGAGACAGCGACGCATAGGGCTCTTTCATCATGTTCAGCTTGCGCTATTATATCTATTGCTGGTATAAGAGGATGAACAGAACCGTCGCATATTGTAACAAGTTCAGAAGGTCCAGCAATAAGGTCAACTCCTACTGATCCTTGAACGAGCCGTTTTGCAGTTGCCACATAAATGTTCCCAGGTCCAGCTATCTTATCTACCGATGGTACCACATCTGTACCGAAGGCAAAGGCAGCTATTGCTTGCGCACCTCCGATCTTGAATATCGCGTCAACTCCCACAACCTTCGCAGCAAAAATCGTGTATGGGTTTATCTTACCTTGAACAGCAGGAGTTGCAAGATATATTTTTTTTACTCCTGCAACCTTTGCCGGAATCGCCGACATAAGGACTGTTGATGGGTATCCCGCCTTTCCTCCGGGACAGTACAAACCAACAAGTTCTAAGGGTATAACTACCCTCTCTATCTTTGCGCCCCTTTCCTTATATATAACATTTCCCGGAAAGGTTGATTTATGATAATTCTCTATTCTTTCAGCAGCCTTCTCTATTGCCTTCCTATCTTCTCTTGTTATATACTTTTCTGCTTGTTCTATTTCCTTTTTGGTCATTATCAACCTTTCAGGAGAGACCGGATTCCATCCATCAAACTTTCTTGTGTAATCAATAAGAGCTTTATCTTTTCTTTCTCTTACATCGATTATTATTTTCCTTACCCTATCCTCAATTGTAGAATCAGGGGATATATTCCTTGACAATATTCTCTTGAAAACTCCCTCAAAATCCTCACTTTTTGTTGATACTATTATCATACACCCAAAAACTCTAAAAATAAAATCAAAATGAAAAATTAAATCAAAAAAGAAAAAATAATTTTGAGTTTAAAGTAAAATTTTATTTTCCATCAGTTTTTTTCAAAAAGTCAAGTACAATTTTCAGAGCAAGATAAGCTCCAAGAACTTTCAAATTTTTTCTCCCTATGTTGAAAAAAAACTCAAAGGATTCAACTTTATTATCTGGATAAGCCACACCTATATAAAATAGTCCAGGATTTTTACCTTCTAATTTATCTGGACCGGCTACACCGGTTGTAGATAATGCGATATCAGATTTGAACTTTGATTTAGCAGCTCTTGCAAGCTCACGAGCGCATTCATGTGAAACCGTCCCAAACCTTTCTATTATATCCTTACTTACTCCAAGATCTATTTTAGCATCAGCGGTATAGACAATTTTTGCACCCTTAAAATAAGAAGATGCGCCAGCCACATCTGTGATCATATTTGATAACTCTCCGCCAGTGAAAGACTCTGCAACAGAAATAGAAAAACCTCTTCTTTTCAAAAAATCTGAGACCACATCTTTGAATGATTTATTTACATCATCAGAATATATAAAGTCGCCGATAGTATCTTTTACCTTTTCTATAAACTCAAAAAAGCTTTCATGCTTTTTACCAATAATCCTTAACATAACTTCTGGAAAAGATGGGAAATAAGAAATTCTTATGACCGAATCAGGAATACCTATTTGCTCTATATGATTTTCTATCTGTGTTTCTGTTAGACCAAATATTTTGAAAACTGCTTTTTCATATTTGAAAGCATTAGGGAAAAGCTTCTTTATATCTTCGAGGACGAATTCATCAAACATAGCTGAGAACTCAAATGGAACACCCGGAAGGAAATAAAAATTTTTTTCTCCTTTTCTTATCTTGAAACCAAAAGCAGAACCTTTCGTATTAGGAATGATTTCAGCACCAGCGGGAAATGAGCACTGAATTTTAAGGTAATCAGGAATATCGTCATACTTTCTTCCAGATCTTTCTTCAAGTCTTCTTTTCATATACTCCACGGCTTCTTCATACTGTTTTAGAGGTAAAGAGAAGTATTCACTTGCAACTTTGCGTGTAATATCATCAGAAGTTGATCCCAGACCTCCTGAACAAATTATAAAATCTGAAAATTTTTCTGCCTTATCGAGAGCAAATTTTACGTCCTCTTTTCTATCACCCACGACCTGCAGGTAGAGAGAAAAGCCGAGATCATAAAGTTCGGAGGCGACCTTTTTGAAGTTCTTTTCATCCGTAAGACCCGATATTATTTCCTCACCTATTACAACAAAAGCTATATTCATTTTTTATATAATTTTTATATATATGTAAAAAAGTAAAATATATATGTATTTTTGTATTTTTCTTTACAGCAAAAGCAAATTTTCGCTTATACAACACAAAAGAGAAAAAAATTTTCACAAATATGGATAAAATTTTTGGATATATTAAATTTAAATCTCTCAAAAAGTAAAATTACCTCTATAATGAGTGCAGGCGTAGCTCAATCGGCCAGAGCACCAGCCTTCCAAGCTGGGGGTTGCGGGTTCGAGTCCCGTCGCCTGCTCCATTTTCTGCCCATGTAGCTCAGAGGTAGAGCGCCTCCTTGGTAAGGAGGAGGTCAGGGGTTCGAGTCCCCTCATGGGCTCGCAAAAAAAATCAGATGTCTATAAAAAATTTTCTGAGAAAAATATTCGGACAACCCGGCGACCTTGCAATAGATTTAGGAACAGCTAATACTCTTGTCTGGCACTCAAAGAAAGGTTTAATCATAAACGAACCCTCCGTTGTTGCTATAATAGAACTCAAAGGTGGGATAAAAAAAGTGATAGCAGTCGGCAACGAAGCTAAAAGAATGTTAGGTAGAACACCGGAAGATATAAAAGCTATAAGACCTCTAAGAGACGGAGTTATAGCAGACTTTGATGTCGCAGAAGCCATGCTATCATACTTTATAAAAAAAGCATTAGACGGTGGAAATAGATTTATCAAACCCAGAGTCGTAATAGGCGTACCTTCGATAATAACTCCCGTAGAAAAAAGAGCGGTTATAGAAGCAGCTGAGCTCGCAGGCGCGGGAGAAGTCTACCTTATATATGAACCTATGGCGGCTGCAATAGGCTCCGGACTCAAAGTAGAACAACCCGGTGGCAATATGATAGTAGATATAGGTGGAGGAACAACAGAGGTTGCAGTTATATCTATGGCAGGAATAGTTTGCTCAACATCATTAAAGATAGCTGGTGACGAACTTGACGAAGCCATAATACACTATGTCAGAAGAACTCACGGCATACACATAGGAGAAAGAACAGCAGAACAACTCAAAATAGAAATAGGAGCTGCAATAGAAGTGGAACCAGAAAAAGGTATGGAAATACATGGAAGAGATGTATCTACCGGAGTTCCAAGAAAGATCTGGATAACACAAAGAGATATAGTAAATGCGTGCAGAGAACAAATATTAGCAATAATTTCAGCAATAAAAAATACTCTTGAAAAAACACCCCCAGAATTATCAGCTGACATATATGAAAGAGGAATATACCTTGCAGGAGGAGGTGCTCTTCTTCAGGGACTTGACAAGCTTATTCAAGACGAAACAGGAGTAAAAGCAGTAGTAGCACCAGAACCTTTACTCGCAGTTGTAAAAGGTTGTGCAAAAGCTCTTGAAGATTTAGAACTTCTATCAAGAGTAAATATTTCATGAATTAATTAATTCTACACGATGAATATACTGAAGCTTTTGGTAGCTATAATTTTGATTTCAACTTTATTCGTTATTGAAAAATTAGACCTATACATAAAAATTCCTGGATTTGAAAAAATTCACAGAATATATTTATCTCAACAAGATATATGTGGTAGTAATTACACAAAAGAAGAAAAAATAGCAAAAATAGTACTTAATGAAATCACAAAGAAGGTAGAAGATGTAAAAATTTCAGAATATAACTCATCTATATCTTTTGTATTTCAAGAAAATTACAAAGTATTAATAACCAGAATTATATCAATCCCCCCTGATAAGTTCCCAAAAGAAGCAATAATCTACGGTGGCCTTAAAGATGGAATAAAGAAATATTCCCTCGTTGCAATAAACGGTAAACTATTTGGTAGAGTAATAGAAGTCTATGAAAATTCAAGCAAAATCATAACTGTATTTTCTCCAAATTTTTATGTTGATGCGGTTTTTCCAAACTCAAAAATAAGAGCCATACTAAAAGGGAGTCCTGATGGTAAAATGAAGATATTTGCTTCATCGGGCCCGATTGAAGGTATAGAAGGAGAGGAAGCCAAAACATCTGGTAACAAATTCAGCTCTCCCGCAGGAATAAAAATAGGAAAAGTAGAAAATGAGGAAGTAGAAATTTTCTTTGACCTATCTGATATTCTATATGTTTCAGTGATTGTGGAAGAAGAAAATAATATATAAGGATTGATATATAAACAAAATATATAAATTAATAAAATATATTTTTTATTTTTTATACCGAAATGAGGTTAGTAAGAAATAAGAGTGATATAAGTAGAAATAAACTTTTATTTTTATCAGTGTTTATCTTCTTACTATTTTTACCTTATGTTTATTTTGGTTATTTTGCTTTTTTTCCTGATGTATTTTCCGTTCTGGCTGCATACTGGATAGCACAGAGCGACAAAAAAGCTCTCAACGTAACACTAATATCCTACCTTTTAGCAGTTTTGAGGGTTATATTTGGAGGGAGCCCATTAGCGGCTTCAACTTACATCATAGTGGGTTTAGTCTCCTCATTCATTCCACACATATTTTCAGGAGACTTTATAGGAATAGTTTCCCTAACCTTTATTTTAACTTTATTATCATCTCTGATTATATCATTTAATGTTATAGTAGATAAACCCGAAACCTTACTTCTAGTTCTTATAAAACTAATTTCGTCTATTTTATTATCAATCTTAATATTTCCCTTTGTCATAAAAGAAGAAAGGGAAAAAATAACCTTACTAAAATATACAAAAAGATAAATACAAAAAGGTAAATAAAATAAATGTAAATAAAATAAACGACAAATATCAAATCAATTCAGCAAAAAAGCAAATCAATTTAATCCCATCGATCTAATTTCATTCATGGCTTCTGTGATAATCCTCTTGCACCTGACTGTTATCTCTTTATGATTCTCAAGGACATAAGATATACAAGCAACAACTTTGCATCCTGTTCTTACAACTTCTCTTACGTTAGCGGAATTTATTCCACCTATGGCCACAACAGGGACGCGAGAAATTTTTAGGGCTCTTCGCAAATTCTCTATACCAGTCGCAGGATATATACTTTCCTTTGTTCTCGTACCGAAAATCGGACCAAAACTTATATAATCTACTATCTCATAACGTACGGACTTTACCTGCTTTATATTATGCGTTGAAAAACCTATCCTCAAAATACTAAACTTTTCCTTCACAAAATCAGGAGGTATATCCTCTTGACCAACATGTACCCCATAAGCTCCTATAATATAAGCTAAATCAGCTCTATCATTTACAAAAAAAATTAGCCCATTTTTTTCACATTCATCCTTTGCAGCCATAGCTTGTTTTATTTGAAATACAGGCTCTATCAGTTTGGCTCTGTACTGGAAAATCTTTGCTCCGCCATCTGCACACCTCTTTACAATATCTCTGATATAAGATATATCCTTTTTACTGGCAGAAGAAGGTAAAAATTTATCATCCGTCACTACATATAAAGTGAAATCATTTCTCTGAATCAAATCATAAAACATAGATAAACCAATTTATGGAATATAATTTAGGAAACAAAAAGCAACTTATACCTTTTCCTACATGATAACGAAAAACTAAATTTTTAACATCAGACTATTGACTTTTCCTACGTATTGAACGCTTTTTAATCCCTGATAATAAATCAAAATATCTGGTAATGTGATAGAATTTATATCTTCAATATATTCTGAAACATTTTTGAGGAGGTTATCCAATAATGAAAGGATTTCAGATAAGATTTGTATTCTATTATCAAGCTCTTTACGCAAAAAAAGCAACCATTGAGCTGATGATAGAGATAAAACCCTATTTTTGATATCTTCACTCATAACTAACACTTCTTTCAGTCTCAAAAAAATTGAATTTATTTCTTTGTCCATTTCCGAAAACTTATCTGCTTCTCCCAGAATTTTTTCATATTGTTCGTTAAAAAATTCAATTCTATTTTTTGCTAAATCAACATATCTTGAACCTATATCGTTTATAGAGATAGAGAGCAGCTGGATCTTCTGAACTTCAAGCTCAAAAGCCTCTGAAAATGAAAGGAGTTTATTCTCAAAATCTTGCATCCTGCTTAAAATATATTTTATATTAACCGATACCTTGAAGGAAAAGCTATCTATATCCTGAACTATTGCTGATAGATTTCTTCTAACATCACTATCCCCTGATGAAGAAGCTATTTGCAAAACCTTTATAGAAATACTATAACATGTGTGAGGTATCCTTGAAAAATCTTGCATAATCTTTTGAAAGGAATAAAAAATTGATTTTAATCCATAAACCTTTCTCTGAACAAATATAATATTTTCTACCAAATTAGAACGATTAAACTCCTCTATCTTATCTCTAAACGACTGAATATTAAAATCTTCCCGTTGCCTTCTCAAAGAGGAGATCGGAGTTTGAGCAAAATTTATTTCTGTAATAGAACTATTTATCTTATCCAAATCCGATAATACGTTTGAGAAATTATCGGTAAATGATGTGTTAGTCTTTTCAAGGAAGGAATCAATTAAATTTTTGAATTCCTTATCCCTTTGTATCTCATTAAAAATCCTTGGACGGATCCTATGAAGAATAGAATAATAATTTAACAAATTTTTTTTATTTAATTCAATAGACTTAAAAATCTCATCACGCCTTTTTAATATTGAACTATGCTTTAATTTTAGGTCTGATTCAATTTCTTGCGATAGCAACTGAAACTTCCTTTTTAGCTGATCTACCAAGAATTCACGCTTTGTTTGTTCTGTTGATACGAATTTTGTTTCCCCCCTCCTTCCAAATGCTTCTTTTCTTCCTTTTGAAAGCTCTCTTAGTTCTAACCTGTATTTAAATAACAAGATAAGTGCTAATGAGAAAAGGAAAGATATTATAAAGAGAATAAAGGAAGCCATAAGGAAACCGATATCAGATAAATTAACGATTGAGTAATTAGAGACTCTTAAAATAGAGAATCCCGAAACAAAAAAGGATAACCACAAGGAAAAAAATACTTTTATTACATCTGGTAAAGGGAGGAAAGCCAGTAATATAAATCCCAAATTCAAAAGAATAATATCAGGAAAACTGAAAATATCATCTAATAGATAGAAAGAATAAATTGCTGATGCGAAAAATAACAAAAATAAAGGTATTCGTAAATTGAAAAAGTCTATATTTAATACTCTTTTCATCCCCCTAATATTATCCGTTTTTTCTTCTCCCATCATTCATTATCCTTTTTTCCATCTAAATCACCCAGAACCTTCTTTATGTTAGATATAAATCTTTTATTTTCTTCAAAATATGATGGGTATTTTTCTATGATTTCCAAACCACTATCTAATAACGAAGAAAGAGCTTGGAGCAAAGATAATAGCTCTTCAACATTTTCAGACAATTTTTCCAAAGCTTCATCTATTCTCTTGAAAGCTTCAGAATTAGAAGATATAAGAGAAAATATAGAAGAGATTTTCCACTCTATATCGTTTTTGATGGAATTTACGGCTGCTAAAAGGTCATCTATAATCTTATAATTTATAGATATTTTAATCTCCTTCAATTCTCTTATAATTGATTTTACTTCTTCATAGTTTTCGAACCACTCATTTTTTATCACATCCATCTTGTGAAGGATAAGCTCTTCAATTGCTAATGAAATAGGGTCAAAAGCCCTTGCTTTGTCACCTATCTTATAAGCTAAAAGATGAGAGTTAAAAGCCAAAATTCCTATGTTCTCAAAACTTAAATTTATCTCGTGAGAAAAATTTTCTAAAACCTTCTCAAGTTCTTCAAGATGTTTTCTAAAATTATCAAAAGCTTTTAAAACTAGCTCCTCCTCCTTTTGTTCATTTGAGAATAAAAGTTTGAGTTTTTGGAGTTCATTTTCTAACCCACCAAGCGGAGAAAATATTTCGTGGAAATAATATTCCAAACCTCTAAAAACTAAATTCATTCTTGCACTAAAATTCCAAAGTTTTGTCCTAAAATTCATCAATTCCCCTTGGCTCAATTTGAGATTTTCTGAGAGTTTTGAGATTAAATCCTTCAATTCTAAAATTTCATCTAACTTCGGTTCAACTTTTTTAGATAAAACCTCCTCTGCTTTTTTCACAATATCAAACAAATATTTTCCCATATCTTGAACCGCTTTGAATTTCTGCAAACTCATCTCAAAATCTTTCAATGCTCTCTCAATATAATCTAACTGAATTTTATCATTCTCTATTTTCGCTTTAAGATTGTCTAACTCAGCATCTACGAACTCACTTGAATATATACTTTCGGACATATCGTCTTCACTCCGAATGGTTCCAGAACTATCTACCAAGCTATGCTTTTCTTCTATTCTCATCTTTGCTTGTATATCAATATCTCTTTTTTTTCTCTCCCTTACCTCTAAGGAAGAAAGCAAGTATAAAGACAAAATAGCTAAAATTGCAACAGAGATTACAAATAATATCTCCTTCTCGTAAGGCAACGCTCTAACAAATAAAGTCAATTCTTCTCCCTTATCAAAGATTACCTTCATATATTCCCCTGATTTGTAAATAATATTTCCCAGCTCATGACCTTCTATTCTACCTTTTGCGAGATTTAAATTTCCTTTTTCCAAAGCCCTTGATATATCATCAAATGAATTAATTGAATTAGCAATAATGAATCCGGACAAGTTGAATGAAAAAAGTGAAAATACAAGAAAAACTCCAAAAATTATACTCCATCTATAGAAGAAATATAGAAAGCAGATGACATCTATTAAAACTATAAAAGCTATAAGATAGATATCCCGTCCAAAGATAAGGAAGGGGAAAAATACAATAAGGGATGCAGAAATAAAAAAGAATAAAATTTCTCTTTTAGATTTAAGCCTCCTTAACCTTATAAATAAAATTTCGAAAAGAAAAGCCAAAAGCAAAATCAAGATATAAGTGAGATTAGAAAAAGTAAATCCTCCCCTTACCAAAACTACTAGTAATTTCATCAAAAATCTGACTGATAATAGAGAAATTACGGACAGATTATTTATAGCAATCATCAGATACACTATTTAATTTAAAAAATTTGAAACGAATTTTTTATGTGAAAATATTTTGAATATTTTGTATTTTAAATATTTTGAATATTTTAGAGCCTATCTTTCTCTTTTTGAGATGTTAAAGAAAACCAAACCCACCAGTATACCGCTGAAAATAAGGAAGATCAATAAAATTCCGGAACCGTATAAGAAACTCTGCCAGAAATCAAGATTACGCGTACCGGAAGAAACAGAACAATAAGGACACCCTAAAAATTCAGGTAAAAAGAACCCTATAACATATTGAAAAATTACCCCAAGCATCAAGAGTTATTTTAATTTATTCTTATAAATAAACATATTCTTCAAGTTCTTGTTCAGTAACTCTGTACCTCTTTATCTCTTTTTCAATCTCCATTTCTTCCTTTGACATTATTTGTTTTTGAGCATCTATTTGCTTCTTTGTCGTGAACATTTCAGCAGCCAACCGAATTGCTGCCTTCATAGGTTCAGGATTTGCTTTACCCTGTCCAGCAATATTATACGCTGTTCCGTGTCCGGGGGATGTCCTTATTATTGGTATCCCTACGGTCACATTTACAGCATTATCGAAATCAATAAGCTTAACAGGAATAAGACCCTGGTCGTGATACATAGCAATTACTGCGTCAAACTCCTTATTATAAGCACGCCAGAAAGCAGAGTCAGGAGATAGAGGGCCTTCTGCGTCTATGCCCTTGCTCCTTAATGAAACTATTCCCGGATATATAAGATCTTTTTCTTCGTCCCCAAAAAATCCACCTTCACCGGCATGCGGATTAAGACCGCACACTCCTAATTTTGGATTTTTAAGCCCGAAATATTGCCTTAAAAACTTCCATGTTAGTAATCCAACCTTATATATTCTCTGTGGAGTAATCTTCATTGCGACATCTTTAAGTGGTACATGAATTGTTACAAGAGAGACCTTGAAATGTTTTGAAACGAACATCATAGTAAATTCTCTTGCACCAGTGAATTCAGCTATCATATCTGTGTGTCCGCCGTATCTGAACCCAGCTTCATTTATTATTTCCTTGTTTATAGGAGCTGTAACTATTGCATCAATATAACCAGCCATAGCAGCATTTACGGCTTCCTTAACATAGTTGACCATCGCTCTCCCACAGTTTCTATCGGGACGACCATATCTTAACCTTGTCATTTTAAGATTTGATATGCTCCTGACTAAAATTTCTCCTTCCCCAACCTCCATATTCCTTACAATATCAACAGAAGACAACTCCCTGAACCTGACATTAGTTATGCCTATATCCTCTGCAACTCTTGCGAGAACACCTTTATCTCCGAACACAACGGGAAAAACAATTTTTCTTATAGATTTATCTAAAAGAGATTTGATTATTACTTCCGGTCCTATACCAGTAGGATCTCCCATAGATATACCGACTACAACTTTTCCCTCGGCTGTCTCGGTAGGTCCCCCAACCTTAATACGGGGCAACCTCCCTCTCCTTCCTCTTCTACCTCTGGTTTCCACCTTTTCCTTTTCCGCTTTTTCCTTTTCTATTTTTTCTTTTTTCTTACGAATATTTTCTGCTTTTGGGCGTCTACCCATACTCCAAAAACCTCCTTATATTTTTCTTTTATGTAATAATCCCTAAAATTTGGGTCATCTTTTAATTCAGAAAAATCTACCTCTTTTATTTCCTTTATAAAAAAAGTTACTTTCTTACCTTCCTCATCTATAACATCGGCGTATCCAGTTGAAGGTAGCGAGAAAATAGCTTCGTCGTAAACTTTATTCAACTCTCCTTTTTTTACCCAACCGAGTGGGCTAAAATTTTGCATATCACTATCCTTGTATAATACGAATCTCCTTTCAAAATCTTTTTGGATTTTATCTTTATTTTTTAGAAAGAACCTTTGGAGTTCATTATAATTTATAAAATTAACACCGACAAGTTGAAAGAAAATTTCATCAGCAATTTTTTTTGCTTTTATCAAATCTCTATATTCTTGCAGTGTCAGTCCGCTTTTGAGCAAATCAACCTCAACAGCTCTTATGTTTTTCATATGCATCTTCTCTATTATGCTATCTATTTGTTCCTGTGGGATTTTTATATTCTGCCTTTCGGCGAATTCAAGTATAACGAACAAATCCAATATCGTATTGAGAGCTTCTTCAAAGTCTCCATCTCCGAAATTTTTCATAAACGCTAATACCAGGCTCCTTGTTATTGGTCTCCTTTCCACATAAGCTAAAATTTCATCTGAATAATAAATCTGCTCGGAATACGCAGAGAAAACATTGAGAAAAACAACAAAAAATAAATAAGGTAATAGTAAATTCCCAAAATTACGAAATTTTATTATCTCCTTCATATATTAAAATATCTTTAAATTGAGTTGTTACGGGATACTATATTTTTTTTATTTATATTTTTATTTATATTTTTGCATAAAAAGCTCCTCAAACTTTTCACGAGAAAGTTTTACTCCAAAATTCTTCTCAACAGCATCAAAATTTACATAAACATTCTTTGAGGCAATCAGTTCCTGGGTCAAATTACTTATTCTATCCTTTATTTTCTTTTCTCTCGTAGCCCTGAAAACCTGATCTATAACTTTCTCAAACTCCCAATAACCTGCTGGAACCTTATCTGCAACAGCAAAAATAACAAATTTTTCCCCCACTCTCAGGGGACGTGAAATTTCACCTGATTTCATCTTCAAAATCATATCAGCATATTCTGGGAAATATCTTCTCAAAAGCTCTCCATCAATATATCCATAGTCAAACTCTGATGGTAGGTGTCTTACTTGGGCTATGTTTATAAAATCTCTAATATCTTTTATTTTATTCCTTATATCCTCTATTTCTTTTTTGTCAGAAGCTTCTATTTTCATAAGCCGTATGACATCAGGGTGCCAAAACTTTTCTTTATTTTTCTCATAGTAATCTTGAACCTCTGAAAATTCGACTTTTGTATATGGGGCAACTTCATCTTTAAAAATATATGGTCTTACAATATCCGCTGAATTATAAATCCATCTTATCTTGATTTCAGGTCTATCAAAATATCCTTTTGACTTTGCATACTCAAATGTTGCAACAGCTTCAATAAATTCTACAACAATTTGGGTCATTTTTTCAGGACTCCTTATAAGCTCTATCTGCCTTACCTCAGGAAGTGATGAGATAAAACCTCTGAACTCTTCTACCGTTATATCTGTATCACCTATCTTTAAAAATACTTCACCGCGAGATTTTTCTTGGGTTTCTGTATTCTTTTTCATCTTATCACAAGAGCTGAAGAAGTAAGAGACAGTAAAAAGCATAGAAATTACGATAAAGCCTACTATAAAGTTTTTTGTTCTTTCTATTTTCATCAACATTACCTCCTCTTTACATTTCAAATTATATCATAGAAAGTAAAAAAAACATAAAACAAATTTTAGATTTTCTCATTTCAGAATTTTCTTTGAGGTCGCACAAAACCTCATTTTTCTTGCAATTTACTTGCAAACTCACTTTTCAATTTTTCCCAAGACATAATCTCTACTTTTTCAGTCTTGTATTTCTCTATATATCTTTTTTTTCTCTTGTTTTCTAAATAACTTACGATAAAGTATAAAGGCGGGAAGATTATGAACAGAAATTTTTTCAAAAAATAGATGACGGTTGCAGCTCCTAAAATAGATAGAGAAAAAAGCCTTTTATAAATCATGGCAAATCAACCCCTCCACTTGAAAATGGATTACATCTTAATAACCTTTTTATAATTTTTATTAGAGATATTGGAAACTTATATTTTTCAAGACACAACAGAGCATAATTCGAGCAAGAAGGATAAAATTTACATGAAGGTGGATGAGGTATGGTTCTCCAAACAATAATAGCTAAAAATACAAGATACCTTGTAAGAGTATTCAAAAATTCAAACATGAAGTTAAAGACTGATTTTGTCAGAGCTTTCATATTCATATCTAACTATACCCAAAATATCCTATTATTTATTATTATTTTTATTATTATTCAGTTCTCATCTTTTTTTTATTATCATATTTTTCCCAATTTTATATTTCATCAGAAAAACCTTGCTTTCTCCGATAGCTTTATTGAAATAAAGGAAATAAAACCGGTAGTCATTTCTGATAATAAAATACTAACGAACATTGATGGTCTTTATGAATGCGTGCTCTATCTTTCCTTAGGGTATGAATCGGACTGTATAGGTTCAAAGAAACTGATAATATATTCTATAATTTTACTCATAAGGGAAAAATTCCAAGAAACAATAGGAATAAGTGATGAGATAGCAAGGAGAATAATTTCGGGTGAATTTCAAAATTTAGTAAGCGAAGAGGAAATGAAGAGGGCAAGTGTGCTTTTAAAATATGGAATAAGCTCAGATAAAATTTTAGATGAACTCCGAAAGATTAAGCTCTTAAATGAGAAACTCAAAAAAAATTTCTTCACAGACCTCGCCACTTTAAGAGAAATTGTAAAAAATGTATATGTAGAACCAATCTTCGGAAACGATAAACTCACACAAGAAAAACAAGAGACAAAAATACAAGGTATAAAAGAAACAGCAGCGTATGAACTCTTAAAAACTCTAATACCAGAAAACACAAAAATTATAAGATAAATAATGAAATGAACGGGAAAAGATTAAGATAAAATAAAAGCAATAAAAGAAAAAGAGCAATAAAAGAAAGAGAGAAACAGAAATCAATATATAATAACAAACAAATGGAAATTTACAGTGAAGACTTTATAATATGCTTGAAAGGGAGCGATTATATAAATGAAGCTTTCATAGAGAGTGCAAAAAAAGGATTAGTCTTTCCGTTTCTACCGTTCGCAGATATGAAAATTTCTGATGCATTCAGGATAGGCTGGATAAAAGAAAAAATATTCGGCTTCTATTCATTTCACTTTATAAGTGGATTTGAAATAAAAACAGAAAAATTCGGCAAAATAAGATACGGAGGTAAAATATATAAAACAAACACAGGTTTGAATATAATTAATATCTTCTTCGGAAAGACCGAAGGAAAGATTGAAGGAAAGATTGAAGGAAAGATTGAAAATGAAGGCACTGAAAATGAAAAAATAATAGATGAAGAAATTTCGGATTTCTCCTTAGAAAAAGTTTATATAAAACTCCTTCCCTACTCTTCACTATTTATAAGAAAAAAGAAAATGAACGATATAAATCTAAATGACATCAAAAATCTTGAAGTATTGGCAAGAAAAGAAGAAGAAGAAGAAGAAGAAGAAAATGATTTCTTTTTTTTCTTCTATGATAGCTCCCCAGAGATTGAGAATTATGCTGATGCTGAGAGGTTTGAACTACCGAAAGATTATCATAAAATTCTGGATATACTACCGAGAAAAAAAATAAGACATTTTTATAAAGCAGCAAACATTCAAGAGCTTTTGCTCATAATTCGCTCAGAACAGGGGAAAAATTTGATTATTTCAAAAAAAAATAGGAATTTTCTAATACTCAAAACAATTTGAGCGAAGTAATAAAATTATCATTTGAGTCAATTCTTTTGTCTCTAATCTCCCTTACGAGAATTATTATTGCATATATAGTTTGCCTACTTTTATCAATAATAATCTCTTATATAGCAATATCTGAAAGGAAAATTGAGAGAATAGTTATAGCAATATTAGATGTTCTTCAATCCATACCTGTTTTAAGCTTCACCCCTGCTGTTATGATGTTTTTTTACGGTCTCGGATACATAGGTTGGGAACTTGCTACACTTACTCTAATAATAACAGGAATGATATGGAACATGATTTTCTCATTCTATTCATCAATAAAAAATCTACCAGAGGAAGCATTAGAACTCTCAAGGTCTATAAGATTAAGTCCGGTAAGGCGATTTTTTGTTTTAGATTTTCCATTCTCATTCCCAGCTCTTGCATTCAATAGTCTGATGTCATTCAGCGGAGGATGGTACTTCCTTATGTACTGTGAGATGTTCTCAATAGGAGATGTAGAAATAAAGGTAAGAGGTATAGGTTCGTTTATCCTAACTGCAACAGAAAAAGGAGATATAACCTCAGCCATGCTCGGTTTCATAGCAATAGCATCTACCATAGCTTTATCTTACTTTATGATATGGAGACCACTCATACGCTTATCAAATATTTTCAAATATGAGTTTGAATATGGAGGAACAAGAAATGAACTTTCAAACTATGAAAAAACCATTTTCTTGACAATAGAGAAGTTCATTAGAAGATTTTCCACATCAGACTTCCCGGACAAAATCTCAAAATTCGTAGAAAAAACTCACATAAAGAGAAAAACCATAACCGATATTATCTACTTCATCCTTTTAGCTTCAATATCCGCAATTTTTATCCTATTGTTTTCAAGGATTATAAACTTAAAATTGGAGGACATAGGAAAAGTTATCATCTCTATATTTCCAACGCTTATCAGAGTTCTTATAGGTATAGGTATATCTGCAATTGTATCTATTCCCGCAGCTATATTTATAGGATTAAGAAGGGATCTTACCGATAAGCTTATGCCAGCAATACAGATATTATCATCACTCCCTGCTACTGCACTATTTCCAATTATATTCTTCGCTCTATCTAAAATAAATTATGGGATTGAAATAAACGCTGTAATTATCATAGCTCTATCATCTATATGGTATATTTTTTACAATACCCTCTCCGGAGTAAGCTCAATACCAAAAGAAATTTTAGAAGTATCAGAATCCATAAAACTGAATATGAAAGATAAGCTAAGGAAAATCATAATCCCAGGGGCTGCGAAAGATATTTATGTTGGATTTCTGACAGCATGGGGGGGAGCATGGAATGGCTCTTTTGTTGCGGAGTTCATAAACTTCGGCGGAAAAGAATTCAAACTATATGGAATAGGAAGCATAATATCAGAATCCGCAGAGAAAGGAAATAAAGACCTTATGATCTTTGCAACTTTCGTCATGGCTTCATTTATCGCTTTAATCAACCTACTCGTATGGAGAAAGATACTTGAAAAAATAGAAAAAACAAAATAAGCAAAACCGGAAAAAAAAAGAAATAAAACAATGAAAACCCCAGAAAATACAAAAAACAAATGATGAAATAATTAAATTGTTCATATATGAATAGGATAGAATTATATTTTTTTGCATTGTCAGTCTTGGTCGTATCAATATTCCCTGCCTGTGCAAAATCGTTGAAAAAATCAACATATATAACTGGCGATATGGAACAAGAAGTTTTATATCAAAAATCAGGTAAAAGCGGAGATGAGAAACTCTCATTATACTTCCAAGCCATATATGATATAAAAAGAGGGAGATTACCGGAAGCGGAAGAAAAACTTGAAAAGCTTATCTTACAATCAAAAAGCAAAAAAGAAGAAATCGGATTTCTTCCATACTTTGAACTCGCTCAACTAAAATATAGGCTGAAAAAAATAAAAGAAGCATCAGAAATCCTTGATAAAGCAGAAGAAAAAGCAAAAACAGATAGAGATTACGAAAATATATATGTTCTCCGCCTGAAAATAGGAGAAAAAGGGAAAGCACTCGCATCTTTAGAAAAAGCTTTTGAGAAACTGAATAGTCAGAGAATATTTAGAATTCTTGTCATAGAAACTATGAAACAAGGAGAAATTGAAAGGGCAAAGGAAATTGCAAGAAAATACACCGAAAGAAATCCAAACGACCCAACCGGCTTTATAATCTACGGAGAAATACTCAAATTCACCGGAGAAATAGATAAGGCTGAGGAAAACTTCTCAAAAGCAATTAAGCTTGGTTTCATTACAGAACAGCTTGTATCAGAACTACTTGAAATATACAGAGAAAACGGAGAAGTTCTCAAAGCAATTGAGCTTTGTGAAAACTTCCTGAAAGAAAATGATTCAATAATTATAAAAAGGCAACTTGTAGACTTACTTCTTGAAGCCGGAGAACCAGAAAAAGCAGCAGACTATATGTATGAAATAACAAGAGAAATTCAAGAACCAGAAATCTTGCTTGACTTCGCGAGGGTTCTCCTCAAAGCCAAAAAAACACTAGAAGTAATAACCACAATAAACCAGATACAAGATAGACTTGAAGACCAGGATAGCAAAGACATATCTATACTCCTGAAAGCTTATGCGCTACATGAAATGAAAAAATATGAAGAGGCACTGATAGAATTTGATAAAATAAATGAAAACTCCAAATTCTATGATAACGCAATAGCAGGAAAAATTGATGTTCTCAGAGAAATTTCACCAGACAAAGCAATAAAATACGGACTTGAAATAACATCAAAGATTTCTTCACCAGAAATAATACAGTCAATAATATTTGCTCTACGAGAAAGAGAAAACTATGATTCCGCATTCCAACTACTCAACTCCTACGCAGAAAAATTTAATAATAACAAAGACCTTCTATATCTTAAAGCTATACTATATTACGAAGTTGGAGATATAGAGCAAGCAGTAGAAATTGCAGATAAGATATTTAAAATCTCTCCAAAAGACCCAAATTTCCTCAATCTCAAAGGATACATGACAATAGAATATGTTATAGATAAGAAGAGAAAAAATCAACCTTATGACAGCGAAATGCTTGAAGAGGCACGAAAACTAATAGAGGAAGCGCTAAAGAGGAAACCTAAGGATCCTTATATTATAGATAGCCTCGGATGGTATTACTTCGCAAAAGGAGATTTAGAAAAAGCAGAAGAAATTATAAGAAAAGCTTACGAACTAAAACCAGATGATGCGGTAATCGCAGAACACCTTGCCGACATCCTTCTTTCTAAAAACGAAGAGGAAAAAGCATTAGAGCTCTACAAAACAGGGCTCCAAAAAGGAAAACCCAAAGGATACGATAGAATAAGAATAGAAAGAAAAATAAAGGAGATAGAATCCAAAAGAGGAGCAAATAAAAAGTAAGAAATAAAAATAAGAAATCAAAAACAAAATAACAAAAGA
>Ga0209393_1000404_pt1 | contig 21592 bp, 18 predicted proteins | sample SSWtaG_2_FD_184117 | JGI IMG/M metagenome (GOLD analysis project Ga0209393, IMG submission 184117) | Hot spring microbial communities from Sandy's Spring West, USA to study Microbial Dark Matter (Phase II) - SSWsed_130316 (SPAdes)... | ecosystem: Environmental > Aquatic > Thermal springs > Hot...
TACTTGATGAAATTTTCAAACAAATTCAATTTGACCCGGAGATTGAAAAGTTTTTGCGTCTATTGGTTGAGAGAAGGAGAATGCATTTATTTAGTGAGATAGTAGAAATGTATCGTTCTCTTCTTGACGAGGAGTTAGGGATTTTAAGGGGTGAAGTAATAGCTCCGATTGAGCTTTCTCCAGAGGATGTGGAAGAGATTAAGAAGGTATTACACGAAAAGTTTGGTAAAGAGGTTCATTTAGACTTGAGAGTTGACCCGAGCATAATCGGCGGTTTAATGATAAAGATAGGAGATTATGTATTGGATGCCAGCTTTAAAAGACAGTTGAGGGTTATACAAGAAATTATTGAGAAGGGGGTGCTATAAATGGAAGCAATTAAGGCTCAGGAATTAAGCGACCTTATTAAGAAGCGCATTGAAGAGTTTGAGAAGAAAGTAAACCTTGAGGAGATGGGAGTGGTTATCTCCGTTGCAGACGGTGTGGCGAGGGTTTTTGGTTTACGGAACTGTGAATACATGGAGCTTATTGAGTTTCCTGATAGCGGTGAGGTAGGAATAGCGCTCAACCTTGAGTTTGATAATGTTGGAATTCCAGTCATGGGAGACTATACCAAGATTAAAGAAGGTGATATTGCTAAAAGGACGGGAAGAGTGGCATCCATTCCTGTAGGGGAATCCGTCTTGGGTCGAGTTATCGACCCCGTTGGTAGACCTCTTGACGGGAAGGGACCAATTGAAGCCAAAGAGTATAGGCGTATTGAGATCAAGGCTCCCGGCATTATCATGAGAAAGCCTGTTCATGAGCCTATGTATACGGGAATAAAGGCTATTGATGCCATGACCCCTATTGGAAGAGGACAGAGGGAGCTTATCCTTGGTGACAGGCAGACTGGGAAGACGGCAATAGCCATTGATGCAATTCTTGCCCAGAAGGATACCGATGTTTATTGCATTTATTGTGCTATTGGACAGAAAAAGTCAACGGTTGCCCAGATAGTAGAAACTTTAAGAAGATATGGGGCTATGGAGTATACTACAGTAGTTGCGGCTTGTGCTTCAGACCCAGCTGCCCTTCAGTGGATCGCTCCATACTCAGCCTGTGCTATTGGTGAGTACTTTAGGGATACGGGAAGGCATGCCCTTGTGATCTATGATGACCTATCTAAGCAGGCAGCAGAGTATCGTGAGATTTCCCTCCTCTTGAGGAGACCTCCTGGTCGCGAAGCTTATCCAGGTGACATCTTTTACAACCACTCAAGGCTTCTTGAAAGGGCAGCAAAGCTTGATGATAAGTACGGTGGTGGGTCCTTAACTGCTTTACCCATCGTTGAAACCTTACAAGGAGACGTGTCAGCCTATATTCCAACGAACGTTATCTCTATTACGGATGGACAGATTTACCTTGAGCCTGGGTTGTTCTTTGCTGGTATTAGACCGGCTATCAACGTAGGGTTGTCAGTGTCCAGGGTTGGGGGCGCAGCACAGATTAAGGCTATGCGCCAGGTAGCTGGTAGGCTTAGGCTTGAGTTAGCGCAGTATAGAGAGCTTGCTGCCTTTGCCCAGTTTGGTTCCGAGCTTGATAAGGCAACTCAAAGGGTCCTTCATAGGGGAGCAAGACTTGTTGAGATATTAAAGCAACCTCAGTATCAGCCTTTACCTGTAGAGAAGCAGGTATGCATCCTCTTTGCCGGAACAAGAGGCTTTCTTGATGAAATGCCTCTTGAAGTTCTTGCCCAGTATGAGAAGGAGCTATACGAGTTTATTGGAAGTAAGTATCCAGAAATCTACCAAGAGATTAGGGAAAAGAAGGAGATAAGCCCTGAGCTTGAAGAGAAGATGAAAAAGGCTTTGTCGGAGTTTAATGAGGAGTTTAAGAGGGCTCATAATATAGAACCAGTGCCTGTACCTTAGTAGAGGAGAGGACGGCTTGTGTTGATATAGATTAGGAGGAATAAAGCATGCCTGGTCTTCGGGATCTAAGAAAGAAAATAGATGCGGTAAAGAAGATAGGACAGATTACCAAAGCAATGAACATGGTTGCTTCTGCAAAATTAAGGAATCTTCAGGGACGTTTAGAGGGTTTCCGTCCATACAGGGAACGGTTTGAGACGATCCTTGGGAGAATATTAGCAAGCCCTGGTTTAAACAAGTCGAGAATTGCCCTTCTTCAAGAACGGGAAGTAAAAAGGGTAGGGATAGTTTTGATAACCGCTGACAGGGGATTATGTGGGGCTTTTAACAGCAATCTAATTAGAGAAGCGGAAAACTTGATAAAACGTTTTAGAAGGGAAGGCAAGGAAGTTGAGTTGATAACCGTTGGAAGGAAAGGTTATACCTACTTTAACAGAAAGGTTCCGATACGGGAGGCTTATCCTGAGGTAATGGCTCGGGTTTTAGTTCAGGATGCAAGAAGGATTGCCAGATCGGCGACGCAAGCCTTTTTAAACGGTGAGTGGGATGAGGTATATTTAATTTATGGGAAGTTTATCAACATCGTTAAACAGGTTCCGGTTGTGGAACCCTTTTTACCCTTAAGGTTTTCTTCAACAAAAGAAGAGAAGGAGACACCTAAGGTAACAGCCTATCTTTACGAACCAGACGAAGAGGAGTTGTTACCGGTTATTTTACCCCAATATCTTAACACCTTAGTGTTTGCTGCTATGCTTGAGACGGCGGTGAGCGAACAGGCGGCGAGGATGACCGCTATGGACAACGCTAACAGGGCTTGCACAGATATGGTTAAGCAGTTAACGCTCTATTATAATAAGGTTCGCCAGGCTACAATAACTAAGGAACTGATGGATATAGTGGGTGGAGCAGAAGCCATTAAAGGATAAAAGAAACTTTTTAAAGGGGGTATAGGAGATGGCTGAGGAGAAGGTAATTGGTCGTATAGTTCAGATAATGGGAACGGTTGTTGACGTAGAATTTCCTCCGGGAAAGGTTCCTAAGGTTCTTGATGCCCTTAGAGTAACCAACCCTATGATAGATAACAGAGAATGGAACCTTGTTCTTGAGGTAGCTCAGCAGCTTGGTGACAACATAGTTCGTTGCGTAGCCATGGACTATACTGATGGGTTAAGGCGGGGTCAAGAAGTTTTAGCAACTGGAGGACCTTTGATGGTCCCGGTAGGCAAGGGGACTTTGGGTAGGATTATCAACGCCGTAGGTGACCCGGTGGATGAGGCGGGACCTATTCAGACGGACAAATACTATCCTATCTTCAGACCAGCCCCACCTTTGACAGAGTTAGACGTAAACATTAGGGTATTAGAGACTGGAATTAAGGTCTTTGACCTTCTTATTCCCTTCCCGCGCGGTGGTAAGATGGGGACCTTTGGTGGTGCAGGAGTTGGTAAAACGGTTGTTATGATGGAGATGATCCACAACATTGCTATGCAGCATGGTGGAATTTCCGTCTTCTGTGGTGCTGGTGAGAGGACCCGTGAGGGAAACGAGCTCTACCTTGAGATGAAAAGGTCTGGAGTTATCGATAAGGCAGCTTTAGTTTATGGACAGATGAACGAAACACCAGGACACAGAGCAAGAGTTGCTCATACTGCCGTTACCTTAGCCGAATACTTTAGAGATGAGGAAGGTCAGGATGTTCTTCTTTTCATCGACAACATTTACAGATTTACTCAGGCAAACCAAGAGGTTTCTGCTCTCTTAGGTAGGATGCCCTCTGCAGTCGGATATCAGCCAACCTTGGCAACAGACATAGGAGCCCTTCAGGAAAGGATTTGTTCTACAACCAAGGGGTCGATCACCTCTGTTCAGTGCGTCTATGTTCCTGCCGACGACTTGACTGACCCAGCACCAGCCACAACCTTTGCCCACCTTGACGGAACGGTCGTTCTTTCAAGGCAGATTGCAGAGCTTGGTATCTATCCAGCGGTTGACCCCCTTGACTCACAGTCGAGAATTCTTGACCCGAACGTGGTAGGATGGGAGCATTATAACGTTGCCAGACAGGTTCAACAGGTCCTTCAGAGATACAAAGACCTTCAGGACATTATCGCCATTCTTGGAGTAGAGGAGCTTTCCGAAGAGGATAAGATCATCGTTGCCCGTGCAAGGAAAATTCAAAGGTTTCTATCCCAGCCCTTCCATGTAGCCGAGCAGTTTACTGGTCTTCCAGGTAGGTATGTAAAGCTTGAAGATACCATCAGAGGCTTTAAGGAAATCCTTGAAGGTAAGCATGATGAGCTCCCTGAGCAGGCATTCTACATGGTTGGAACTATCGAGGAGGCGGTGGAGAAGGCTAAGAAGCTCCTTGAAGGATAAGAGGAGGAGATATGGCAAGGATCCTATTAGAGGTTATAACACCAGAGCGGGTGGTGGTAAGAGAAGAGGTAGACATAGTTACTGCACCTGGTGTGGCGGGTGAGTTCGGCGTTTTGGCGAACCATTGCCCTATGGTTGCTGCGGTGAAGATCGGTCCTCTAAGATATAAAGTCGGAGATAAAGAGGAGTGGTTAGCAGTAAGCGGTGGTTTTTGCGAAGTCTCGGAAAATAGGATAACCTTTTTTGTGGAAGCAGCAGAAAGGGCCTATGAGATAGATGTGGAAAGGGCTTTGAGGGCAAAAGAAAGGGCTGAAAAGAGGATTCAAGAATATTTGGCTGGTGTTGAAAAGATAGATTATGCCAGGGCTCGTGCTGCCCTCCAGCGAGCCTTAACTCGCCTCTTGGTTGCTGAACGAGGGAGGTCTGGGGTCCCAAGATAATTGAGTGCCCATCAAGAGGAGAAGGCTAAACTCCGGTCCCTTTTTTTGGCAAAAAGGGAAGCCCTAAACGAGGTTTTAGTAAAGGATCTATCTTGTAAAATTTCTCAAGACCTTTTTAAATTTCTATTGTCTCATCGGTATAAAAAAGCTGCTTTCTACATGGCAAAGGGGAAGGAAGTTTCTCTTTCTAAAACTATAGGGAAATCCTTTTTAGAGGGTATCAAGGTATTTTTACCCAAAACCTGGCTTAAGGAGAGGAAACTAACCTTCCATAGGGTATACAGTTTTTCTGACCTTGTCCCAGGTCCTTTTGGTCTTCTTGAACCAAACCCGAAGAATGAGGAGGCAGATTTAAGCTCCTTAGAAGTTATACTTGTTCCAGGGGTAGTCTTTGATGTAAAGGGGTATAGAATTGGGTATGGTGGTGGTTTTTACGATAGGGTGCTAAAAGAAACGAGAGCGTTAAAAGTTGGTGTTTGCTATTCCTTTCAACTGGTAGAAAGCTTACCTGTTGAACCTCATGATGTGCCTGTTGATTTAATCATAACAGAGGACGGGATAATCCAATGTCAAAAAACTTAGTAGATATTTTGAGAAAAAACTATGAAAACCTTTTAGAAAGGGTGGAGAAGGCTTGTTTGAGGGTTGGCAGGAAGCCTGAGGAAGTAAAGATCCTTGGGGCAAGTAAAGGACAGAGCGAAGAAAAAATAAGGGTCCTTTATTCCTTAGGTTTAAGGCTTTTTGGTGAAAATTACGTGCAGGAGGCTGAAAAAAAGATAAAGAATTTAGCAGACTGTGCCATTGATTGGCATTTAATCGGGAGGCTTCAGACAAACAAAGCTAAAAAAGCCGTATCGCTTTTTAGCACCATCCATTCCTTAGATAGACTTTCTCTGGCAGAGGAGCTTGAAAAAAGGGCAAGGTCTTTGAACAAAAGAATTAACGCCCTAATTGAGGTGAACATCGGACATGAAGCTACTAAAGCCGGTATCTTTGAGGAAAATTTAGAAGAATTCGTAACTAAACTAAAGGATTTTCCTAATCTTAACCTGATTGGGCTTATGTGTCTTCCTCCTCTGACTGACGATGAAAAGAAGACGAGGTTTTATTTCCAAAAGATGAGAGATCTGTTTGAGAAGATTAAACCCTTAGTTAGCGAGGAGTTTACTGAACTTTCCATGGGAACAAGCTCTGATTTTGAGATAGCCATAGAAGAAGGGGCAACCATCATAAGAATAGGTACGCTACTTTTTGGTTCAAGGATGTGAAAAAAACTTATTTTTTTGTTGTATCAACTTCTTTCTTAATCGGTCTCTATCTTAGCTTTTATTCAGTCTCCTTGGTTTTTCTTTTTTATGTTATCCTTCTTCAGCTTTTATTTTTCCCTCAAAATAAGAATAGAGTTTTAGCTGTGTTAACTCTTGTCTTAAGTTTTATGTTTGGTTTGTATTATTTCGCAAAAGACGAAAAGAGGGAGCTTCCTCTAAAGGCTCAGTTTTTCGGTAAAGTCTTAAAGGTTGAGTCTTATTTTGGGGGAAAGAAGGTTCTATTTAGATTAACATCTGGGGAAGAGGTTCTTTTCATAGCCTATCATGGTGATTTTAGTCCAGGGATGAAGTGTATAGTAAGCTTAACTTCAAAGGAAACAAAGGAGGGGCTAAATCCCTTTCGTCCTGCCATAAAGGATTTGGCAAGGGCGCATGGAGTTGAGGGTTTTTATGAGTTTAGACTTCAGGATAAGGCTATCTGTAAGACATACGGTTTTAGCATGGAAAGCATACGGTATGAGTTATTCAGATTTTCAGAGGAGCTTTCTGGCTTAGCAATGGGGCTTTTTCAAGCCCTTGTGCTTGGGGTTGAGACCCAACTTCCTCCAGAGTATTTAGAGCTTCTAAAGAAACAGGGGTTATACCATCAGCTTGCCATATCTGGGTTTAACCTTGGAATATTCTACGGGCTCCTATACAAATTCATTCTTATTCTGCTTAGAAGATTTCCTTTAGTATTCAGAGGCTATCCTCTTCAAATTTACGCCATGGTATTTTCTCTACTCGGAGCTTTTGTTGTCCTTTTTCTTTCGGGCTTTGCTGGCTCAGCTGTGAGAGCCTTTTTCTTTCTAATTCTGTTAGTTTTAGCTAAGATGTTTTTTAGAAACACACCAAGTATTTTCCTTCTCCTTTTAACTGCCTTTATCCTTTGCCTTTTAGACCCAACCCTTATAGGAAATCTTTCTTTTCAATTTTCTTTTTTGGCAACCTTAGGATTACTCCTTGCCCATCAACTTTGGCAAAGGTTGGATTTAAACCCTAAGAACCTACAACAAAAGATTTTGTATATAGGCTTTCATGGTCTTTTTGTTTCCTCCTTTATTTCTGTTCTACTTTTTCCTTTCCTTTTATATCGAATTGGCTATTTTGCCATAGCTACACCGATTAACAATTTATTAGCCACAGCTTTCTGGAGCTTTATCTTCATTCCCTTTTCTCTCCTTTCAGCTTTAATCTATTTTCTTGATGAAACCTTAGCTAAGTATTTAATGGAATTCATTGCAACTATCTTCGAATGGTATATAAAAATTCCTTTCTTTGACTGGTTATACATTCCTTCCTTCTCTGTTAACCTTATTGTAATTTGCCTTTTAATCTTTCCTATAACTTATTTTTTGATTCAAAGAATGATGCAAAATCGGACCCATCTTCGTCAATACTACATCAAACATCTATCTCTACTTTTTTCCTTTTTATCTTTTCTTGTGACCTACTACTTTTTTGAACAGCTTTATCAAAAGATTGACTTTATCATAGTTTTTAAAGATAGAAACTTTCCTCATATCTTGCTAAAAAATCAAGATAAATTTTCTCTATTAATTAACTTAAAGCCAGAGAACATCCAAGCTTATAAAGCTAAATATTTCCCTATATACAACAAGCTTGGTGTATCAAACTTTGAATGCCTAATAAATTTTTCTCGCTTTAATCCCTATCAAGTTTTTAAAAGGGATTTTGAGGTAAGGAACATCTCTACCCTTGAAGAGAAAAAGTATTTAGACCTTGAAGTTTGCGACCCAAGGATTTTTGAGCTGATAGAACTTAAGGAAGGGATTTATTTTTTAGAGTTTAGAGGCTTAACCCTTGCTTTGGTTCTTCATCATAAACAGACTTTTACTTTACCTTCTGAAGTTTCAATCCTTTTTTACAAACCAAAAAATAAGGTGGATTTGCCTTCAGACATCATCTATTTAGAAGGTGAAAGGCAATCTGCCCTTATCTTTATTCCCAAGGAAAGGTATACTCTTTTCTTTTCAGAAAAAGAAAGGCGGGCATCTTTCTTAGCCTATTTTCTTTTCCCCTTTGTGCCTTATTATTTTGAAGATAACATAGGAAAGATTGTATACTATCATCGCGAGACCCTACCTTGAGGTGTCACCTATGAAGGGATACGAGACCTTTGAGCACGGAGCAGACATAGGCATAAGAGGCTATGGTGAGACCTTAGAGCAAGCCTTTTCTGAGGTCTTGAAAGCTCTTACCCTTCTTTATGTTGAAAACATAGATTTTGAGGAAGTTTCTCCTGTTGAGGAAAGAGAGGTGGAGGTGTCTGCTGAGACCTTGGATGAGCTCTTTGTGTTCTTTGTGAATAAGGCTATAAGCCTTGTTTCTCTTGAAGATGTTTTAGTGATTGGATTCCAAGGAAGGATTGAGGAAAGAGACAGAGAATACCATCTGACTGGGAAGTTTTTGGTTATTCCCTTTGATGTAGAAAGGTTTGGTTACGGGGTTGAGGTAAAGGGAGCAACCTTTACCCAAGCAAAGGTAGAAAAGGGAGAGAAAGGGTGGGTCGTTCAATGCGTGGTGGATGTATAGAGCCCGCTTGCAGGGTAATAAAGCTTAATCCTAAGGACATAGAACTACTTGACCGTTTTGATGCTGAGTCTTTGCGATCTTTTTTACAGAGGACTTTCAACTTGGGAGAATTTACCTTTAGTTTAACCTCCTTAAGAAAGCTTCCCCGGTTTCTAAGGCAGGAAAAGCCGTTCAAAGTGGTTTTTGTGAAAGAAGAGAAGGGGCTTTATCTTGCAGATATTCTTGACGAGGAGAGACCGGTTTTTGGCTTAGCCATAGACCTTGGGAGCACAACCATTGCCTTTTATCTCTATGACTTTGAAAGGGAAAATCTTCTTCAAGAATATTCTATCTTAAACCCTCAGATAAAATACGGAGAGGACATATTGACGAGGCTTTATTTAGCAAGAAAGAGCGAAAAGCTTGAAGAGATAAGGCTTGAAACTTTAAAGGCTATAAACAAGGAGATAGAAAGGCTTAACGGAGAGAGTATTTACTATGTTTCTCTTTGTGGAAACACAGCGATGACCCATCTTTTGCTCGGTTTGCCAGTAAACTATTTAATACTTGAGCCCTATCCTCCGGTAGCCAAATGGTATGGTGTTTTTAGAGCCCTTGAGGTTGAGTTCAAGGTCAACCCTGAGGGACGGATTTTTATCTTCCCTTCAGCTGGTGCCTACTTTGGAGGAGACTTGATAGCTGGTCTTTTTTTTGTGGAGCTACACAAAAAAGAGGAGCCTTCTTTTTTTATAGATGTTGGGACAAACGCTGAGGTGGTGCTTGGAAATAGGGATTTTTTGCTTGCCTGTGCAGGGGCAGCTGGTCCGGCTCTTGAAGGTGGCATCTTCTCCTCAGGTTGCAAGGCAGAGCCCGGAGCTATCTACAAGGTCTCCTTAGACCGAACTGGCAATCAAGTTCACTTTGAGACGATTGCAGGGAAACAACCAAAATGCATTTGCGGTTCAGCCATCATCGACCTTATGGCTCAGTTGTTTAAAGAAGGGGTTCTGTCTCAAGAGGGAAAGCTGATAAAGGAGAGTTGGCGAGAGAGGGTCATCGAGACAGAGGAGGGCATGGCTTTTTTGGTCTATGAGGATGGACAAAGTAAGATCTTGATTAAGGAGCCTGAAATCAAGGCTTTTATTAGGTCAAAAGGGGCTATGTTTTGCATTCTTAGTTTGCTCTGTGAAAAGTCAGGGCTTAGTTTTGAAGATGTAGAAGAGTTTTACTTTGCTGGAAGCTTTGGGGTAAACATCAATGTTTCTTCAGCGGTTATGCTTGGGATGCTTCCAGAATCAGCCTTGGATAAAGCAGAACCTGTTGGTAACTCAGCCGGTCTCGGAGCCCTAAAATTCTTAAAGCATGCTGATTTTGAAGAAATAAAAAGGATAGTTGACAGCATTACCTATCTTGAACTAAATACCGAGCCGAGGTTTATGGAACTTTTGACCGGTGCTTTGTTGATTCCTCATGTTAACTTAGACCTTTTTCCGAGGGTGAAATCCTTAATGGAGAGGAGTTGAGATTATGTATCAAGCGGTTATCGTTGGTCGTCCTAATGTTGGAAAATCGACCCTGTTTAACACGCTAATTGGAGAGCGAAAGGCCATCGTTGAGCGAACACCTGGGGTTACGAGGGATTTTTTGTTTGATTATGCTGAGCTTGATGACGGATACGGAATAAGGCTCATCGACACAGGCGGTATAGAATGGGGGAGTGAGGATTTTTTCTCCCAGAAGATCTTTGAAATAGTAGATAAGCTTATCGAGGATGCTGACCTTGTGCTTTTTGTAGTTTCTGCTAAAGACGGTTTAACTGCCGGTGATGAAGTTATCGCAGATTATTTGCGAAAAAAAGGTAAAAAGGTTTTTTTAGTTGTGAATAAGGTTGACGGAAAAGATGAGGAAGCGAAGGCTTTGGAGTTTTTTCAGCTTGGTTTTGAGGATGTAGTTTTTGTGTCTGCAAGGTCTGCAAAAAACATAGGGCTTTTGAAGGAGAAACTCTTAGAACTTGCACAAGGTAGGCTTGAGAAGATCCCAGAAAAATCCTTTATCAAGATAGCGGTTTTTGGTAGGCCAAACGTGGGTAAAAGCACTTTGGTTAACAAGATAGTTGGTTTTGAAAGGATGATAGTTTCAGAAATTCCCGGCACAACGAGGGACTGCGTAGACATTCTCATAACTACTCCAGAGGGTAAGAATTTTCTCTTAATCGATACACCTGGCATAAGAAGGCGAGCACGGATTGACGAACGGGTTGAAAAGTTTAGCGTTGATAAGGCTTTGGATGTCCTAAAAAGGGTCGACGTCGTTCTGTTTATGATTACCGCTGAGGAGGGGTTGACCCATCAGGATAAAACTCTTTTGCGTCAGATTGCGAAGAATTATCGTCCCTGTCTGCTTCTTGTGAATAAGTGGGATCTCTTTGATGGAAAAAGAGAGGCAGGGAACGTCTTTCTTGAGCTTCTCAGGCATGAGCTGAAATTTATGGATTATGTCCCTTTACTTACCATTTCTGCAAAGACGGGAAGAAGGGTAGGAGAGATACTTCCGCTTGTTGAAGAACTTCACGAAGAGTTTAACCGAAGAATAGCAACTTCAAAGCTAAACGCCCTCCTTGAAGAAATCAAGACACAGTATTCCTTTACCATCTCAGGAAAGAGACTAAAGGTCTACTATGCCACTCAGGTTGAGGTCGCTCCTCCAACTTTCGTTGTCTTTGTAAACGTAAACCCTGAGACCATTCCAAGACATGTTCAGAAATTTTTTGAAAGAAGGTTTAGGGAGGTCCTTGGTTTTAAAAGCGTTCCTATAAAGCTTATCTTTCGGGAGAGGAGATAAAGTCTGGTTTAGTTTCAAGAGCTTGAGTAGGCTTAGGCTGAGGGTAGCGAACGGTAAGGGAAATTCTTCTGTTTCTTGGGTCGTAGGGGTTTTCCGGGAAGAGGGGTTTTGTGTCGGCATAGCCTACGACCTCAATTATTTTCTCTGGTGGGAAGCCGTTTTTCTCAAGCTCAAGCATGGCTGAGATGGCTCTTGCGGTAGACAATTCCCAATTGCCAATCTTTCCTCTACGAGTGGGGACGGCGTCTGTGTGCCCTTCTATGGATACTAACACATTCTCTCCTCGGAGCTCTTCGGCAATAACCTTTAAGATCTCTTTGGCTTCAGGCTCAGGTTCTGCACTACCGGGTTTAAAAAGAGGCTTATCCACAAGGTCAACGATCTCGATCTTGACCACTCTTTCCTTAGTAGGTGTCTCGGTTACCTCAATTAGAACGTGCTCTTTTAAACCTTTAAGCCTGGTCTCGATTATCCTTCTAAAGCGGTCTCCAACGCCTTTTGCCTCTGGAAGTTCATGAGGTAAGGTTTGAACCTTCGGAGCTTCCATTTTTCCTGTGCGGTAAAATTCCATGAGCATGCTAACTCCTGCTTTGCTAAAGATGTTAAATCTTTTAAAGTAGGCGGCAACTTGAGCCTTGGTTTTAGGTTCCATGATGGTTACAAGCCAAAGGAGAAGGAAAAAAGTCATCATTCCTGCAAGGAAGTCGGCATAGGCAACCTTCCAGGAACCTCCGTGATGTCCGCCTGCTATTTTTTTTACCCTTTTTACGATGATGGGGGGCGTTGACATTACCTTCTCTCTTTAAGCTTGGCTTCAAGCTCGGTAAAACTTGGTCTCAGGTGTGGTGGAATTGTCCTTCTTGCAAACTCAACCGCCATCTGAGGGGCGCCTCCTGCGATAAAGAATACTATGGCTTGCTTTATTACCATGAGGTATTCCTTCTCTTCGTTTGCCATCCTTTCCATTCTGGCAGAAAGGGGTGCCATGAAACCATAGCAGGTAAGAATTCCAAAAAAGGTCCCCGCAATGGCGATGGAAAGGTGATGGGCAAGAACTGCTGGGGGTTCGTCGATTTTACCCATGGTGAGTATGATGCCAAGAACCGCAGCAACCAAACCAAGACCCGGCATAGAGTCCGCAAGGATTGACAGACGATGAGCAGGCTCAGCTGCCTCATGATGTATAATCTCTATCTCGTTTTCAAGCAAGGCTTCTAATTCAAAATGGGAAATATTGGTGGTAAGGATAGAACGAAAGGTGTCTCTTATAAAATCAAGCGCAACATGGTTAGCAAGGATTTTGGGAAAGGAGGAGAAGATTTTGCTTGCTTCCGGGTTTTCTATGTCTTGCTCTATGGAGATTAAACCTTCTTTTTTGATCTTTCTAAAGATGTCGTTAAGAAGAAGGAGAAGGTCTAGAAAGTCCTCCTTAGTGTAGACACCCGGTTTGGTGAGGCATTTTATTGCCTGTTGAAATAGACTCTTAATTACAGACATAGGGTTTGCGATAAGTAAAGCCCCTCCTGCAGCCCCAAAGATGATTAGCCATTCTACAGGCTGAATGATAACGGAAAAATTCCCATGCTCTAAGGCATAACCCCCGAAGACGCATAGGATAACAACGAGCATCCCGACGATGGATGGCATTTATCCCAACCTCTTTCCCCGGATAAGCTCCCTTTCTTTGTTTAGAATGTATAAGCCGAGCTTTTCTCTGATATTGGTAGGCAGTTTAATAAACTCAGCCCCTAACAATGTCCCATCTGGTTCATACTTTGCCCAAACCACTCTCCCATAAAGATAAAAACCGAGAGGTCCAAAGAGGTCTAAGACTATCTTGATTTCTACAAAATCTCCGGGGCTTAATTTTTCAGGACATTTTAGACATATACCCTTTTCGCTTAGGTTGACCTTTTGTAAAGGAAGGTCTCCAAAGCCCTCTTTTTCCCTTGTTAATAAACCGATTAAATAATCAAGCTTTGCGTTGATAAGCTTTAGCCAGTTGTTCAAGGCTTCGTCCGTGGTCTCTTGTAGTTGTATGTAGGAAAGATAAGGGACCTCTCCTACAACTCGGGCTATCGTGTTTTCAAGTTCTTCCTGGGAAATTTTTCTCACCGAGACAGGAACAATAACCTCTATCCTTGTTGCCTCTCTTTCCATAGCCTTTTCCATTGTTTAATTTATCGGAAAAAGATCCTGTTTCTTCAGTCATTTTAAGAGGTTATCTTTCTCTTGACAAGGTATGGTTTAGCAATATAATCCTTTAAAATCTAAGAAAAAGGAGGTTTTCTATGGCTGACGTTCTTTATGTAGTAGGGCACAAAAATCCCGACACGGATTCTATTTGTTCTGCCATAGCCTTTGCTTACCTTTGGAATGAATGGAGGAAATCAGGGGTGCTTGCTAAGATGAAGATGCCTGACCTTGAGGCAAAGCCGGTGGTTCAGGGTGAGCCAAACGCAGAGACCAAGTTTGTCCTTGAAAAGTTTGGGTTTTCAGTGCCTGAAAAGATGACGGATGGCGCCGGCAAAAAAGTCGCTTTAGTTGACCATTCAGACATAGCCCAGACGATTGATAACTATTCTCAAGCAGAAATTGTTGCAGTGGTTGACCATCACAAGATCGGAGATGTAACCACTCCCAACCCCATCTGCTTTGTCAACTTCCCTGTTGGTTGTAGCGCAACAGTGATTAAGTATCTTTACGACACAACAGGTGTTTCCATTCCCAAAGAGATCGCTGGACTTATGCTTTCTGCTATCCTCAGCGATACGGTAATCTTTAAATCCGCAACCACAACCCCGATGGATAAAGAGGCTGGGGAAGCCTTAGCCAAGATCGCAGGCATTGAAGATATTACAAAGTTTGGCATTGAAGTTAAGTCAAAGCTCTCTGATGTTAGCGGAATGTCTGTGAGAGATATCATCATGAGAGACTACAAGGATTACAACATGAGCGGAAAGAAGGTTGGCGCTGGTCAGATTGAGGTTATTGACCTCTCACTCATTGAGCCAAGAAAGGAAGAAATCTATCAAGAGCTCGTTAAAATGAAACAAGAGGGAGGCTATCACAGTATCGTGTTCATGCTAACGGACATCATGAAAGAGGGAACGGAGCTTCTTGTTGTGACCGATGAGCCTGCAATCATCGAGAAGGCCTTTGGCAAAAGGCTTGAAGGAAAATCTATGTGGCTTGATGGTGTGATGAGCAGAAAGAAACAGGTTATACCTCCATTAGAGAAGGCTTTTGCCGGTTAATGATATCAAAAAGGGGTAGGCGAAACCCTGCCCCTTCCCCTTTGATCTTTAAACCTTCCAAACCTTATCTACCTTAAAGCTTATATCAACGGCTTTTACGCTGTGAGTTATTGCCCCTGATGATAGGTAATCAATCCCTTGGATTAAAAATCTATCTAAATTTTCCTCTTTCACTCCACCTGAAACCTCAACTAAAACCCTTTTCCCTGATCTTTTAATCATTTCTAAGGCTTCCGTTAAGTCTTCTCTACTAAAATTGTCAAGTAGAACCGCTGAGATGTTGGCTTTACTTTCAAGGACTAAGGATAGCTCTTTTAAGCTTTTGACTTCTATTTCAACGGTAGCATAGTGAGGGGTTCGGTTAAGTTTTTCTAAAACTTTCTCTATACCTCCGCAGGCTTTTATGTGGTTATCTTTGATCAAGATGCCTTCAGAAAGGGAAAACCTGTGGTTTTGCCCCCCTCCAACCCGGACTGCATACTTTTGTAAGACCTTTAATCCTGGTAGGGTCTTTCTTGTATCAAGAAGGGTAATCCCATAAGGGGAAAGCTTTTTTTGCATTCTTCTAACTGCGGTGGCAATCCCTGAAAGATGTTGTAGAAAATTTAGGGCAACCCTTTCGCCTTTGAGCAGGCTTTTAACTTTGCCCTTGGCAATCCCAAACTTTGTCCCTTTAGAAATTTCTTCCCCTTCTCTAACATTAAAGGAGAGCTCAACAGTCCCGTCAACCTTTTGAAAGACCTCCTCCACCACAGGGATACCGCAGACCACCAAGTCTTCTTTAGCAAGGAAAAAGGCTTCACCGTAAAGATTATCTTCTATGAGAAGTTCAGATGTTAGGTCTTCAAAGGGGAGGTCCTCAGAGAGGGCTTTTTCTACCAACTCGCTTATTTGCCACCTATTCAATTTTTGTCTTCCCCTCTGGAAAAATTCAAAGGGATACTTAATTTTATCATAGCCTTTTTTCCTAAAAATTAAACCTAAAAATTAAACGGGGAGCTGAAACATGGAAGCAGTAAAAGAAGAGGTTTTAGAAAAGGGTGAGGCACAGGCGAAGGAAGGGGAAGAAACGAAAAGATTAGAAGAAGAGTTAAAGCTTTGGAAGGATAGAGCCCTAAGGTATGCTGCTGAGCTTGAAAACTTGAAGAAAGCCTTTCAAAGGGAAAAGGAAGAATACTACAAGTTTGCTTTAGAGAATGTCTTTAAGGAGCTTCTTCCCTCGATAGATAATCTTGAGCTTGCGTTAAAATCCTTTGAAACTACCCAGAATATTTCCGCTTTAAAAGAGGGCGTTGCCCTTAGTTTGAAAGTTCTTATTCAGACGCTTGAAAAGTTTGGGTTGAAGCAGTTTGAGCCAGCTATAGGAGAGGCTTTTGAACCCCATTTGCATGAGGCATTGCAAACTGAGCCTCATCCCGAGATTGAAAACGGTAAGATTACCCGAGTTTTCCAAAAGGGCTACATGCTTCATAACCGAGTGATAAGACCTGCTTTGGTTTGCGTTTGCATGGGAAGAGAGCAACAAGAAGCTCAATCAACAGAAACGGTTGAAGAAGAAAATGGAACTGAATAATCAAGAAAAACTTAGGAGGTGAAAAGGATGGCTAAGGCAACACCTATTGTTGGAATTGACCTTGGAACTACCAACTCTTGCGTAGCCATATTTGAGGGAGGTGAGCCAAAGGTTATACCTAACCGTGAAGGAACAAGGACGACCCCATCCGTTGTTGCCTTTCAAGAAAGCGGAGAAATCCTTGTCGGTTTGCCGGCAAAACGGCAAGCCATCATCAACGCTGAGAACACTATTTTTGGTGTTAAACGTTTGATGGGGAGAAAGTTTAACGACCCAGTAGTCCAGGAATGGAGAAAGAGGGTGCCTTATAAGATTGTTGAGGCGCCAAACGGTGATGCCCATGTAGAGGTCCGCGGAAAAAGGATGAGTCCTCCAGAAATTTCAGCAATGATCTTAAGGAAGATTAAACAGGACCTTGAGGAGTATCTTGGAACTGAGGTTAAAGATGTAGTCATTACAGTGCCTGCTTACTTTGATGATACTCAAAGACAGGCAACCAAGGATGCTGGAAGGATTGCTGGCTTAAATGTCATAAGGATCATCAACGAGCCTACAGCTGCATGTTTAGCCTATGGTCTCGAAAAGAAAAAAGAGGGAATAATTGCCGTGTTTGACCTTGGCGGAGGAACTTTTGACATTTCCATTCTTGAAATTGGAGATGGTGTCTTTGAAGTAAAAGCAACCTCCGGTGATACCTTCCTCGGTGGTGAAGACTTTGACATGAGGATCGTTGATTACATCGCCGAGGAGTTCAAGAAGGAGCATGGCATAGACCTAAGACAGGATAAGATGGCTTTGCAAAGACTTAAGGAGGCTGCTGAAAAGGCAAAGATTGAGCTTTCTTCAACCCTTGAGACGGAGATAAATCTACCTTTTATCACTGCTGATGCTACCGGACCAAAGCACTTGGTAATGAGGCTAACGAGGGCAAAGCTTGAAAGCCTGGTTGAGGACTTAATCGAAAGGCTTGAAGAACCCTGCCGGATTGCTATGAAGGATGCTGGGATAACACCGAAGGACATCGACGAGGTCATCCTTGTTGGCGGTATGACCCGTATGCCAAGGGTCCAGCAGAAGGTGAAGGAGATCTTTGGCAAGGAACCGGTAAAGGGCGTAAACCCCGATGAAGTAGTAGCCATGGGTGCTGCCATTCAGGCTGCTGTCTTAAAGGGTGAGGTAAAGGATGTTCTTCTCTTGGATGTTGTGCCCCTCTCCTTGGGTATTGAGACCCTTGGTGGAGTGTTTACGGTTATCATTCCTCGTGGGACAACCATCCCCACAAGAAGAAGCCAAATCTTTACCACTGCTGCCGATAACCAAACGGCGGTTACTATTCATGTTCTCCAGGGTGAAAGACCCCTGGCAAAGGACAACAAAAGCATTGCCCGATTTGATTTGGTAGGGATTCCTCCAGCACCGAGAGGTGTGCCTCAGATAGAGGTTACCTTTGACATTGACGCTGACGGAATCCTTCACGTTACAGCAAAAGACCTTGGCACAGGAAAGGAACAATCAATAGTCGTTAGACCAACCTCCGGCCTCTCTGAAGATGAGATTAAGAGAATTATTGAAGAAGCGGAAAAACATGCTGAAGAGGATAGGAGAAAGAGAGAGCTTGCTGAAGCAAGGAACCAAGCTGATAGTCTTATCTACTCTGTGGAGAAGACATTGAGAGAGCTTGGCGATAAGGCGCCAGCTGACCTAAGGAAAGAAGTAGAAGAAAGGATCGCCAAACTCAGGGAGAAGATGGAAGGCGATGATATTGAGGCAATAAGACGGGCAAGCGACGAGCTAACCCAAGCTTCTTACCGTTTGGCTGAAATACTCTATCGTACAAAGGCAGGCGCTTCTGAAGCAGGAGGCGCATCCCAGTCTCAGAAAGGCAAGGATGACGTAATTGACGCTGATTTTGAAGAGATGAAGTAGGATGATAGCTATAACCCTTGGGGACCCCGCTGGGGTCGGCCCTGAGGTTTTACTCAAGGCTTTACCTTATTTTAAAAGGCACTTAAAAAAGTTTCTCATAATCGGTGATAAAAAGGTCTTAGAAGCGCGCGCAAAACTCTTTTCCCTCAAGCTTCCTCATGAAGTAGAAATTTTATCGGTTTCTGAGCTTGATGTAGAGCCTTCTCAGCCAACCCTTGAGGGCTTTCAAGCAATGCTTACCTACCTTGAGACAGCTATTTCCCTTGCTAAGGAAAAAAGAGTAAAAGCCATCGTTACCCTCCCTATAACAAAGGAAGGGTTAGCAAAGGTCGGCTCAAAATACCGAGGACATACCGAGCTTTTAGCCGATGCCTTTGGAGTTAAGGACTATGTCATGTGTTTTTATGGGAGAAGGCTTATAGTTTCTCTTTTGACCACCCATCTACCTCTTAAGGAAGTGCCAGGCGCACTTTCAGAAGAAAAGGTCATCTCTGTAGCAAAGCTATCCTACGAATTTTTGCGAAAGATTAAACCCAAGAAGAAGAGCTTAAGCCTTGCCCTCTGCGGTGTAAATCCCCATGCTGGGGAAGGTGGTCTTCTTGGAGAGGAAGAATTAAGAATTCTTTTCCCTGCAGTTGAGAAATCTAAAGCCTTAGGAATCCCCTTGAGCGGACCCTATCCAGCGGATAGTCTTTTTTATCATGCTGTCAAGGGAAGATACGACCTTGTGATCGCAATATATCACGACCAAGGATTAGCTCCCTTTAAGCTAATTCATTTTAAGGATGGAGTAAATGTTACCCTTGGATTGCCCATTGTTCGAACCTCTCCCTGCCATGGCACAGCCTACGACATAGCCCCCCTTGGGGTCGCAAGCCCAGAGAGCCTAATATCAGCCCTCAAACTTTCTTTAAAACTTTTAGATTAGTGTTAAACTTAAAGCATGAAGCGCCTTCTGCTTTATTTTGCTCTTTTTTTTCTGTTTTTCCTTTTTTTAGTAGGCCTTTTTACCTTAAACCTCACTTTTTTCCTCAATCATCCTTTTTTTAAAGGAAAGCTAAAAAACTACCTCCAGAGCAATCATCAAATAAAGGTAGAATATCATCATCTCTCCGTTGATTTGATCAAGTTGCATTTTAAGTTTCAGGATTTTAAGCTTGAGGATCCAAACTTTTTTTTATACTTACCAAAGGCAAAGATTGATTTTGATTGGTCAAAGCTTTTTCGAGGTTCCTACTTTCCTGAAGAGGTTCATCTGACCTCACCTACCATCAAAGTAACCATCCCAGAAGTTCTTGAAGAAGAAAAGACAAAGTTTGATTATAAAGCCCTTCTCCGAAAATTAGCACCCATTCGATTTGTTGTTAGAGATGGAAATCTTTCTGCAGAATACAAAGGGAAAAACTTTGAGCTAAAGGACCTAAATCTTAACCTTGTTGATAGGGAGGATCAGCTTTTTTTTGACCTTAAAGCTAAGGGAACTCTCTTTTCTCAATTAAGTCTTAGAGGATACCTCAACTACCTTAGCCTTTTTGGAGAGGGTTTGGTTGAAGTTAAAGAGCTAAACTTAAAACCTGCTTTGAAGCTTGTAGACTTTGACCCTGGGGAGAATAAGCTAAACCTTCGAGCCCAAATCTCTGTAGAAAAAGATAGGGTTTATGCTGGTTTTTCAGGAGATGCTCCGTGCCTTTTTCGGCTTGATGATGGACAAAGGGTCATTTGTGGCTACTTTGAGGGAGTAGCAATTTTAGGAAAGGATGGATGGGAGGTTGAATTCCCGGTCCTTGATTTTCATAATCCAAGGCTTAAGGGAGAGCTTAAGGTCGTAGCAACTAAAATGGGGGTAGACCTTAGCGCTAAAGCAGATTCTTTTGATTTCGAAACCGTAAGCCCAATTTTAGTCAAACCTTTCCCAAAGAAGGTCTTTAATTCTATCTCAAACTACTTAAAAGGTGGCTTATTTAGAGAACTTGCCTTTAAAGCCCGGGGAAAGGACTGGGATGAAGCTTTTAGTCTAAACTCTATAGAATTAAGCGGTGAGGTAAAGGACGGAAAGGTTGAAATCCCAGGCCTTCACCTTTCTTTTACCGGTGTAGAGGGTAGGCTTAGCTTTCATAAGGCAAAGCTTATGTTTGAAGGAAGAGGGGTTGTCAATGAGAATATTCAATTAGCAGGTGCTAAAGTTTTTGTGGATTTAGCGGGTAAAGAGCCTTTGCTTGAGGTTAAGAGTCAATTTTCTGGGCTTGCAGAGGATCTTAAGGATTTAGCCCTTCGGCTAAGTAAGGATGCTTTTTCTCTTGAAAAATACCAAGTAAAAGGTGATGTTGAGGGTATTTTTCTCCTCTCTGGCTTTCCCGCATCCTTAGATGTAACGGTTAGCCTCTTTCCGAAGGATGTTTTCCTTTTTGTCCTTCCTCTTAAAAACCCTATAAAAATTTCCTCGGGAAGTATAGAGTATAAGAACGAAAAGCTTAGCTTTTCTGGGGTCAACCTCTTTTTTGAAGACGGAAAGGCTTTTGATTTAAAAGGGCTTTTTGAGATAAAAAATAAGCTTCTTTCTCTCTCTATCTCTGAGGTAAAACTACCAAAAGAAACCTTATTTACTCTTCTATCCTTGGATGAGGGGATAAAACAAAAGCTTGAGTCCTATGACTTAGATTTGGAAGAGGTTTATTTGAAGGATGTAAATCTTAATTCTTTATCTTTTGAAAGCTTAAACAAGGAGCAACTTCTCCACCATCTCTCACAAAGCCTTTCTTTTTCTGGCAGGATAAAGGGGCTTAGTTTGAGCTTAAACATCAGCAATCAAACGATTAGCCTTTCTTCCCCTGAGCTTTTTCTTTCCTTTAAAAACGGGCTCCTTTATTTAGATGAAAGCTCGGTTAAGGTTGACAATAGCGAGTTTAATCTTTCTGGCTCTTATGCTTTGGAAAAACCTTTATTAGTTCTTCGTGGGACTGGCGAGATAAATCCAAGCCTTTATGATAAGATATTAAGCCTTGCAAGTCTGCCTCAGAGGGTAAAGCTTAAGCTACCCGCTAAGATGGAATTGGAAGAAGTGAAGCTTGATAAAGACAGAATAGCTTCAGACCTATCCATCCTTGGAGAAGGGGCAAAGCTTTCTCTTAAAGCTCAATATAGTTTAGCATCAAAGAGGCTTGTTCTATCCTTGAGGTTTGAAGGAAGTAGCTCCGACTTAAGCCTTAGCCTGTCTTATGATCAGAGCTTAAAAGTAAGCCTTAAAGGGGAGCTTTCAGCCCTTGATACCTTAGTTCTTTTTGAGGGCTTGCCTTTGACCTATGGAAAATTTTCTTCAGATTTAAGCTTAACCCTTGAGGAAAAGGACCTAAAATCTTGGGAAGGGCTTAAAAGGGACCCCCTTCAAGCCCTACATAGGCTTTTAAGCTCCGCAACCATCTTTCCT
>Ga0209393_1000408_pt1 | contig 21319 bp, 11 predicted proteins | sample SSWtaG_2_FD_184117 | JGI IMG/M metagenome (GOLD analysis project Ga0209393, IMG submission 184117) | Hot spring microbial communities from Sandy's Spring West, USA to study Microbial Dark Matter (Phase II) - SSWsed_130316 (SPAdes)... | ecosystem: Environmental > Aquatic > Thermal springs > Hot...
AGCTTCGACCGAATGTTAATTTCTTGGGACATTTTTCTTCGCCTCTCTTTGTTTTGTAGTTTTCTCATTCTTAAAAAAGATGGAAAAGCGAAGGAATTTATCAAAGAAACGAAGGTAGATGTAGCGATGCTGGCATATGGCAGAGACTAAGTTTCGGTAGGTTTTTGGAGTTTTTTGGGATTTTTTGGTTTTTGGGGATTTCTTGCTCTGCTTTTTCCACCAAACTTGTGCGAATGCTATCTCCGTCCAAGATTTCTTCCTCAAAATCTGCTCTGCCTCTTCCCAATTGCCTGCCTCAAAGAATTCAGGGATTTGGGCTATTAGCAGTTCCGTAAAGGAAATGAGTGTTTCTTCCCAGAGTTCCTTATAACCGCCGGGATCTGCAAGGTCAGGATAATAATCGGGGACGGTAATTTCAAACTGCCACTTATCGTTAATTTTACGCCGATCAACGATGACATCAGGTAGGATTGGTTCATCCGAGATCCAGGGCTTGTGGGCATAGTTAAAGCGATAAACTGCTAATAAGTTGAGCAGATGCTCTCTAAACTTTTCATCAGCATCTGTCCAGATTATCTCTGCAATCTGCTGGGCGTTTGAACAACGAAGGATTTTTTTGATTAATTCTTGTTTCTCTCCATAGCCTGCGATAGTTGGGTCAAGACGACGCCGTAGGAACTCCATTAGGTCAAGCATTTCACTGTCCTCACCCCAAGGACTCCACTCATCATCCCATTCGTCAACAGGCTCTTCACTATCCTCATTCTCTACTTCTGGAGGGATGTCTGGATCGGTAGGGTGGCTCTCTTCCTCTAAGTCTTCGTTTGCTTCCTCTTCATGCAGGAACCATGCTATATCATCTACGCGCATTAATTTATCCAGCGTTACAGCCATTTGCTTGCGTGCACCTGTAGTTATTTTCTCTTTTTTCTTCTTTTTCTTTCTGCCTACCTTTTTTTCTTTCTGCCTAACTTTTATGTTTCTTACTCCATGCCCTTTTTGCATGACTTATCACCTCTCACCTCAGCAAGTTTAGGTTTGTTAAAGCAATAATACGCTACTAAGAGCCGTCCGATTGGGTCATTTAGTGTATCACATTCCCCGCCAAGACTGGCAGAGCGCAATGTCCGACGGGGTTGGTCAAAAGCCAATCTTGAAAGCCAACCCCGAGCCTGTATGGCGAGACTTAAGCCTACCATGCCTCCTTTACTTGCGCCTTCCCGTTCACTTATCTTCTCTGGACTAAGGGCGCTCCCTGTTTCTTCAAGTGCCTTTTCGTCCTCACCTTTAGGCTCACCTGATGGCGTTGTCCCTTGAACTTTTTGTGCATCCCTTAATGCACGCAGCACAACCTCAAAATGTTTCGCATTTACTTCAGGCATCAATTCACATAGGCGTTGAAGCAACTCAACGATGTCTTTATCAGCCCCTGATGACACTGTCGCTTGTTCTTTTTGTGCCTTCTCAATACGTGGTCGTTCAAGGATCGCTAAGAACTCTTCGACAGGACTTCCACGCCCTCTATGGACTGTGGCGAGAGAAAGTTGCGTGAGCCGTTCGCCAATGGATTGGCTGGCAATAAGTCCAATTGGCTCACCAATTTCTACAAATTTACGCTTTGAAAGGTCCCACCCATAGCACTTTTGGCATACCCCATGCTCCGCTCGGCAATAAATGGGCGAACGCACCTCAATATACTCCCAATCTTCCTTGTTGAGAAGTTCGTCAATTTGTTGGTCTGTGAGCAACTCTTCTTTGTCGCCTATTTTGCACCATCGCCCAATAAGGTCCTTTCCCCGTCTCTGCTTAACGAAATCTTTGGGCAGGCTTAGATATCGGGGGCTTCCGCTTTGAGAGCAATCATCACAAACTGTGCAAAGATGTTGGGTCGCAAAGATTAACTTCCGCATGGTCCAACCTGCTTTGGGAGTGATTAATTGCTTGTCCACCTGCGTTTTCCGAGATTCGTATGCTAAGTAGTAGTATTCACCCAAACTTAGCCCATTCATAAGGTTACCTTTGATGTATTTTGTCCGCTTCCAACCTCGTATGCTCTCAATTTTACCGATTCCTCCCACCATCATTCTCATTTGCCTTTCATTACCGCGTGCCCTTGAATGGAAAATCCACGCCGCTGGGTTATCCTTAAATTCGGGAAGTAAATCACTTCTATCCGACAATCCGAGAATCTTCGGAGATAGGTCAAAGAGAGAATAGGTGCATCCATACTGCGTGAGTTTCTTAAACGCTGCTCCTTTTAAGTCATTAAGGAACTGGACAAGTTGGTCAGACCCTGCCTTTTTCACAACCATGTTGCGAAGGTCACCCAATCTTATAGGTCCTTGAACCTCGGAGTCAAACAGTTTCTTTAGTTCTTCTTGACCCTCCTCTGAAAGAGACATCAGGTAAATACCCAACACTATGTCTTGATAAAGGCTTATGATAGGATCACCGTTGGCTGGGGAGAAAATATGGTGGGAGGGCATCATCCTTTGCATTTCCTTTTGTGAAGATTCTGTCATTGGCACAAAGACAGCCATCTGGTCACCATCAAAATCAGCGCCGAAGGGCACTGTTACCAAAGGGTTGATGCAAATGACATTTTCATAGCCGTCCATTTGGTGTAAGGAGGGCTTAAATGCCATGATCCCCATTCGGTGCAGTGTCGGGTTTCGGTTCAACAATACCAAATGGCAGTTTAATTCTTCCTGCAGAAACTCCTCTAATTTTTGCCTCAATTTGTCATTGTAGGAGTGTGTGTAGGGACAGTTCAGTGTATCTGAGTCAATCTTACTCTTGGCTACCCACCTTCGGAAGACAGGGGCAAACAGAATCTCTGCCATGCGTCGTGGCAATGAGCACTCGTCCAGACCAAGTTCAGGGTTGACGACAATGACTGCCCGAGCAGAATAATCGCACCGCTTGCCAAGGAGCACATGTCGGGCTAATCCCATCTTGCCTTCCCAGAGTTCTAATAACCCCTTTTGACGCACTACATAACCCCAACGCCTCTTATAAACACCGTTAAAGAGCCGATCTACTGCTCGGGCAAGGTATTTCCAACGGTTATTTTTGTTAGCGTTTTCAAATACTTCCTGATACGCTTCAGAGAGATAAGACTCTATCACCTTCCCGTCTTTCGTCTTATAGCGGGGTCTATACTGAGGTGGGAGCACAGGAAGATAACGAATAAGAAGATGCTCTAAATTATTTGTTTGGTAGGTTTCTCGAAACTTTTGAACCTGCTGAGCCAACCGTTCCCATTGTGGATCACTTCTAAGTTGTTTAACGAGACTCTCAAGATTAATCCTCTCAACGAATTCCCTCATTTTGTCTGGATCATCAAATACCTCTTCTACGGTTTTATGATTAAAGTTGTATATGGGCTGCCTGACCAGTCCCCTAGATACAATTTGTTCCACTACTTTATCACTTTGTTTCGCTAAAAAGCGGACGATACTCCTCACAAAGGGTTTAAACAAGGGGTTGAGCACTGGAGTGTTGTTAAGGTCAATATAGCGCATGGTGAGCCCAGAAGGTGTTTTGAAGGCATCTTCTTGGGACAGTTGCTCTGCTTTCTTAATCTCTCCCCACTCACGAATGTTCAATGGGTCAGCAACTTTTAAGACGACTTGGTCAAACTCCTTTTCCTTTGAATTGCTTGCCAGCAAGTCTTCGGTGACATCCTGCCCATTCTTCAGGAAACGCACATCCAGTCCCAGCGCCCTTATGAAAAAGGTGAAAAGGTGGAACGAATGGGGTAAAGAATTTCCTTGCCAGAATGAGTCTCCTAATTCTATCCAGAACTCATCTTGGATGCGCCTTCGTCTGCTTTGATCATCCGAATGAGGACCGAGTAATTCTGCGATCACGCTACGGGCATTATGGGCGAGAAGAGCCCACACTTCCATCTCTCCCAATCGCTGCCCTCCCCTCAACCTACGACCCCGCAAAGGCTGGTCTGTGACCTGTGAGTAGCCACCGGTTCCACGCACATTTAGTTTATCCTCCGCATTGTGGTCTAACTTCATCAAGTAGACATAACCGACTGTGATGGGGGTCTTAATCTTTACTGGTTCATTCTTTCCCTCTGGCACATAGTGCAGGACCTGTTTTCCAGAGCGTTCAAGGTCACTTTCTGAGACTTGTTGTAACCTTTCCCGCAAATATTCCACATTTGTCTGTTGATATAAAGGAAAAACTTCACCAGTCGCATTTCCGTGTCTATGAATGACCCAACCCAAACACGCCTCATACAATTGTCCTAAGTTTTGCCGTGAAGGGATACTCAAAGGATTGATGAGGACATCTACATGGGTATGTTTTTCCTTAATAGGGCATTCCTTGCTATTACATTGCCCATTCTTGTCGTAAAAGAAAGGCATGTGGTGTGAAGGTAAGATGCGGGTAACTACCCCCTTATTACCGTGACGCCCAGAGAGTTTGTCACCCACCTGCAAAGGCTTTTCGGAACGAATTGTGACGCGAAAGATTTTACGAACACCATCAGGGAGCTCTTTACTATCGCTATATATGCTAACATCTGTGACCTCGCCGCGAATTCCTAAGGGGAGACGGGCATCTAATTTGGGAATGCGATACTCCAATAGGAGACCGAACCTATTAGGCTTTCCTTTGTTTTTAGATTTTTCTTTATTTTCTTCGACTTTGTAGATAACTGAAATAATTGGATATTCACCTTCAATCTTATCACCTTTAGATATCTCAAGCTTATACTCCAATTGGCGTTTGTCATACTCTCGCTTGGCTGTCACATTTAACCAATTGGTTTCAACCTTCATCCCTTGAGCGCTTTGCAATTCTTGCTCCAAACAGTTTTTAAGTTTTGCTTTTTGCGACTCTGAAAGCACACCCAACGAACCAATATAAGAGTCCATCCAAGCCGAGAGACGCTCTCTTAACCACTCAGGGCTTACACCTTGTTTACATCCCTCTTTAATACGATCCTGCACCTCTTGTCCCAAGGTGCTGTAAGTTTCCTCTTCTGAGACCTGCTCACTGAAGACGCTTTTGAGTTTAGCCAACAGACCTTGGTTAGGGTGAGCAAGAATCTTCCTAATGTCAATAGACTGACTGCGCTTTTTTGAAACCCTTCTGGCAAGGTTCTTGATTGCCTTTAATTGTTCCTTCAAGGCTTTAAGGGCTTTCTTAGAGAGCAGATTGCTGAGGGAACGCACCGCTTCCTCAAGCGTTGTTCGGATTTTATGAAGTATTTCCGTATCGGAGGAAGAGCCAATAGATTGTTGGGAGAGGATGCTTATTAGATTATTTCTCAATTGGCTTAGAAGTTGGGACTTTTTTAGTATTTGTGCAGTCTCCTTAAGACAATCTTGTATATCCTTTAGACACTGCATTTTAACTGCCATATGTATGTGTTCACGGACAATATTGCGCAATTTTTCAAGGTCTGCCCTATATTCGGCTTCTGAGAGGATATAAACATATTCATAAACATGGACAGAAGTCATCGCTTGTGCAAATTGGTCCGAAACGACGATGCCGTCTTCAAAGTTCCAGCCAAACCAGGGCATGAAGGCAACCAAGGCGTTCTTTCCGAATGAAAGGCAACCGTCCTTTACCATTGATGGTTGCATGGATGCCCAATTCTGCGATGTTAACTCAGAACAAATCCTCGTTTCCCATCCTGTCTTGACGAGTGGCTCTTCAAGTTGCTTTAAAGGCAAGGCTTGGCGCATCGCACCACACGCCATCATCGCACGATTGGGCTCAGTGTGAAGAATGAAAGGAATAAGGTTAGCCGTCAAACTGAAGACTTGCTCGGGACAAAAATCAATGTAACTCACTTTTGTTGCTTCTACTTCTTCCAATTCTTTAGGTCCACTACGAGCCAACACTTTTTTGCCCTTTAAATGTCCGTCGCTGTTGACCTGGTCACCATAGGCAATCCAGCAAGATTCCTCTTGAGAAGCGGTTAAAAACTTAGGGAATGGGGATGATACTTTTCCATTTTCCACCTTCAAGTAAGGCGCGCAAATTCGCCCTAAGCAGTCTACCTTCGCGTAAGTGGCAAGTGAAAGGAGCAAACCGACGTTCTTGTTGTTCGGGGTGTCAACGGGACAGAGCCTCCCATAATAAGACCAATGCATATCCCGAAATTTAGGCTCGTAAAAATCGTCACTGTCTTTACGCACCCCTCCAGGTGCCCTTTTCGTGATTCGCCTTCTCTCCGCTATAGTTTCAAAAATTTTATGTGGCTTAAGGTAGCGCCTGGCAGGATGCCTTGTAAATAGAGGCATTAAGTTGAAGACAAGGCTTTTTCTGATTTTAGAGGCAATATCTTCAAAGGATATACTTCGGCTTTTTTTAAAACTTTTAGAGAATCGAACAAAAATGGCATTGAGTTGCCTTTCTAACAAGCGATAAAGCAAATCGCCAACCCGCACCACGACATAATTGTCTATATGATCTAAATCATCTAAAGGCAAATTGTCCCCGTTGAGGACTTGCCAGTAGTATTTCAAAATTCCTTCCAAGTCTTTAAGAGTGAGCCTGATTTCCAAATCCTTTTTCTTTTCCAAGTAGTCTCCTTCATTGTAAGAGATGTTCGGAATCTCGGATAGGCAATAGCCAAAACTCTCAAGGCGTTTTAACCGCCGATTCACTTGCCACCTCCCTATGTGCCCTATGACCGTGCGAGTAAATAACTCATTACGAATTTGCTTTATTTTGTCGTCTTTCGACAGATTCGTGCCTTTTTTACCCAACAGAAATTCGTAGACCTTGTCAATAGCCTTTTTTCTTTGCTGCTTCTGTCGTTTACCTTTTTGCTTCGTGTTTTGGGTGAAAGGAATTTCTTGGAGATTCAACCCAAGGGCGTCCAGAAACTCCTGAAGTGACAGTCTTAGGATTTCTCGTGTCCCTGATCGGCGGATCTCAACCCTTATCTTTTCCCCAATGCCAACTCCTTTCTTCGGACGGTAACGGAAAGAAAAAGCATATCCTGATTGAACCCTTACATAGCAAACAGTGGAATCTCCTTCTTTAACGACAAAGAAACCTGGTGATGGAAGAAGTTGCATGATAATGTAAACATCTTTGCCATTGATGACAAAAGATTCGTTTGAAGTCATTCGGGGAAACCCGCCAACGAAAATGCCGTTGAGTTGTTGTTCGCAGACTTCCCCATCGTGGATGATTTTGTATTTTAAGGTCACTTCATCGCCGTAAGTGAGCATTCGTTGGCGGCAAAAATCTTCATCGTATGTCTGACCATTTTTGTCGCAGTAAAGTTCTTGTCGAGTTTTACCAAACTCCAGACCTATGAACTCTGTTTTGAAGTTAGAGGGAAGCAGTTTATTAGATATGCGTTCAAAAAAAGACTTGAAGAGATACGGCATACCTTCGTCCTTAAACCAGTCATAAGACTCTTGATGCGGTTTTTGTATTTGAATTTGAATTTCCTCTCGCATAAACATCCTCTCTTCTCACCTCTCCTCAGGGGTTTCCGTCAGGAAACGACGGGCTTCTTCTGTTAACATCAAGACATGTCCCTGAGAAGCACGCACACACTCTCGGATTATGTTCTCCAATTTGCGGACATTTCGCCCCTTCCAAATGGGCCGTTTGAAAAGGTCTCTATCTGAAGGTAACACTACCTTCACGTCTTTGCCGAACTGTCTGTTAGCCTGGTTTACAAAGTGACCAATGAGAAGGTCTATGTCCTCGGGGCACTCTTTAAGCCTCTCATTGAGGGATGGCACGCGGATGACGATTGTTTCAAGCCGATTCAACAGGTCTAAACGAAATCCCAATTGATCAATCTCCTCGCGAGTTCTATTGGTTGCACAAATTAACCGAATATCCGCTGGATAGGAATGACCAGCCATGTCCTGGGCATACTTCTCTTCAACTATCCGAAGAAGCATTGCCTGAACCCATGGAGGCATGTCAACAAACTCATCCATAAAAAGCGTCCCTGGATCACCGCCACTAATTGGTCTACCATCTCTACTACCAGGTGGAGGGTAATACAGATTGCTTGCCTCTTGAAAGATTCCTACTATGGCTGGGTCACCCACATTGGGGCAGTTCCACGGGGAACCAAATAATTGCGCTTGAACAAGTCCACGGTCTTCACCGATGACAGCCATGTTGTGTATCACAAAGGGACAATTTGCTCGTCTGGATTTATAGTGAATGGCTCGTGCGATCAATTCCTTTCCTGTCCCGCTTTCCCCATAAATGACCACAGGTTCGTCATTTTGAGATGCATCTTCAATCAGGTCATAAACAACCTGCATGGAAGGCGACTTACCGACAATGACAATTTGCTCCTCCATTGGGCGCGGCTGAAATTCGCGAATTTTCCGTGCCTGTTGCAACCGTAGATTAGGCAATCGCGCTACATTTATAACCAATCGGTCACGAGTTTTCCACCGCGCAAGACGCTCAATCTCTGTCTCGGTCCACTTCTGGACGGAGGCGATAGTTTCCCGCACAGCATTTGCTTTCTCCCCGTCGTCAGGTTGTAAGTCAGCCTTGCGCAAGAAAAACAGGCATCCATCTACTATCTTTCTTGCTTCTTCAATATAATCAGTTTCACCAAACTGCGTGAGAATAACGATTGCCGGGAGAGGCTGCTGCTCCCTCATCTCACTCAACTCCCTCAATGCCTTAAAACCAGACCAACTTTTCCATTCTTCAGGTTTGTCTCCGCAATCAGGAAAATACAGGTCAAGGAGGATGGCTTTTATGTTTTGTTCCCTCGCTATAGCGTTCGCTATATCGTTAACATTTGGACTTTTCATCCCTATCCACTCTATAGCATTCCCGAAAATTAGTCGAAGGCGCTCAATGACATCAGCATATTCGTCGTCAACTACCAACACCCTTGGCATGGCTTGCTCTCTTACTGGTTCTTGGTTGCGCGCTTGTCTTTGTCTGCGCATGTGCCTCACCTCCGTGTTAAGTTCATAACTATTTCAAGCGCTTCTTTAGCACCTTCAACGGCTTGCAATATTTGCTCCACAATTTTTTTGCAGCTCGCCCTTGTTTTATGACCAACGCCTTTGGCAAGGCATGCTTGTAACTTCTTTCCAATGGTTATTAGTTTGTTCAAACTGGACTCCAAAGAGTTTGCCTGATTGCAGTAACTAGCATAACGCAACAGACCGCCGAGCCTACAAGCCGTTTCTTTAAGCCGCTCCCAAGCGATGATGTGTTGTGTTATTTGTTCATGGAGACCTTCTGGACTCACCTCACGGTTTAAAAACTTTCGGTAAATCAAATCTCCCCAGATGACTGCTTTTATGTCCTGGTGGTGCTTGACTGAAAAAGACTCAGAAATCAGTTCAGGCACAATATAGTCCTTCAGCAATTGCTTATACCGCTGCTGGTCTAAGGGCTTTACACTGTTAAGAACTTCTTTCAATTCACTCAAGGGGTTTTTACCCAACAGCCAGATCACATGGCATCCGGGCGAAAAACACAGCCTGTCAGGATGGTTTCTTAACTGATCTGGCTTATCCAGCGAGAGCAGGACGATAGGTAAGGAAGAAGCCCTCAAACGCACCTCTCCTCGTAGATGTTTGAGATACTCTATTCCTTTCCCTTTATCTTGTAACCTCTCACCCAAGTGAATACTTACGACAATAATGGAGTCTTGGTTAGAGTGGGTTAGCCACTCCTCTGTCTTTTGAATTAACACCTCAAAGTTTAGCGGTTGTGTGGGGATCAAAAATTCCGCATCAAAATTAGCAGCCTTGAGCGCTCTACATAGCGCTTGCGCTAACTGTTCATTGTCATCAATCACCAACACCGCCCGCCTCATTGCTCACACCTCAACCTTCAATTTTAACGACACCTGCCAATCGGTATCCTTCCGGCGTCGTCATAAGGATACTCTCTGCCTTAAGCCTTTTTCCATGCTTCTGCAAGGCTGCTTCTATATCCTTGCGGGCATCGTCTACAAGACTCTTCAATGCGTCCTTGGGCTTTTTAGGTTTTTTTGCTCCATATATTGCCTTGATTAACTCGTCTTTGGAAACAGGCTTACCTTTCGCTTCTGCTAAAGTCTTGATAAGGAGCGCACGGGTTTTTGAAAAGTGAACAACTATTTCCTCTGCGCCCACACAAATGACCATCTGCCTGGGTTGCTTGTGACTCCAGCGGATAGTGCCTTGAAAAGGTGGCACCGATTCTATACTGGCAGGGAGAAGAGATGCAGTCTCCATCTCCCGTTTTATCCGATGAATGGAACGGATCAAGTTACTTTCCCATTCTGGTTCACCCTTTTGAAGGAAATCGCAAGCGCGAACTCCAACCTCCAATACTGCCTTTCGAAGTCCACCATGTTCCGCATACGCCGTGATGACAACTACCCTAATATCTGGAATGAATTCGCTGACTGTCTTTAACACCCTCAACCCACCATCTAATGATTTTCGTTTCCCCCCCGATTTTTCTGGCAATTCAAGGTCCAAGCAGAGAACGGGAGGGTATATATCGCGTGCAATTCGGATAGCCTCCTCAACACTGTCGGCTTCAAAAACCTTGTAGCCGTATTCTTCAAGAGTTTGTCGAATGGTCCCGCGCCATAGCGGATCATCCTCCACCAATAGAACCGAAAAATCAGTAGCACCAGCAGATTTAGAACCAAGCCAAGTCACTGCCCGTGCGTGGAGTTGGTAGCCAGTTTCCCAAGAAGGCAAAGTGACAATGCGGACCAATTCTTCAGCCCTCTGAAGTTTCACTCCTAAACTTATCGCTATCTGCTGCGGTATTTGTTGAGATACAATTTTGCGAACCTCGTCCTGTCGGCAGTTCACAAACGAGGCTATTTGAGCATCCGAGAGTGCCCGTGACTTTGAACGAGCAAGCAGGGTGAAGATGTCAAATTCCAACGGTCGAAAGGCAATAGGCTTACCGTTAATGAACACTTTCCTTCCATAAAGATCAATTTCTACATCCCATTCCGATGCTTGGTCTGCTTCTCGGTCTATAACTTTCACTTGGTCTGAAATTCGATAAAGACCTCCGGTTTGTCTAATAAGGTGATGCGTCTCAATATACCGCTCAGAACCTTGAAATGCTTCATGGATGGCCTCTCTCAACCTATAGATAGCATCAGGAACATTCTCTTCCAAAGATTGTCCATATTCCCATTCGACCTGTTCTTTGATATCCTCAGATGTTAAGCCGCGTCTTTGCCCATGTCGGCATAAAACAGCGAACACATAGTAAAGCCAAGGTGGTAAAGGCACCATAGTGTTGTCAATGCGAATAATATAACGACCCGTGCTTTTGTCTTCCCCGACCAACTCCACATAATTTGGCAAAAAGTGCGCCGTATTGAGGCGGTAATCTAACCTTCTTAGGCTATTCCTCAAAGCGCGTTCCCAATCCGAGTCTTTCAAGATGTAATCCTGTGGGTTTACACCCAATCGTGCCGCCAGACGCTGAACGGAAAGGAGGTGACTTTGAGAGGTAAGGACGATGACATCGGCATTGGGCTTAAAATCGCGCAACATTTTCAGGATTTCCTCACCTACCCCATGAGAGGCACCTTTATCGGCATCATCCTTTGGCAAACCGAGATCAAGGATCACCAAGATATGGGTATAGGAATCAACATCTTCTACCCGGCTTTTTACGAATTTGCTCAGTAGGTTCATTAGTTCCTTTCGGCTACGCGCCAGGTGCGGTTCAACCCTTAACTGTTCTCGGACAATAGATGCTGCTGCCTGCAGCCAAGCATCATCGTCTTCCACAATAATGACCTCCAAGGGTCTCTCGTTACCACTTGTTTCTTCTGACTTGGCTTCCTCCAAATATTCACTGATTTCCCTCTGCATCTGATAGGCGATATCCTGAAATGTCTGGAAGGAAAGGTTTCTTCTTTCTAGTTTCGTTTTTATATTGGACAACTTCCGCTGAATGGATTGAGGGATCTCCAATATGGCAGCGTCTTTGCTCAATAATTCTGAAATGCGATTGATTATCGTTTGAGGACCGCTAAGGATGAAGCGCAACCGCGATATAATGCCATGGGCAGGAGTGTCGTGGAGCCACGGAGCATACTGCTCACAGTCCCTCACAACTTGCTCTATCTCATCCAGACTGTAATTTTTCAAATCCTGCACTAAGTTCCAGAAGCGTTGGAGATAGTTGCGGGTCTCTCTCGACAAACTCCGATTTTTTAGGACTTCATTTAAAAGAGGCAATCTGGAAGAGATAAAACCGTCGGAGTCAGACCATGCCTTCAAGATTCTTTCTGTGGAATCCTGCAATGACTTAAGTTGCTGGTTCATGATAGTCATCACCTCAGCTCAAAATTTGGTCAACTTAATCGGCTAACAGTGTCAAGATAGCAGGATTTCCATCTATGCCGACCCTTTTGCCCGTTCACAAATGAGAGCATGGATAAATAGTGCGTTGAACTTGTCTTCCCCTTCACACTTTGCCACACCTGGTGGGAGAGTTTCATCTATTGGACCGGCAGAAAGCATGATCACGAATACTCCTTTGGTCAATGCCGCTTTCATAAGTTCTATCCCCAAACGTTTGTTATCACCCAGTCGGTAATCACATAGCAAAACATCAGGTGGGTCTCGTTCAAGATAATCGCAGGCTTCTTCATACGAAAACACTTGACGACAACTGTAACCTATCAAAGACAATTCGCTTACAGGATAGTGGTCATCATCTGCAATCAGGATATGTGTGAAGTTTTCAGGCGCTCCATGTTTACGCCACTTTTCAATAGTTTGCGCAGCCTGCGGAGCAAGTTCGGTGACTTGGATAGATAACTGCTTTGCAATGCGATTAAGGATGTCCTCTACCTCTTGTATATCCGAAGTCCTTTCCAAATCCGCTACCTTACAGCTTAATTCTCTGAGCCTTTTTCCCAAGTTTAACTGTGGAGCAAAGAAATTAACCGCTTCTTCCAGTTCCCTAACGATTGCCAACGCCCGTTCTTTGTTCCCTCGGACAGCGTTCCGAAGGTCGTGGATCAGTTTACTGCAAAACTCTCTAAAGGAACATCTTTCAAAACCCACCTGCTTTAGTTCTTGAAGCGTCAATCGCTTAGCCCCTGCGAGAGTTTCTCTTAATTCGTTGAGCCGAAACGGCACCTTAACAAAATATGTCCCTGCTGTGCCCTGCCGCAGCAAAGGAAAATCTTTAGCCAATCGTTCCTGACTGTCCACAGATAGGAAGACGATGGGCGCTTTCAGGCGAAATGAAAGTCGTAATTTTTGAGCAAACTCCACTTCCGCCTCTAAACTGCCATCATGAAAGCCTAAGTCCAAAAGCAGAATGTCTGGTGGAGACATAAGTGCTTTAACTGCCTCTTCCTCCGAGCGAGCACATTGCACATGATAGTCTCCCCGCAAAGCCCGTTGTAGGGATGCTAAAAAGTCCACGCTATCGCTAATGACAAGTAGGGTTTTCAGGCTATCCTTCTTAGCCTTGTGTCTCCTACGAGAGATCTTACCTTCCTTCATCGTGCCTGTTTTCACCTTCTCACCACTGCTTTTGCGAGGTCTTCTAAAAGCCAACGCAAAGTATATTCCAACACCTCACGGGCGTCCTTATCTGAAACTACAGGGCTTTCTCTAATCCGAACAATTCTGCCCCTCTCAACTTCATAAGCATGTGCAACATCGTTGCGCAATTTCCTCAGTTTCTGGTCATCTGGTGGAATCTTCCAACTTTTAGAAAGATGTTCCCAACTTTCGTCCCGGACACCTTTGTAACGGACCTCTTGGATGAGACCCATGTTTAGCACTACACGGTCGTAAACGCTATATTCCTCTAACACACCTTCTATCCCCTTAATTTCCTTCTGATAAAGGAGCAAAAAACTTTCTTTTAGCCACTTTAGCACTTGTTGCCTTTCACTATCATCCACTTGTCTAAGTGATAATTGCCCATTTTCAAATTGAAGACAAAAAACTTCCTTTTTCACCTCTAACTGCCTAATCTGCAACCAGAATTGGCGAAGCCGCTCTCTTTCAATACATTCAACAATCTCTTTCCTTAAGTCGCTTCCGCTTGATATCCCTTTTATCCAATAACCATCGGCACCGAGCGCCTTTGCCTTCTCATAACTCAAAGCCTTCTCTGAAGCAGTGAAGACGATGACTGGGATGCTGGGATCAAATTCCTTGATTTGCTTCAGTAACCTAATGCCACTTATCTCTCCAATTTCGCGGCGTTCGTCTAACGGCTGCTCTAACCGCAGGTCCAAGAAAATAAGAGAGTATGTTAGGAAAGTGTTTTGTAAAGAAATTTGTGCCCTCTTAAGGTTGTTTTCTGCTTCTTTATATTCTGATTGTGCCTCCCGAAAGGCTTTATTCGCTTCTTCCAATTCTTTCTCCGCTTGTTGGAAGCGGCTCTCAGCATCCTGCCATTCCTTTTGAGCATTTTGTTGTGAGCGCAAAGCAAGAATAAACTCCTCTTTAGCCCTATGGAGTGCATCAATTCTTTGCTGTAGTTCTTTATTTTGAGCATCTGGATTGAGCTCACCTGCCCAGATACCTGCAAAATATTCAGAAAAATCCTTTAAAATTTCCCTAAAATTTTTTTCCTTTTCTTCAAGTTGCTTTTTACAATTTTCCAATATGCCCTTTATCTCTTCCTTTCGGCGCTTACTTTCATTAATGCGATCCCGTGCTTGTTGAAGCCTTGAGTAGGCTTCATTGTATTCCTGAACTTTCAGGCGATACTTCTCTTCTGCGTCTGCCCACGCCGTTAATCCCTCTTCAATTTGCCTTCGGCGTTTTTCAAAAAATTCTTTGGCTTTCTGGAATGAACTGATACATAATAATCCATCAGTATCAATCATCTCATCCTGTCTTCCAAAGATGCTTGATTCAGGAGCATTACCGAACAAACCAGTATAAAGCCCCCATGACCATCCCAACTGATGCTCGTCATCAATGTAAATGAAACGCTTGCCCTGGCAGCGCCTTACAAGTTCCTGCGGGGTTATCTCAACAACAGATGAGCGTGTTGGTTGTCCTTCTTGTAGGAATGTCATCTTTTTCAGCCAAAGGGATGTAAGAACCATGCGTTCATAATTTCCGATAATTGTATGATTATCAGGTATCAAATCATCACAAAACTCTATCAGAAATTTGGGTAACCCCACCCTATTACGATAGGCATGCTGCGAGGCAATCTTATCCTCAGCAGTTAAGATAACGAAATCCCTAAGGGATGTTTGCATTTCTTCAGGAGAGTCAAATGAATGAAGGTCGTTAAGCGCTTCTCGGAGTTGATGCAATGAAAATGGAAGGTGACAGATAGCGCAACCGGGAGAGAAGATAATTACATTGTCAGCCCGAAGACGAATATAGCGTTCAGGCGAATCCAAGACAGCAAGGATGACAGGCAGAAGGGACACCCGCCCAAGTGAGGGAGTCAGACGAATATGCTTGAAAAGTTCCAAACCACCACAGTAAGAAGGGTCAGGACATTCTTGGTAAACCAGATGCGCATTGATGTAGACGACATCAACCAATTCGCCCCTGTCTTCCAATTCAAGCAGAATTTGATCAAGGGGTGTTACTTCCGAGACAAAATAAATGGAAACCTCGCACCTTAACGCGCCTTGTAATGCCCTTTGCAAGGCTTGTGCGAAAGCATCGTTGTCTAGGTTCTCCACGACAAGGACACGCCGATGCCCCTCCATCACCTTTCACCTCCCTACTTTGCCTGTTCTAATTTCTCCACTTCATCCCGCAATTTATCCATCGCTTCACATAGACTAACAAGCCAGTTATGGAATTGCTCCCAGTGGCATTTTAGTTCCTCAAGGTCAACTGAGCCCGCTTCACCTAAGTCTTGAAAGATTTGAGTGATTACTTCTGGTGGTTCGTTATCAGGCAACAAAGTTTTTACCTTTTCCCATGCTTGGCATATTCCTCCAGCATCGCTAGCTTTTTCCTTTGCCTCACTTACCACCTTTTCAACAGTATCCTGCTGCCCAGCACCATACACTAACCGTTTCGCTTGTTCCCATAAGTCTTTAAGATAGTCATCTATGTATGGATTTTTATCACCTCTCCAATAACACTGTGCTTTACCCTCGGCTTCTATAAACCCCTGCGCATCAATGTCAATGGGCAGAAAGAGGAAAGCAAGGTGATGTTTGAGGACGGAGAGATTTTGTGCCATTAGTGGTTTATATTTTTTTTTGATAATTTCTTTAAGTATTTCCAGAAGTTGTAACTTATTCTCCTCGTTCTGTTCGATCAAATCACATATTATCTTGTAAATTCGGTCATCTTCTTCATGACTGAAGTCTGCGCCCCCTTTTAGCCGTTTACCTAATTTTTGTCGAACGCTTTTCCAGTCTACAACTCCACTATGAGCAGCAATGTATATGTCTGCCTCTTGAAAATGTTTGGCAACTATAATAACCCTTCTAGTAGTTTCTTCCATAACTTCTTTGATCCATTCACGCTCTTTAGTCGCTTCCGAAGTCGCTTGACAAAGCAAAAGAACCTTATTGCCATTAAAATCTTTCTGTCTAACTGTGACATCACAAATAGTATCCTTACTCCAACCTCGTTGAAGCGCATTATCCCACAAACTATATCTCTTTGTCGTTACGACAATGATGCATTCCATTGTGATCACCTTCCTTTAGGTGAACCTTAACGCCCACAGAAGATGGGCAAGAGTCATTTTATCCCCAGCGTTTCGGACAAGGCACTCAGCAAGGTTAGAATATTCCACCCACCTCAAACGCTCATTGCGAGCCATTTCTGGTTCTCCCCTTCCAGTGTCTATTATGACCCAACGAGCCTTGCTTTTTAGAGTCTCCCACGACCTGCGAAACTCATTCTCACCCAATTGCTTTTTCACTTCGTCAATAATCCCTTGATGGATAATGATAAAATCAAAATACGGGTCTTCATTAGGTGGTTTTAGTTGATTGACAAATTCCCTAAAGTCTTTGCGGGCTTCATCTGTGTCCTGGAGGTAGACTCGTCTTTTTTCCCAAGCTTTTCTCTGTTTTTTATTTTCAGCATACTTATATTTATCAACTCCTGCCACTGCATCGCCGTCTCTTTCCAGCCATATCCTCTCATCAATTACTGCTACCGAAATAGCAGCCATCTCTTTAATTTGGTAAGGATTTCCCTCATCTAACAATACTGCTGTTGGTGAATCAGAACGGAATGATTGATGGAAAGCAGAACATCTGAAAAGATTCGTAGTATCAGAATGATTTTTATGGTCAAAAGCAAGAAAGTATTCGTATTCTGAACAGGTTAGATCGCAATTTTCTTCCATGTGTTTTTCCGTTGCTTTAGGTGTATGCTCCCACCGAACACAAATTTTATATTTTCCCCACCAAGCCTCAACCCACTTTTCCCAAAGATAGCAGAGTAATTTCTCAGGTGTGCTTAAATTGAATTGGTCTATGAAAACCGTTGTTCGTTTTAGATGCGTGTAATCTTCGCTGTTGGGAATAGTGTCCTTACCGACGACCAAAATCCTGTAAGGAAGGGATGCTAAATTATCCCGCAACCATTCCCAATCCATTCGTTCTCCTTCCAAAACCAAGACAAGGAAATTATGGCGAGGGATATAACCTTCATTAATTTGCTGCTTGAGATTCTCCAGTTTGGGAAGGAAATCTATACCTTTTTGGCGAAAGGCATTATGCGGGTTTTCTGAAGGCTCCATACCCACGATAAGAGCCTCCTTAGATCGCAACAAGTAAAGCACATAGGTTAAATTGCCAATAGTTTCATCCCCCTCTCCTCTTTCGTTCTCCAGTTTTACCGTAACGATGGGTGGGGCTACTCCTTTACCATCCTTCCACTCTTCAAACTTTGTGTCTATCTCTTCTTGTCTAATCATGCGCAGGTAAGCAGCGGAGATTTTAATCTCCTTCATGCCCCAGTCGCCTGTTTTTAATTCACCAGTCTCAGGATCAAGGATCGGTTGTGCCAACTTTTGATTTAGGTCTTCAACAACTTTCTGTTTTGTGGTAAGGTTGTCCCTAATCTTCACCTGATAAAAGTCCTTTTGCCATCCCCTTCCATCATCGTTCCATTGATCTTCTATCGTAATTGTGAATTCCAATTTATCCTTAACCTGCCCATATTTCGCTGCATTGCGTATGAGTCCTTCAAGGATGATATAAAAAGCTTGTGCTCCAATTTGCCCATGAGGAATACTTACGGCAAGATTTATTTTTCCCTCTCTATTTACTGTAAGTTTTTCTTCGAATATCTTCTTTGATGGGTTGGTTGGATCTTGCAAGTGAGAGCGAGCGATATTGTCTAAAAGACAAATTTGTTTAGTGAATCCGTTTAAGAGTTCACTCCATTGCATAGTTAAGCACCAAGACGGTACCGAAGTGGATACCTGTGCGATGAAGTCCATTCGCCTCTGGAGATAGCGCAGGAAACTTATGATATCGTCATTAGAGTAAACTCCTGAGTTTTCTAACCGTTCTGTCAGGTGCCAAATGGCATGCGAGCCAACATTATGCGACATATTCCGCCCCATAATGGCAGCGATGGCAGAGCGGAGGGCATAGATATAATTCAAGTAAATTCTACAACTTAAATGAAGAATATTAATAAAAGTTGTGATCAAACGTTCAATAAATAACATCTCCCACCCTTCTGGTGATTGTTCAAAAGCAAATAAAGCATCAAAAAAAACACGATTTTGAAAATAACTTGGAAAGTAAAAAATATTACCCTTTTGAATATCTATACCATATGTTTCAAAAATAATCTGTCTTAGATATTCAGAGTTAATAACACATTTACTTTGAATAGTATATAAATTGCATAAATATCGTAATTTATCTTGTTCGCTTATTTCGATAGGAGGCTTTAACCATAATGGTAATGCTTTTGTTTTTTCAAAAATATCAATAAGCAAAACTTTTCTACCAAAAAAATTTTTAAGTTGATTTTCAGCCCATTTTAATCTGTTATCTGATATACCTACTACTGTTATTTCCCCCATTATCTGTTTTAATGCTTTGTCCTGCCAAAAAATTGAAATAGCCTTGCAAGGAATTCCCAAGTTATTTAAGGATATTATAAAATCCATTATTATTTGTCGGTTAGGTTTAAAATATTTAGAGAAAGTAATTAATACTTGTTCCTCTATATTATGCAATCGTTCTAAAATATTTAAGCGTTCAAAAATCATCTTCATCCCTCCTGATACATACCTATAATAGAATTACTTAACTTCACAACCACACATTTAAGATTTATTCCATTTAACAATATCTTTTTTAGTTTCTCTTTAAGCAACATATAAATATACTGAGCAAGTCCTTCCGCAGTTGGCATAATATCTATTATAACAACTTTATAGCCACGAAAAAGATTTATAAAATCTTCCTTAATTGGATCATCTTTATGCAAAATATATGCATGATCAAGAAGTTGCTCAATTTCTTTAATAGCAAACTTTAAAGCATCAGTATCAATAATCATACCTTGTTCATCAATACATTCACTTTCTAAATGAACTTCTACATAGAAAGTGTGTCCATGCGGGTTAGCACATTTTGTGCGTACATTCGCAACGTCCTGTATATTGTCAGGTACAAGAGCGGCTCCTTTACCTCGCAGCAGATCATGACTCCATATTCTGTGACCAGCATCAAAGTGAAAGGTTTTGACAATGGTGAACATGTGATCTCCTCCTTTCGCATTTCAGTTTATGGCTGCCAGGTTGTAATTATGCTCTTCTTTTTCTTTTTTATTTCTATTTTAACGACGGCAAGTGGAAAATGCACTTGACCGTCAGGGCTGATCTTGAGTGTTCCAAACAGACTATAGATTGTTCGGGGAGCGGCAATAAATTGACATAATTCTTTTGAATTATATTTTAATAACATATCTATAAGATACTTAGTAGCCTCATATGCTTCTGCATTGACCATATTGGGCTCATTATTGTATTGTTTGCGAAACTTTTCTTTAAATTGTTGATATAATTTATTATTAATAATTAGACCTGCATCATAAGTGCTCATTGTTACGTAAATAGGCATAGTCAAAAATTTTTCAACCAGATGGAGGTAAACCGTGAGAGTATTTGGGCCTACAATAGGTAGAGAAAATCTTTGTTGTTTCATATGTCTGATTAAACCGACGAAGTTTTGCTCATAAGCCACAAGAAAGATAAAATCAGCGTTATGAGGTAACTTTGCAATAATTGAACGAAAATCTGTTTGTTTAGCATCAAATGTATCTTCAAATACTACCTTACCTCTAAACTCGGTCTTGAAAAGAGTAGCAGCTAACTGACCAAATTCATCATTAACTGTCAGCACAATAGCTTTATTCCCTATATTAATCATTGTGTTAGCAAGAAGCTTTACTTCATCCTTTACTGGAAAGTGGTAGTTTAAGACACATCCCTCAGTTTTCTTCGGCAGGTCAGCAAAGGTGAATATTACTGGTATCTGATTCTGGGCTGCTAGGGGTGATAGTGCAAATGCAACGGGAGTTCTTGCTGTTATAATTCCATGAACCTTATCAGCAGTGATTAATTTGTAAAAAGCCGAGACGCTTTGAGCAGTTTGATTCTTATTATCTTCAAAGATAGGGATGGCTCCTGATTCAAGAGCTGCTAGACTCACACCTTCCTTTAGCCATTGACCGAATAAGCTTAATTCGCCTGTTAACGGCAAAATGGCGCCAATTTTGATGACTTGTTCTTGAGGTGCAGGCTTTTGCGTAAGGCGAATGCCGACAAAGATGGCTGAGATTATGACAATGACACCGACGATGATCCATATCTTCCTCATGGCTTGATTACCTCCTTAACATCAGTTTTTGAAGGAATTGGAAAGAAAATTTCTTCTAATTCCTTTGATTCCGTTAATTTTTTTGGTTCTTCATATTCTGCTTGAAGTTGTCCATTTATCAAAATAAATGCCTTATTAGTAATCTCTAATGCGTACCGAATGTTTTGTTCAACTAAGAGAATCGTAATATTAAAAGTTTGGTTGATAATTTGGATTTTTTCTGTTATATCAAAAACTAAGTTAGGTGACAAACCTACTGATGGTTCGTCTAAAAGCAAAAGTTTCGGTTTCTTTATCAAAGTCATCCCTAAGGCTAATTGTTGTCTTTGACCACCAGAAAGCAACCCAGCTCTTTGCTTTAAAAGCCCTTGAAGGGCAGGGAATAGTTCCATTACTTCTTCTATTGCCTTTCTTTTCTCCTGCGGAGATAATCCGTTGGCTCCCATTTCCAGATTCTCTAAAACAGAAAGGCTGGGAAAGACCTGTCCACCTTGCATAAAGTATCCAATCCCTTTCCTCACCCTTTCATGG
>Ga0209393_1000412_pt1 | contig 21232 bp, 19 predicted proteins | sample SSWtaG_2_FD_184117 | JGI IMG/M metagenome (GOLD analysis project Ga0209393, IMG submission 184117) | Hot spring microbial communities from Sandy's Spring West, USA to study Microbial Dark Matter (Phase II) - SSWsed_130316 (SPAdes)... | ecosystem: Environmental > Aquatic > Thermal springs > Hot...
TCCCCCAGGGTCGTCTCAGCCTTAAAGCACGCCATAGCCTCGATCGAGCTACACGCTATGAGGGGCGCCGTTATATTAGCTGGGCTTACCCACGCCATCTCCCGGGGCCTCCTAAACCCTCTATCCCCCGATGTTGTTTCTAAGCTAAACTACATATCATACCTTGGGAGATGTGTTCTCGAAACAATCACATACTACTGGCACATCTACAGAAGGTAACCCTAATGCAGGGGCTAAAGTACGGTGGAGCTCCTAAAACAGTTAGAGGACTCTGGAGAACTGGTAAACAACGGGTGGGAAGTGTTGCAAGCTACCCTAAGAACCCTTAAGGTTGCCGGGTAACATGTCTGCCCTAAAGTGCTGGTTAACAAGGCTGGATATATGGTTGCTAGCTACTAGGGTTTGGTAGCTGGGTGTGCCGGATCTACTAGCACACTACCTGGTAAGCTATCTAACCGCAAGGACAATCATTGAGCCTAGGTACGCCTTGATAATAGCTTTTGTAGGCTTACTCCCAGATGTTGACGCCCTACTAGGAGTTCATAGGTGGGTTACCCACAGCGTTCTAGTAGCGCTCCTAGCTTCAACACCGCTACTAGTGTTAGCCTACCTGTCAGGGGGAAGGTATGTTAGGGTGGTGCTGCTATCACTACTACTCTACACACTACACATAGTCTTAGATGTTTTCACAGGGTCAACACCAATACTATGGCCTCTAGCACCAGCCATAGGGGTTAGCCTAAAGGTTAACGGTGTATCAAGTGTAGATGGCATCCTGATAGCTCCAAGCTTTAACGTTACAGTTGAACCGGTGGATTTCACTTGGAGGGAGATTGTTGAAGGGCCTATAGTATCTGAGGTGGGGCTTATACTAGCAGTGTTAACAGTAACCCTCCTAGTTGTAGAGCGTGCTGGTAGGAGGTTAAAGTAACCTATGCTTGAACTCCTACTCATCTTAGCTCTAACGTTAACCCACTTCGGGGTTCCCCTAACCTACTACCTATACCTTAAAACAGTATGGTTTAAAAAACCTTGGAATATTAAAAGGGATCCCAGTTACAAGCCAAAGGTTACAGTTATAATACCAACATACAATGAGGCTACATTCATAGAATCTAAGCTTAATGATATTGCAAGACAAACATACCCTAGAGGGTTACTCGAGGTTATAATCGTAGACTCTGGAAGCTCTGACGGCACCCTGGAGGCTGTAAAGAGGTGGGTTAAAAACCACGATGGTTTCAAGCCTGCTATAATCGAGGAGGATGTTAGAAGGGGGAAGGCTTACGCTTTAAACAACGCTCTAAGGTATGCTAGCGGTGACATCATAGTTGTTACTGATGCTGACTCCACATGGCTCTCCCATAAAACCCTAGAGGATACTATAAGCTGGTTTAGTGACCCAAGCGTAGGAGCTGTTACATGCTCTAAGAAGCCTGAGAGCCCAGGCTTCACAGGTATCGAGGAAGGCTACAGGGAGTTCTACAATGTTATCAGAGTCTCGGAGAGTAAAGCCTGGTCAACCCCCATATTCCATGGGGAGCTAGCAGCATTCAGAAGGGAGCTCCTAGAAAAGGTAGGAGGATTCCCAGAGGACATAGGGGCGGATGATAGCCACCCAGCAACACTAATAGCACTACAAGGCTACAGATCCATAGCCGCTGATAACATCTGGTGCTCAGAACCAGTACCAAAGGAAGGATACCACAAGTGGAGGATAAGAAGAGCACAACACCTAATACAACACTTCATAAAAACATTAAAACACTTAGCGGAAGCCCCTAAAGCGTTCAAACCAATACTAGTAGTAGAATCATACCTACACTTAGTAAACCCATGGCTACTACCAATAACCACGGCGATACTCTTACACCAAACCCTAAAGGGGAGCATAACAGCGGTAGCGTTAATAGCATTAGGGCTAGCACTACTAGTCTACAAACCCTTCAGAACATGGATAACAACGCAACTCTACCTAATAGTAGCAACAATAAGAAACATGTACACAAGAGAAATAACCTGGGAAAAACAACTAAAACAGACAACCGCGTAGAAGATAACCTAAGGTAACCCTAGGGTACATTAAAACATCACGCCCCCTAACATTAAGACCTCGAGTGAAACAGGGAAACAGCACATATTAAGGTCTAGGGGTTGGAGAGCTTGAAGCTACTACTCATATCCCCTAGATACCACCCTCATGTTGGTGGAGTAGAGTATGTAGTTAAATCTATAGCTGAGAGGCTCACTAGGAGAGGGTATGAGGTAGTAGTCTTAGCTGGAGAGCCTAACGTAGATGAGCATTTCGAGGAGGAAGTAGATGGGGTTAGAGTTATTAGATGGCCTACCTGGAGTCCTGGAGAAGCTTATCACATACCGAGACGTAGGTGTTAAGAGGTTGTTGAGGGGTGATCGCTCATACGGTTTTTAAGCTTGAGGCTAGACTTATTGAGGGGATTTTCACGTTAAGGCTGTACTTGTAGAGAACTGTGTTGAAGAACGAGTTAAAAGGATTAGACGGAGGTTTGGAAACTACCTCAGGTGTAGTAAGTAGTAGTAAAATTGAGATGTATAAAAATATGAGTATGTTAGCCCTCAGCCCGCGAAGGTAATAGGACATGGATGGAAACAGAGACATATTAAGCATTAGTTTCGAATAGGGAGCTCATGGGATGTTCGTGATAAGAAATCTGCAAAAGGAAAACATGTGGGAAAAGGTAGAAACAGGTTCGAAGCTACTAATGATGAAAGTGAAGAAATAACAGGTGATCATTTTAGCTGTAAGAGTTCTTGCTATTTCTCCGAGATCTTACCCTTATGCTGGTGGGGTTGAGCGAGTCGTTAAAAATGTTTATGAAAGGCTTGCGAAGAGGGGTTACGAGATAACTGTATGTTCGCTTGCTACTTCGTTTCAATTACTTGGTTTACATAGAATAAATGGTATCCTCTACAAAAAATACTTGGTATTCGGTCCGTATTATCTCCCATCACCTCGATTCTTCAATTGTGTAATGGACCCGTCTTACGATATAGTGCATATTCACAGTATACATGCCCTTACAGCTATAACCGGGCTTCTACCATTTAAAGCTAAGTTATTAATATCACCTTATTACCATGGTACGGGGCATTCTAAAACGGCCAATACCCTCTGGACGTTTTATAGACCTGTAGCAAAAAAGATTCTCTCTAAGGCAGATGCGGTAATTGTTAATTCAAATGCCCAGAAAAAATACTAGTACGAGAATATCAAGTACCTCTCGAAAAAATGTGCTTGATTTATGACGGAGTAGATGTAGACAGTATACAGAATGCTATCCCCTACGAAGTAAATGAGAGGATTATCCTGTATGTCGGGCGACTTGAATATTATAAAGGTGTTCATCTAGGAATACTAGCTTTGAAGTATTTACCCCCAGAATACAAACTTATAATAATTGGGCGCGGCTCATATGAAGATAAGCTAAAAGAAATTGTTATAAACAACAACCTGCGAGAGAGGGTAGTTTTCCTAGGGTATCAGCCTGACAAGGTTGTTTGGAGATGGTTAAAAACAGCATCAGTACTTATTCAGTTATCTAAGGTGGAGTCTTTCTGCATGACGTGTATAGAAGCGTTGGCCGCTGGAACACCTGTTGTTGCAAATGATGATGGCTCCGGTTTAAGGGAAACAATCTCTCTTTATCCTAGAGAAATACTCACTTACAGAGCAGGTAAAGAGCCCCTGGAAAAGCTAGCAGAAAAATTAGAAAGGCAAGCGAAATGAAACCTGTAAAAGCAGATGTAAACGTTTTCTCATGGGAAAAAATAGCGGAAAGAATGGATTATATTTATAGAGAAAAAACTAGTATAGTTTAAAGAGTATATACGTTGTGGGTAAAGAGTATGGATAAGAAAGCTTTCATTGTGAAGAAAGTAAAACTAGTAAATGTGATTAAAACTCATGGAGTGCACAAATCTCTTTCCGAAGAAAATAAACGATTACCACTCGTTTCCCAAAATAAATTCAATATCCTTCTCTTAAGCTGGTTATCATTGACTCTATCTTATGTAAAATCCTTGAGAAAGATTTTATTAAGAGATTTGCCCCTACAAGCCTTTATTCTCATTGAGTATTCTTATTTAAATGAACTTGTAGGCCAAGCTTTACCTGCTTTAAAAAGAGCTCGGGAACTCTAGGAACAATTATAATACGACCTCTGAAGAAAACGCATAAGCATAATTAATGCCTAAAAAGCGCATATAAGCATTCTTCTTACAGCAGATAGCAAAAAGAAGAATTCATAATACAAAAGTAATATAAAAACATAAAATTACGTGTCATGAAGGAACTTGGCAGTAATCTTCAGGAGGATTCATATGTCTACTAAGAAAATTCTCATATTAGATGCCGAAGAAGCTCCGTATTCTCTAACTGTAGCAAGATCGTTAGGTTCAGCAGGATACGATGTTCACTTAGGCTTCTCTTACGGCTCCTATGGTTTTGCTGCTTTTTCTAAGTATTATAAAGGAGCAATCTTCTATCCCGATCCTTTATATGCGGCTGCGGACTTTATTAGTTTTTTCGAGAAGCTTGCCGGAAAATATGATTTCATAATACCAACAATGGAGAAATCTCAATTACCACTTTCCATGATTAAGGATGAATTAGAACAAAAAGGAACAATAGTGCCCATTCCTCCATACAATATTCTAAGAGATGCAACAAATAAGGTAAAAATGATAGAAACATGTGCAAAGATAGGTATTAATATACCAAAGACGCTGATACTAAAAGACCCCATTGATATCGAGGATATAGTCAAAAAAGTAGGCGTTCCGTTTATTATGAAGACTTCCACCGAGATAGGCATTCCACCAGGTCCACAGAATCGCTACTTTGTCTTCAAGAAAAAACCCACGCAAGAACTATTTCTCTCAGCATTTAAAAAGCTACGTGATTATGGCCTAGTAATTTTGCAAGAATGGGTAACTGGTGTCGGGATTGGAGCGTCTTTCTTTTTTTCTCGGCATCATAAAATCATTGCATACTTCGGACATAGAAGAATATTGGAGCGTTACCCTGATGGAGGGCCGAGCGTGATCGCCGAATCGTTCCTTTACCCCGATGCTATAATAAGCGGTGCTAAACTACTAAAGACACTAAATTGGCAAGGCGTAGCCATGGTGGAGTTTAAACTTGGACACGATAGTAAATTGTACTTTATGGAGCTTAATCCAAGATTTTGGGGTACATTGCCTCTCGCTATAGCGTCAGGGGTAGATTTTCCAAGATTACTAGTAGAACATTACGATTCTGTAGAAGAAGATAACTTACGTCCCCCCATCCAAAGAAGAAAGATATTTGTAAAAGGACTAACATTTATTTATTTGCTAATAGAGTCCATAAAGACACGAAATTTAAACTTTTCATGGAAAATTTTAAAATCTAGTACCAAGATTTTTAAGTATGGACTCCCATTTATTGAGGAATTAGAAAAACTTGACATTGTTCCAGGAACCAAGCGTATAATCCGTTCGCTTCGTGGAATTATTTTAAGAAGTAAGCCTTCTAAGTTCAATGGGATCTTATTCGGACCTTCACTACCCTATAAGAAACTAGTTAAGTGGAACATTAAAGCGGTAATAGATTTGCGTGAAGAACATGAAAAAAGTACGGTAATTATACCCAGTACTATTGATTACTACAGCTTTCCGATAAAAGATGATTCATCTTTAGATCCGGACTCTTTTAATAAATTAGTCTCCCTAATAGAAAAGCTTCTTAAAAAAGGCAATATTTATATTCATTGCAGATTAGGAAGAGGGCGTGCACCAATGGTTGTTGTGACTTATCTCATCTCAAAAGGGTTACCCTTAGAGAAAGCATATTTGACTGTTTATAGCATCAGGCCTTACACGTACCTTAATACAGTTCAAAAAAGAGGTATATATTATTTCTACAAAAACTATACTCAAGAAAAACTATACTTAAGGTGCGGAAGAGAGAATGAGGAATATCGTGAACGATGACGAAATCACACAAGGCTTACAAATTTATACTCGTATTTTTTATGAATAACAATTTGGGGAAAGCGACATGGCTAAGAGAGTTCTGATCACAGGTATTACTGGACAAGATGGTGCTTACCTAGCTAAGTTTTTACTAGATAAAGGGTATGAGGTTTATGGCACTTATCGTAGACTTAGTACTCCTAATTTCTGGCGTTTAGAATATCTCGGCATCTTCGATAAGGTCTATCTTATTCCTGTCGATCTCGCTGACATGTCCTCTATTGTTGAAGCACTAAAAATTTCCGAGCCCGACGAAGTCTATCACCTTGCTGCACAAAGTTTTGTCGAAGCTAGTTTTGAGACCCCAGTAGCTACAGGAGACGTTACAGGACTCTCCACCACAAGGATCCTTGAAGCTATTCGACTAGTATATCAAGATATTAAGTTCTACAATGCCGCAACTAGTGAAATCTTCGGCAAGGCGGGCATACTCAATAGTGGAAAACCCCTCAACGAGAACGACCAGTTTATACCTATGAGTCCGTACGCTGCTGCTAAGCTTTACGGATATTGGATAACGAGAATTTATCGTGAAGCCTACGGGATCTTTGCAGTTAATGGAATACTGTTCAACCATGAATCTCCTCTACGCGGGTTAGAGTTTGTCACTAGAAAAAATATCCAATGAGGTAGCTAAAATCTACTTAGGGCTTAGCAAAGAATTAAGACTTGGGAACCTTGATGCAAAGAGAGACTGGGGGTATGCGCCAGAGTACGTTGAGGCTATGTGGCTTATGCTTCAACAAAAAGAACCTGACGACTACGTCATAGCGACTAGCGAGGCTCATAGTGTGAGAGAGTTTGTTGAAAAAGCCTTCGAGCTCGTGGGTTTAGACTGGCAGAAATATGTTAAGGTTGATAAGAGGTTCTTTAGGCCGTTGGATGTTCCATGTTTGGTTGGTGACTACTCTAAAGCTAAGCAAAAGCTTGGTTGGGAGCCAAGGGCTAAGTTTGATAAACTTGTTGAGATCATGGTTAAGGAGGATCTCAGCCGCTGGGAGAGGTGGCTGAAAGGAGAGAGATTTCCGTGGGATGCTCCTAGCTATCCTAGTGAAAATCGTATTCTTACAAGGGCATTGAGGATGTGAGGCTATGTATAGGTATCCCGTTGCAGAGCCGGAGATTGGGGAGGAGGAGCTTAGCAACGTTATCGAAGCCGTGAGAAGCGGTTGGATTAGTAGTAAGGGGAGGTTTATAGAAGAGTTTGAACGAGCCTTCGCCAACTACATTGGTGTGAAATATGGTGTAGCTACGTCGAATGGTACAACAGCACTTCACCTCGCTTTAGTGGCATTAGGTATAGGTCCTGGAGATGAAGTTATAGTTCCAGATCTGACATTTGCAGCTACCATAAATGCTGTATTATACACTGGTGCAAAACCCGTCATAGTTGACATACACCCAGATTATTGGTGTATGGACCCCGATAAGATAGAGGAAGCCGTAAATCCGAGAACTAAGGCTATTATACCTGTACATTTATATGGTCATCCATGTGATATGGATCCTATCGTGGAAATCGCCTCGAGGTATAACCTCTACATCATTGAGGATGCAGCGGAAGCCCATGGTGCTGAGTATAAGGGTAGAAAAGTTGGTTCTTTCGGCCACATATCCTGCTTTAGCTTCTACGGTAACAAGATAATAACAACTGGAGAGGGGGGTATGGTGCTTACAAACGACGGGGAATTAGCAGAAAGAATTAGAATCCTAAGAGATCATGGGATGAACCCTAAGAAGAGATATTGGCATGAAGTTGTAGGCTTTAATTACCGCATGACAAATACTCAGGCTGCTATAGGTTTGGCTCAGCTGAGTAAGATAGATAAATTCGTCGAGAAGAAAAGAAAAATAGCCAGAATATACGCCGAGGAATTGTCATCCGTAGCGGGTATTACATTACACCCTGAAATGTCATGGGCAAAGTGTGTCTTCTGGCTTTACTCTATATTGATAGACCCTAATAAGGCAAGAATAAAAAGAGACGAGCTCATAGAGAAACTCGAGAAAGAAGGTATTGAGACGAGAAAATTCTTCTACCCGCTTCATGAAATGCCATTGTACAAGAATTATGCGATTTTCGCATCCCCGATATCCTCAGAAATTTCCAGACATGGACTAAACCTTCCATCGAGCGTAAAACTTTCAGAAGACGACGTGAGATTTATTGCTCATGAGGTCAGAGAAATTATTTTACGTAGTTAGATGAAGGAGAGAGGGAAAATACCTCTGGGACTAAGCGAGATATTCATGGAACTATACTTCCCAGTTATACAAACGCTACTGCAGGAATATTTATCTCTACATTTCTTTACAGTTATTATAAGAAGATGAATGAAGGCAGGACTCCTATGGTATCTCATCCTGTAGACATAGATCCCGTTAACAGTGGTTATAAGCTATATTACGACTCTAGGCATGACTCTTTTAGGTCATACGATCTCAGTACTAAGAGGTTCATACGTATCAGCAGGTCACTAAATGAAGTTTCTAGACGGCTCTATACTAGGCAAGAGCGGAGGAATGAAGTCCGTAGGGTAATTCGTGAGGAGGCTCCAGGAGCCGACAGCGTGTTAAGGATTTTAGGTGAGGGATTCAGTAAACTTCCAAAGACCTCTTTAAAGTCGACCCAGTATAGCTAAATAAAGCAGTAGGGTATTGTTGAAATAGGAACCATTGAGAAGGTATCCCCAAAAGCAAGAGAGTATGTTAAATAGCTACATCTACGTATCCACGGTAACCATGAGAAATATCATTAAAAGTTCGTAATGAAACCATATGATTCAACATTTTAAGAATAGATTACAGGTTTAAACTCCTTCACGTTGGAAAGACCTCATATATGGGTGGCTCTCTATAAAGGAAAATCACGGAATTCCAAGATATTATATGAAGAGGGGCTTATCCCTATAATGAGAGAATAATTTAGAGGATGTGCTGGAATATATCTTTGAAAACTACCTAGTTGAAATGTATTAGAGAGCAAATACGAGAATGGATGGAGTGAAACCTCAAACTCTAATCCTGATAAGCCACGAATACCCTCCATACGTGTTTGGGGGTGTGGCTTTTTTCTCAAGGCGAGTTGCTGAGTGGCTTTCTGAGAGTGGTTGGAGGGTCGTTGTCATAGCGGGTAAGGCTGGTTTTAGCGAGAGGGTGTCCGTTAGTAAGGTTAGTGATAGGCTTACTGTGGTGAGGCTATACTTCCCGGAAATACCTCCTAGGTGGCTTCTCTACGGGAAAGTTGCTAGAGGTTATGTGGTGAGGCTTATTGAGAGGGGATATAGCGTTGTTCTCTCCAATGCCCCTCTGACAGGGCTTGTGGTACCGAGGAGTGTTAGAAGCAAGCTTCACGTTATCACTTTTTTCCACGGTTCAATATACTCTTTACTCTCATTAGTTTACTATACGCCACTTTCAGACCTTACTAAGATAAGCCCACTCGAACTGGCATACTACTCTCAATTACCGCTAATGAGTTATTTAGCAAAGCAGGACCTACTACTTAGCAATTCCTATGTATTTGTGGCTAGACATGTTATGGAAGAGTACAAAGATATTTATGCAGATTTAGCTGAAAGTGTGCAAAGCAAAGGTATCATTATGTATCCAGGCATAGAGTATACGCAGCTAGCCCGCCTTAGAATGATTGTAGAAAAAGTTGATACAGGTAGAATCATCATAGCTTTCGTGGGTAGACTTTACTACACAAAGGGAGTAGTACATGCTGTTAAAGCTGTAGAGGCTCTCTTACATAATCTTAATGTAAAAGATGCGGAGCTCTGGATCTTCGGAAAGGGTCCTCTAGAACAATGGATAAAGTATTACGTAAGGAGAAAGAGGGATTTAAGGAATAGAGTAAAACTTTTCGGATTCATAGAAAGGGATAAACTGATAACCCTCTTAGCCAGGTACGTGGATGTGCTCCTGCATCCAAGCTTGTACGAAGGAGCACCGATCGCTATCATGGAGGCTCAAGCACTTGGAATACCCGTAGTTGCTTATGATCTGCCCTGGGCACAGGAATTTATAATAGATGGAGTCAATGGTTATAAAGCACTATGTCCTGATACCTTCAAGCTAGCTGAGAGCATCTTAAAAGCCGTATATGTGAATCCAGGTAAGGTTATGCTTGTTGCCAAAAGATATGATTGGAGGGAAGTGTTTAAGATCCTCGGAAATTTACTTAGAGAACATTAAATTCCAAGATGCGATAGAAGACCAAGAAATACCAAGTATACATGGGAAAATATTTCAAAATCAAATTTCCGAAATATGAGGTTTTGATGGATGACTAGTGCTTTTAAAGGTGTTGATGTGCTTTTTATATGTAGCTATTTAGGTAAGTTTGAAGCTAGTTACAGAAGGATTAGCTACTTTGTTAACTACCTGCGGTCTAAAGGCTTGAGAACCGCATGTATTGGTACTATTAACTTGACTAGTCGTGGTATTATAAGGTCTTCTGAAGAGTGTTTCTCAATACCTTTAAGTATTTCATCTCGTAGTATCGCGGTTCTTCCAATAAATATTCTTCTATCATTTTTCCTTGTTTTATTAATTATAATCCTACGGCCTAAAGTAATAGTAGTTAGCATTCCCAGTTCTCACCTGATTATAGCATCTCAGATTGGCAGTTCATTAGCAAAGGCGAAATTCATCGTTGATATTAGAGATCCCCAAGAAGAGATCATGACACACTTGTATAAGAAGGGATTCTCAGGCCTTATGGCTAGGATTTATAGAAAAATTAGCTATAGCATTTACAAGAGGGCTCATATTATCATAGGGGTAACAAGAACCCTCGCTACTATGTTAGCTAAAAAGATAGGCAAACCTGTTTATCTAATTCCTAATGGAGCGGATCTATACGTTTTTAAACCTGCTAGTAAAGAAGAAGCTAGAGAAAAGTTTAGATTAAACCAAGAGTCTTTCCTAGTCGCATATATAGGGATATTATCTTCATATGGATACTATAATATCCTACCCATATTGATTGCTATTAGAAAAATTAGGAAAGAGCTAGACATCGATGTTAAAATGACTATTGCGGGACCTCTTTTAGATAGAGGTATTAGAAGTGTTGTTAAAGGTTTTAAAGATGAGCTTTTGTACTTTGGGATTCTCGACACTACGGGTGTTACTACGTTACTCTCAGCTTGTGATATAGGCGTCGTTCCAAGAATCGAGGATCCTATCTATGACTATGCTGTTCCCGTTAAGTTCTATGAATATATTGCCACAGGCTTACCGCTAATAGTGCTAGCTAATAAGGAGAGCGAGATTGCAAAAGTTGTTGAGAATAATAAGTTAGGCTTTGTATGTGAACCAAGAGATCAGGCATGCTTAGAGAACGTGATTAGGGAGTTAGCGACTGATAAGAGTTTGCTTAATAGATTGAAAATGAATGTGCTTGCTTATAGAAAATACGTTGATAGAGAGGAGGGGGCCAGAAAATTACTTAAGCTGATAAGTAAATTACTCATGGGTGATCTGAAATGAATTTGAAAAGAAATAAAACCTTCACTATTTTCATACTAACGATTGCTCTTGGAGTCTATCTCATATTTCTTACTCGAAATCCCAGGGCTTTTGTAGATGTTTGGCCTCTTGAGGGAGTCTTCTGGGAGACTACTGCAGTCATCATTGCAATCACTCTGCTTTCATATATACTTTTCCGTGGTAGAGCCTCCGTGATTATCCCATTAATCACTCTAGCTTTCCTAGTAGTTGTGATTCCTGTTTTGAAATTACCAAATGCATTGAATTTAACAGGCCCCTGGGATAGCGTTGCTCATTACTCGTTCGCTAAGTGGATATTAGTGAACGGGCGTGTTGACACTGTTGGGAACTTATATTACTCTGGCCAGTACGGATTCCATCCTGGAAACGGTATTCTACCCTCATCATTAAGTTTATTATCATCAATAAGCCTTGGATGGAGTATGAACGCTGTGCTTATAGCAGTTTATTTAGGTTACATGTTGTTTCTCGTAGCAACATTAAAGAGGCTTGGGCATTTAGAGTCAGGTAGTATGAATATTGACATTATTAAAGTCTTGTGGTTAATAGCGATCTTTACTTTATCAATACCGCTACATGTCTACTATGGTGGTGTAGAGCTCGGATACATATACGCAGGTGGTGTTCTATATGCTTTTATAAGATGGCTGATGAGAGATGATTATGCGTCTGTTAGAAGCTTAATGCTTATGCTTATAGTATTCCTAGGAGTACTCTCCACACACTTATCCACAGCTGTTATAATAGTTGCTTATATACTCATTTCCATGTTAACTTTATTAATCATAAAGCCATTTAGCAAAAATCCGATGTCCATGGAGGCTCCCTTGAGAATGTTAGCTCCAGCCATTTTACTAACGTCTATCTTTATACTCTACGAGATTTATATTGATGTATTTTTATTTGGTAATACTCTCAAGGGAGCTATTCACGCCATATATTCACTATACGTAAGGGAAATAGAGATAGCAAGAGTGGCTGTAGAAACTAGAGGATTAACTTTCATCGATCTTCTTCAATACTTAGTAAGCGCGTATGCGAAATCAATAATCATTCTCGGATTAATCGTTATTCATACAGTTACCTTATTGCTAAAAAGTGCTTCTTTAAGTTATGAGGAAAAAAAGCTTTTCCTGCTCCTTTTAGCTTCTTATACAACTTGGATTATTGGCTGGTCTGGCGTAGGATCATTCTTATCTGGGGCTAGAGCTTTTAGTGTGATCTGCTTTCTTCTTTCAATAAACATTGTTATAACATATGAAAAACTCTATGGGTTTTTAATAAAGAAAAACCTGTTCATAATCCCGCTCTTTTTAATAGCTTTAGGCTTTGCTACAAACTTCGGTTTACCATTTCAACCAACTATAAAGATCGAAGAAGATTCATATACCTATCCAACGCTTTCTCAGGGCGGATTTAGTGACTACGTCCTCCATCCAACTACATTTGTGTCTTCGCACGTAAGGAGTTCGCCCTTTTTATGTTTAAGTCCATATATTACTTTCGGTCTCTGCGACTTAATGTGGCATTCTCCAAGAGTGCCGAGATCTGGTTTTATAGCACCTAAAGTAACTGCACCGGATGGTATTATAGAGATTGTGAGAGGTTATTTAGATAGATTAGATAGAGATGTAATCATTCCTCAACCTACAAGAGATCGCGTTCTCCCCGGACCCATAGGATACCGTAGTCTGTATGAGAAGCCATTATTCTTTCTTTTAGAGAAGGGGAAAGCATTAACTTATAACAATGGTGTATACACCCTATTCATAGTCTAAGCACCACGTGTTACTCATGGTTGCAACCATAAAAACAGCACTATACTATCCTTTCCCGTTTCACACCATATTAGTGAATGGAGACTCGTAATTAGAACCCTTCGCTTAGCAACATTCTTGTTAACGGTTTTGGTATAAGTGGCATTGGTGAGAGAGCAACATACTAGTCAAAAACCGTAAAAGAATACATAAAGGCTTTATTCTTAGCTAGAATAAGAGGGTATTGGAGCTTCTTCCAGGGGCCTGTTGAGGAGAAAATCTCACGTATACAAATATCCCTTAAAATCCTAGGGCTTATAGAGTATTGATAGGTGAGTGAAATAGCGGTGTTGAGCGTTTGCATAGTCACGGGGAAAAAACTGGCCGGTAGAACTTGGATATTGCGTGATAAAGAAATACTACAAGATCTTGGTTTTAATGTACGAATTCATGGAATAGATAGTGATGTCCCTTCTTTAAATTTCATGAGGAATATTAAAAGTTATATTGAAGCTCTACGTAATTGCGACATAGTTATAGCATGGTTCGCTTTCCCTTCAACAATATTGCTATCCAAAATTATGGGTCTACCGGTCATAGCTAACGCTGTTGGCTATGAAGTAGCCCACTATCCCGAGATGGAATATGGATTACCGCAGGTTCTTATAGCAAGACCTCTTATTACGTTGGCTTTAAAATATTCCGACGACGTAATTGCTATAAGTAGAGAATCACTAAGATGGTCTTATAGGTGGAGTCGTAGGAAAGGATTTATCATATATGAGGGAATAGATTTTGGAAGGTACGATTGTAATATCGTTGGCGGGAGAATTCTTCCTGAGGAACCAACAATTTTAACTATTTCGGCTTTAAGCATATTAAATACTATTCGCAAAGATATTCCTACACTAATCAAAGCAGTAAAGGAAGTAACGAAGAAGTATCCTAGCATAAAGGCATATATCATAGGTGAGAAAATGGATGGATATCCGCTACTTAAACAGATGACGCAAAAACTACATATTAACAATAATGTTATATTTACGGGAAAACTTTCACACGAGGAACTTCTTAGGTTATTATGTAAAGCTGATCTATTTGTAATGACCTCCTATCAAGAAGGATTCCCAACAGTAGCATGTGAAGCTAGTGTCGCAGGGATCCCTGTCATAGTTAGTAATAGACCTGCCATGAACGAGGTTTTTACAGATGAAACAGCGATTATAGTTAAGCCTCGCAATCCTTCTGAACTAGCTAATGCTATTATATATGCTTTAGAGAATAAAGAAGAAGCATTAAAAAAAGCAAGGAAAGCTCAGATGATTATAAAACGAGAGTATAGTACTTATGTTAGAAAAGAAAAAATGAGAAGATTTATGAGGCTCTTTATTAAAAGACTTAAGAACAATACAAAAAGCTATTACAAATATAGTATAAAGCATATTGCTCTACTTCTTATACTCTTAGTTATTTGGTGGCCACTTTATATAATAAATATAGGCATCATTAAATTTAAACAAGAACAGTTGTTAAGAAGGATGCTTTAAACTACTTTAAATAGTGACTGAGGGCTCGTTAGAAAGTAGTCGGGGGTTGATGATGGCAAGGAATAAGGTGTCATATCATATAATGAAGAATAAGCCTATAACTATTAGGGGACTTAAACTGCGGGATATCCCAAAGCTTTATAAAATGTACGGATCTCTCTCTGAAGAGAGTAAGCGATTCTTCCATCCTTTTCCAGAAAGTGTATTGAGCATTTCTTTCTGGCTTACTTGGATATTGTTAGCGCTATCTTGTATAGGATGCCTGAGGGAGATCCTGTTGAGGATTTTACCTTTCCCAGTCTATATTTCGATCTGTAGTTTATACTCAGATGAACTTATAGGCTTTGCTTTCATTAGTTTTAGAAGTAAGCTTTACGGAACTCTAGGAATAGTTGTAAGGGACGACTTTCAGGGAATAGGCGTAGGCTCAAAGCTAATGCGCTATTTAATCATATTAGCTGGTAGAGAGGGATTTAGGAAAATTCGCTTAACTGTTTTGACTGACAACCATAAGGCCATAAAACTATATGAAAAATTTGGATTTAAGAAAATCAAGTTTATTAAAGATTGTGGCATCTATAAGGGGAAAACGATTGTATAGAAATGTGGTTAAGCCTACAACAAGCCGTATAAGAATAGAAAGTATTTATACCCTAAAGATTTTAATCTAAGCTAGGTACTATATCGGATAGGTGGGAATATGACTAGAAGGGCTCTAATCACTGGCATTACGGGTCAAGATGGTGCGTATCTTGCTAAGTTCCTTTTAGATAGAGGTTACGAGGTATATGGTACTTACCGGAGGCTTAGCACTCCCAATTTCTGGCGTTTAGAATATCTCGGCATCTTTGACAAAATACACCTTATCCCTTCCGATCTGACTGATATGTCCTCTATAATTGAAGCACTAAGAATCTCTGAACCCAATGAGGTTTACCATCTTGCAGCACAGAGTTTTGTTGAGGCTAGTTTTGAGACTCCAGTGGCTACAGGAGATGTTACAGGGCTCTCTACTACAAGGATCCTTGAAGCCATCCGATTAATATATCCGGATACTAAGTTTTACAATGCTTCAACTAGTGAAATCTATGGTAAGACGGGTATACTTAATGGTGGAAGACCTCTCAACGAGAACGATCCATTTATGCCTATGAGCCCGTATGCTGCCGCTAAGCTTTACGGATATTGGGTAACGAGGATTTATCGTGAAGCCTACGGGATCTTCGCGGTTAATGGAATATTGTTCAACCACGAATCCCCTCTACGTGGACTAGAGTTTGTTACTAGAAAAATATCCAATGAGGTAGCTAAGATCTACTTTGGGCTTAGCAAAGAACTAAGACTCGGGAACCTCTATGCAGAGAGAGATTGGGGATACGCACCAGAGTATGTTGAGGCTATGTGGCTTATGCTTCAACAAAAAGAACCCGAGGATTACATTATAGCAACTGGAGAGGCTCACAGTGTGAAAGAATTTGTTGAAAAAGCCTTCAAACTCGTAGGTCTAGACTGGCAGAAATACGTTAAGGTAGATAAAAGGTTCTTTAGACCGTTGGATGTTCCACGTTTAGTTGGTGATTACTCTAAGGCTAAACAAAAACTCGGCTGGGAGCCCAAAGTAAGGTTTGATAAGTTGGTTGAGATCATGGCTAGGGAGGATATTGATCGCTGGGAGAGATGGTTGAAAGGAGAGAGATTTCCATGGGATGCTCCTAACTATCCTAGTGAAAACCGTATTCTTACAAGGGCCTTGAGGATGTGAAGCCATGTATAGGTATCCCGTTGCAGAGCCGGAGATTGGGGAGGAGGAGCTTAACAACGTTATTGAAGCCGTGAAAAGCGGATGGATTAGTAGTAAAGGGAGATTTATAGAGGAGTTTGAACGAGCCTTCGCTAACTACATTGGTACTAATTACGGTATAGCTACATCGAGTGGTACAGCAGCACTCCACCTTGCGTTAGCAGCTTTAGACATAGGTCCTGGAGATGAGGTTATAGTTCCAGATTTAACGTTTGCCGCCACTATAAATGCTGTATTATATACTGGTGCGAAACCTGTTATAGTCGATATACACCCAGATTACTGGTGTATTGATCCCGTTAAACTAGAGAAAGCCATAACCCCGAAAACCAAGGCGGTTATACCTGTGCATTTATACGGTCACCCATGCGATATGGACCCCATCATGGAGATCGCCTCAAAGTACGACCTCTATGTCATTGAGGACGCGGCAGAAGCCCATGGGGCTGAGTATAAAGGTAGGAAAGTTGGTTCTTTCGGCCACGCGTCTTGTTTCAGTTTCTATGGTAACAAGATAATAACAACCGGAGAAGGGGGTATGGTGCTCACAAATGACAAGAGGTTAGCGGAAAAAATCAGAATCCTAAGAGATCACGGAATGAGTCCTAAGAAGAGATACTGGCATGAGGTTGTGGGCTTCAACTATAATATGACTAACATTCAAGCTACTATAGGTCTGGCTCAACTGAGTAAGATAGATAAATTTATTGAAAAGAAGAGAAAAATAGCTAGAATATATGCCGAAGAGCTGTCATCCGTAGCAGGTATTACATTACACCCTGAAATGCCATGGGCTAAAAGCATATTTTGGCTCTATTCAATATTAGTAGATGAAAAAAATTACTGGAATTACAGGGGGTGAGCTAGGTGAAAAACTCGAAAAGGATAGTATTGAAACAAGGAGATTCTTCTACCCACTACATGAAATGCCTATATATTCAAAGTACGCTATATACTCATACCCTATAGCCTCTAGGATATCCAAACAGGGACTAAGCCTTCCATCAAGCGTAAAACTTTCAGAAGAGGATATAAAATACATTGTACAAAAGATCAAAGAAAACATTTTCTAGCCTTGATTTACAAAATATCTCTATCGCACAGAAAAGCAAGCTATCATAGCAAACTCTTCGCCTACAAGGGTAGTATTAAGGTATTCAACTGAGAGATCCGAGACAGCTATAATGGGCTCACTAAAGCTGTAAGTATAAAACCCGGTTTTGGCTCCAGCCGGATTAGAGAAAATATTAAACAGCAAGGTGGAACTTCTAAGACTACTCTCTGCTTTGCGATGGAATAGTGGCTGTGAGAACAGTAGGTATCGTCTCACCCAGGCTAGAAGCCCACTCCTGACTTATTCTAACTCCACGATTCCCTTCTCTCTTAACTCGAATACCACTATTCCTCCACGAGTGTATGGCTCTCTCGGTCACTAAGCTTAGTCAATGTCATCTCCTCCTCCGATACTCAGCGTTCTCGCTGATACCCTCTTGAGGAACGCGCTAGTAGTGTTAACATCGAGGCTAATGCGTGTAAACAACCTTTTCCAGCATCCCTAGTATAGTGCTTTTCGACCACAAGGCAATCACCAGGTCTACATCCTACCGTACGCTCACCCTAACCCTCACGACATAAACTCCTTATGCTGAAGCTCGATTTACTTCATCTAAGTCATAGCAGTTGCAAGACCGACTGTTAGACCCGCGATTGCCCTAAATTCCTTAAATGTTGGAAGTAGCTTAACCCTAGCTACGGTTTCACGTTCGACCATCCCCTTACCTAACCCTAGGATCCTATACAGCTTCCCAGGCCTTAGCTTAAACACGGCCTCGCAACCTAGGAGTTCGCGTTAATCCCTAGAACCTCTGCTCCTAGATAGGTTACCTTGAAGACCCTACCAGTACAAGTCAACACTATCGAGACCCCACCCTGAAGTATACATCCTCAAACTTAGCCTCATTCTCACAAGCTCTCTAGCTGTTAGGAGCCCGGAGTACAAGGCACCTTGCCCTTCAATCACCTACAACACGTCTATATATCACCGCTCTCAGCACATCCGCTTAGCGCGTGAACCCCCTCTAAAGTAGGGTAAGACTATGCTAAGCCTCTTAAACAGAATACCCATAAAGTCGTCAAAGTCCGTGTCGAGAGTCTCACGGAATACCTTATACCTACTCCTGTAGAGAGCTACTATACCGGGTATGAAGAATATCAGAGAACTCCCTAGCTTTAGCAAGCATTCTACCTCCATGCAAGCTACTGTGCGGTTAACCGTATTAAGGGTTTACCGTAGAAGTTGCTAGAGTTCCGGCTAAGATACTCTGCGAGAACTCAGTTTACCTTATAGGTAGATACCGATAAGTTAGCTATTAGCTTAAAGGACATCTCTAAGGCAGTAAAGGCTTCGGTAATGAAGATAGGAGGAGGAGCCGGGTTCAACTAAGGTTAATATCAAGGTTATGTTTAGAGGTTTAGAGGTTTAAGCTATAAACACAACATTACCAAAGGTAAACCAGGTTAAAACATTAATAGAGGCACTTAACTACACTAAACTGGCTCTAAGTACGGGCTTAAGGTTATAGTAAGCTATAGGAGTGGAGACACAGAGGATACCTTCATAGCAGACCTAGCAGTAGCACTAAACACGAGGCTTATAAAAACAGGAGCTCCAGCTAGGAATGAAAGGACTGTGAAGTACAATAGATTACTTGAATTGAATATAGAAGAAGAACTAGGACCAGTAACAGTATACCCAAGCTTAAAAGCTTTAAATAATAAAGACACGTTTAACCTACAATTAATGATGTGGGTAAGCTCTCCATGGAGAAATTATAGTTAAGATAGTGCACTTTTATAATTAGCTTGATAGCACGATTTAAATTTATTGTATATAGGCGAGCTCCAGGAAAACCGAAAAAAGCCTAGAAGCTATAAAAACACCTAATCTTGAACTACAGATTTCAGTTAAAACCTAAGCATCAGGTTCTTAAGTCTAAGCCCTTACAATAACCTAAGAGCGCTTGAAACCCTGGGTTAAAGCTCCTGGTACACGTTTAGGAGTTCCAGCCTAAAACTCCTAAGGTTGTAGATCTCTTAGAACTCCTACCCTCTAGGCCAAAGGCTCTAACATCAGCCTGAGCTCCTAGCATATGCTAGGCTATGACCTAGGGTTTGAAAACTGCTAGGATAGTAATAAGGGTTCTAAGCTCTGGTTGCTAATGCTAGGAAAGTAACTCGATAGCTATAGAGGCTTTAAAGACATTAGACTAGCATAGAGCTATGATTTTCTAAAACTCCTAGTTTTAAAATTTGAAAATCCGTGAAATACATTAACTCTCGAGAAGATATCCTATCTAAGTTAAGGTAACCTTAAGCTTTCTATAAGCTTCGATCTCTTGTTTGGTGAAAAGGTAGTTTCTGTAATTGTAACCGGGAAAGTGGTGATCAATGACTTCTACTAGTTTATATCCAATATTTTGTAGGTATCTTACTACCCATATGTTTTCAGGCGATATTTCAATCAGTATGGTTTTAGCTTTTTCTAGTGTTTTTTTGAGCTCCTTTTACTACAAGTCCTTCAGCTCCTTCAACATCTACTTTTATAAAATCAACTTCATCTACACCTATCTCATCTAAAATGTTGTCTAATGTAACCATTTCAACACCAACTTCTAATGCTTCACTGTAATCCTGCACTATAGATGAATTCCCAGGTATAAATCCTTCTATTGGTGTCTTTGGTATTTTTAGTTTTGTGAAGCCTCTTCGATCACTTACAGCTTTAGGTATCACTGTTACGTTAGAACATTTATTTAATGCACTATTGGCCTTTAAATAAACTAATGCTTCCGGGTTAGGCTCTATTGATATCACTCTTCTAACACGTTTACAAGCCCATAAAGTGTAAAAGCCTAGGTAGGCTCCAACATCTACGAAAACGGTATCTTTACCGACAAGTTTTGACATGATATTTTCAATCTCATAAATCTCCAGAAACAGCCCAATTGTATAGCCTGCGTGGATGTAGAATAAACCGTATTTCGAGCTCAACAGTAGGCGTGATAGCGGCAGTTCTTCATATGTAAGTCTACCTAGGTTAGTCAACCATTTTATTGGGGCTGTGTAGAATTCAAAAGCACCTCTCACCCCTATTAGCGGCTTCGCAACCCTCATTAACCTTAGAACATTTAGGAGAGGATATACCTCCCTAATCCTCTTTACTATCATCATTTTATGTAATCCTCTTTTAGAGTTTTACCAACAGCCCTTAATATTTCTTTCGAGATTTTCTGGTGTAAACTTCTCCAGGTGTTCTGTGGGTGCTGTTAGTGGTTTCTCTAGAGCTCTTCTAATTGATTCCGCTATCTCCTTTGGCTCCGGTTTCATGTAGCTGTAGTAGTACTTCCCGTTGTTGCATATGTCTGTCCACGTCCCGCTTCTCCTAGGTGTTAAAAAGGGTTACATTCTAGCCTATAGCTTCTAGATTCCCTCTCATGGGATGCTGTTGTCTTAGGGTTGACTATGCTAGGGGGTTCTAGAGGTTACTTCTCATA
>Ga0209393_1000413_pt1 | contig 21221 bp, 22 predicted proteins | sample SSWtaG_2_FD_184117 | JGI IMG/M metagenome (GOLD analysis project Ga0209393, IMG submission 184117) | Hot spring microbial communities from Sandy's Spring West, USA to study Microbial Dark Matter (Phase II) - SSWsed_130316 (SPAdes)... | ecosystem: Environmental > Aquatic > Thermal springs > Hot...
GCCTTCATATACAAAACTCCTTTTGATGCTTCGATGGACGGTTCCATAGGATTTGAAAACTCCACGGGAACTATGGGTAACGCTTATACGGGTGTTCTGTCCGTAGGAACTACGCCCAGCGTTACAAACTTCAACCCTGGCGTAGTCGTCTTCAACAGCGTGTACGTTCCGGGAGATCCGGACGTTGTTGTTTTGGGTTCCGGGGATGAAATGCTCTTTTCGGCAACCCTCCCGTTTGATGTAAAGTTCTACGGCACAACCTATACCGCAGGTTCAACGGTAAAGATTTCAACCAACGGATTCCTTTCCTTCGATCCCAGCTTAACCGGTTCCTCTTCTTACAACTACTCAATACCCTTAACTTCCTCACCTAACGCCATCCTTGCCATATGGTGGGATGATAACGTGGTTATGGGAAATGTAAGGCATAAGGTGATAGGAAGCTCACCCGACAGGAAATGGATTATACTATTTGATAGTGTAAGGAGATTTGGTGATTCTGGAGGAAACGCAAAGTTCCAGATAATAATTTACGAGGAGACCTCAAGCGCAACAGGAGATAACAAGATAGTATTCTCCTATAATACCACGGATTTTGGCTCCTCAACACCCAACTCCACCATAGGTATAGAGGATCAAGCCGGTAGCATAGGATTGCCTTATACGGGAAGCAGGATTACCGGATCTCAACCCGACATATCCGCAATTTTGCCCAACACATCAATACTATTCCAGACGGATATGTTCTCGTACGTTTCGGAAATTTCAAAGTCGGGCAAAGTTTCCATATCAAAGGATGGGATAAAAGTTGAGGGAAAGGTGAAAGTGGAGATTTACGACGTACTGGGAAGGAAAGTGTTCTCGGCCGACGTTGAGAACTCGAAGGTGAGCTTCAAGGATCTGCCGAAGGGAGCGTACTTCATAAGGATCGGAAATAAAACTTACAAAATCATAAGGTAGAGCCTTAGGGGGACAGGGAAGATCCTGTCCCCCCATTTCCACAAACGCAAAAATGAAGTTTAAACACAAGTTTGATGTAAATGCACCTGTAGCCGTCGTAGCGGAATTTCATCGGAATCCCAATAACTTAGTAGCCCTCACACCATTTCCCGTTCGAGTGAGGATAGTTTCCGCACCTTCCCGTATAAACGAAGGAGAAGAGATAGAATTTCACGTATGGTTGGGACCAATACCAATACGATGGTTAGCTCGGATAGTACAGTTGGATGAAAATGGTTTTACTGACGTTCAAGTTCGTGGTCCTTTCCGGCACTGGATACATAGGCACAGATTTGTTCCTCAAGCTGAAAACAAAACCCTGATAATAGACGAAATAGAAGCTGAACTATCCTGGCACCCTATACATTTTACGCTGGGGTTTTTCATGTGGTTGGGCTTACCCTTGCTATTCGCGTATCGCCGTAAGGTAACACAAAGGCTCATCTAAATTTTCGCATGGAGAAGCATAAAAAACTTTTGAAGTTATTGAGGGAATTTAGGGATAATGAGGAAGGTTACGAAAGGGTACTTTTGGAGTTTGAAAAATTTTTAAGTTTGGAGGATGAAAGTTTGAATTACAGGGCTATGGCTTTTGACGTTATGAGGACAGCTGCCCTTGAAAACCCAAGGGATCTGAGGTACAAACCTTATATAGAAAGACTCGTTGATAGGCTTTTATCTTATGAAGAGATCCGGGATAAACTGGCGGCGGACTTTGAATTTTTGTTTGGCGAGTACTTTTACCTTGAACACATATACCCGATATCCTTAGTATTTTGGAGGGCTTTGGAAAAGCTCGGGGCAAAGGATAGAATGGAAAGAATAAAGAGGGATATACTATCCTCGAATACGAGGGAGTGGATAAACAGGGCGGAGGAAATGGGCATTCTTCCTTAAAATTTTTAGAAATGGTCCAAATCCTTCTTGCCATTTTCTCCTTACTTCTTACCCTTTATTTCACCCACGTTAAGAGGGATTTGAGGTTCATGCCCGTTTTCCTAACTTTAACACACATTTTCGCCATTTGGGGGATATTTTCAATTTTTGGAAACATAAAGGGTGCTATAGTAAGCATAATAGTTATAACCGTGCTAATGGGCCTTTCGTTGTTGGGGTACATATTTCAAAACTTAAGGTTAGCCGAGGAGAGGATTAAATATAAACGGGAATTGGAGGAGCTTTATTTGGATATGTGGGAGGTTTTGGACGGATTGAAAGATCCCTTTGAATTTATCCTAAGGTTTGACAGGCTTTATCTACTTTCGCAAACCCTTGCGGATGAGGAGGATAAAAAGGTTTTGGAAAAGATCAAGAGTGTTTTGGTATCAAGAAAGGATGTTTTTTCTTTGGACAGTTTGAGGGAGTATGCCTTAAGGAAGGGTATTCCAAAGAGGAGGTGGTGGTTTTATTTGGGTGAGCTTGTAAAAAATGCAAACGGTGTTTGAAAGGGGTTATAATCTATTTTACGAGCTTGCAAAAAAGAAATACGGAAAATTTAAGATGCTTGGAAATTTTTTTGTGATAAGGAAGGTTGGGAGAACCTTGAGGTTACACTTAGCTTTTGATGATTTTGTGGATTGGTGGGATTTGGAAGTTGATTCCGAAACCTTAAAAAGTTGGTTAAAGGATGAACTTTATACCTTAGCGGTGTTCAAATGGATTCCCGAAGGCTCAAAATTTTTAAAAACCCTTGAAGAAGTTGGAATAAAGCCCTACAGGATTTTGGAGGGAAGGGTATATTACATAGATTTGAGGGAGATATCGGACGAGGAAAAGCTGTTAAAAAACCTTTCGAAGAAAAGGAGGAGGGATATAAAGAATATGTTGAACAGGTTGGAAAAGGGAGGAAGCTGGAGGGTGGAAAGGGTGGATCTCGATGAAAATTGGGATAGATTGGTAAATTTTATAAACTCGAGGTTTGAAAACAGCCCGTTTAAAGATCCGACTTACTCCGACACGATAAGAAATTTTTTAAAAACCGTTGAGCACGACTTCTGGGCACTTTCCCTGAACGGTAACAAAATATCTTATGGTGTGGTTTTAAAATTCGACAAGGTGGCATATTGGTATCTTGAGGGTATGGATAAAAATTTTTCGTATTATTCCCCAACAAAGATGCTGCAATACCATATGGTTCTAGAGTATCAAAAAAGGGGGTTTTTGGAATTCAACTTTATGAAGGGGGAAAGCGAGTACAAAAGATGGTGGACGGATAAGTTCAGGAAAATTTACAGATATGAGTATTTAAATCCTTCGGTTTTCAAGAGGTATCTTTCCGTTCTCGTAAGCCTCATAAATTTCGTATAATGTTACACCTTCATAACCCCTATCCATTAGCTTTGGAATTATTCCTTCGAGATTTTTCCTTGTAAATTCCGCATCGTATGGACTTAGATTTTCAACCACCTCCATATTATGCATGAATAGGTTTAAAATTATCACCCCTCCGTATCCCTCAATTTTTTCAACAAGTTTTAGCATTAGATTTTCATCAAAAACGGATGGCCTAAGCCAAACCGGTCCAAACCTTTTTGCCCAGTTCCTGAACCTCCTCAGCTTGTATAGGGGTAGAGATTTGAGAAATTTGAAGAGATTCCAGTCTAAAGGGTAAGAAGTGATGGGAACCTCCAGAATGCCGCCTATTTTGTAAGGTTTTGGGAATATGGGTGGATGTCCGAAGGAAAACGGAGAAACGCTCGTATCCACATTATACCCCAATGCCTCCAAAAACTTAAAAGTTCTGTTTTTTATCGAATATCTTCCCGCCCTGTATGATCTTGGGGAAAAATTAAAGGTTTCCTTAAAAATTTCCGTTAAATTTTTCAGCTTTTCAAACTCAACCTCATCCGGATATTCCTCCGCTTTTTCATCCGTCCTATAAGCATCGAACCTCGCAAAGGGATCTACGAACTCCCCGTGAAGATGCGTTCCAAGCTCCGCTCCCCTCATTTTTATATCCTTAAAAATTTTCGCGCTCCTATCATCTAAAATTACCTCGGGACTTAATAGGTACGTAGGTTTAAGCTTGTACCTTTCAAATAATGGTTGTAGGTACTCCGCCACCCCCCAATATATTCCCCTAAAGCTCATGGGCTTTATTATTTCCCAACTCTTCCCCTTATCGCATTCCGTGTCTATAGAAATTGCCAAAAGCTTCAAGGGTAAATTTTAAGGGATACCTTAGAATTCTTGGTGATGCTTAGGGTTTTTTTGGGATTTTTCTTAGCATCTTTACTATGGGGTTTCGCATTCAAAGGTCCCTTAAATTTTTGGATTGGAATATTTTTCGCCGGGCTTGGAATATTAATCTTTGGCATTTCGGACGAAAGGACGAGGAAGATAATAAGGCCCAGAAGGGAAGATATTCCCGTTGGGATCCTTTCGGGAATTCTTATATATTCCCTATTTTTTTCGCTTGCGCTGTTTGTTAAAGCATTCCTACCAAAATTCTATATTTCCGTCGAAGAAATAAAAGCCTTAAAGAACCTTGCACCTTTTTATATTTCCTTCCCGGTCGCCTTGATGGTATCCTTAGGTGAGGAGGTGTTTTGGAGGGGTTTCATTCAGAGGAATCTAATGGAGAATTTCGGGAAACTTTTTGGATATATCCTTTCCGTTATACTTTATTCCCTAGCCCATGTTTTTACCTTCAATCTTTCCCTTGTGGTTGCGGCAATAGGAGCCGGTGCCTTTTGGGGTTTCATATTTATATGGAAAAGGGATCTAACGCCCCTAATAATATCCCACGTTACCTGGGACATCCTGCTTTTTACCTTCGGTATGTGAAAATCTCCTTTACTACATCTTCGAATGTATAAAAACCGTTCGTTTTATTTTTCAAAAACTCGAGGGAGAGAAGTACCCCTTTTGCCAAAGCCCTCCTTGAGGATAACCTATGGGTTATCTCCAACCTTTCCCCATCCGAAAACAGAAATACCGTATGCTCTCCGAACGCGTCCCCTCCCCTTATTCCAAAAACCCCTATCTCGCCTTCCCTCCTTTCTCCCGTCCTACTTAGGGTTATATCCCTTTCGAATATCCCGGCAAGTTTAAGGGCCGTCCCACTCGGAGAATCCTTCTTCCACCTATGATGTATCTCAAAAACTTCAATATCCCAATTTCCAACAAAATCCTTCAAAAACTTCAAAACCTCCACCATAAGGTATATCCCGATGGAAAAGTTGGGGGAATAAACTATCGGTATAAACTTGCCAAACTCCTTTATTTTCTCCATCTCCTCTCCCATGTATCCCGTTGTTCCAAGTATGTACTTTTTTCCGTACTCCTTAGCCTTTTCTAGGGCTATAAATGTTGCGCTTGGATGTGCAAATTCCACAACCAAGTCACCCTCCCTTATAACTTCAAAATTCCCCCCCCTCTCCACCCTACCCGCTATCTCATACCCCCTTTCCAACAGGATATTTTCCACCTCCTTACCCATCTTCCCGTATCCTATCAAAACTACCCTCATGGGGAAATTCTAAATCCGAGTTTATAATCGCTGGTTGATCAAGTTTATCGTTCTTGCAAGAAGTAAGAAGCACAAGGGTAGGGTTGGGATGCTTATAACAAAGAGGGGGGTTTTAATAACACCCGCTTTTATGCCCGTTGCCACATATGGGGCTGTTAAAACCCTAAGCCCGCAGGAGCTCGAATCCATAGGAACGAAAATTATAGTTTCAAACACATACCATCTCCACCTCAGGCCCGGCGAGGATCTTATAGGGAGGTTTGGCGGATTACACAAATTTATGGGTTGGAAAGGTTTTATATTGACGGATTCGGGAGGTTTTCAGGTTTTCAGCTTGAAAAACTTAAGGAAAATAAGTAAGGATGGGGTTCTCTTTAAATCTCCTATAGATGGTTCGGAGGAGTTTTTCACGCCGGAAAAGGTTGTGGAGATACAGTATAAGCTGGGCTCGGATATAGCCATGGTTCTGGATTATCCCGTTCCCTTACCATCCGAAAGGAAGGAGGTGGAAAACGCACTCGAGTTAACTACAATTTGGGCAAGAAGGAGTAGAAAAAAGTTTTTGGAACTTGGTCATCCTTATCAGGCGCAGTTTGGAATAATACAAGGTGGGCTTTACAGGGACTTGAGGGAGAGGTCCCTCATGGATCTTTTGGAAATAGGGTTTGACGGTTATGCGGTTGGGGGGTTAGCGTTGGGTGAAAGTAGAAACGAGAGGAACGAAGTTTTGGATTTTATCCTTGAAAGGATCCCGGAAAATTCGGTAAGGTACGTTATGGGAATTGGACTTCCGGAGGATATTGAAGATGCATTTAAGCTAGGAGCGGATCTGTTCGACTGCGTACTTCCTACGAGGAACCCAAGGAGGGGTACGGTTTTCACCTCGGAGGGAAAGATAAACTTAAGATCCGCAAAATATAGGGAGGATCCCAAGCCCCTGGATCCAAACTGTAACTGCTTCACGTGCCAAAATTTCACCAGGGCATATTTGAGGCATTTGTTTACGGTGAACGAAACGCTTGCGGGCAGACTCGCCAGCTTACACAGCATACATTACTACAACGTGATATTGGAAAATTTGAAGAAGGAAATTTTAGCCGAGAATGGCATTTCTATTCCTTCTCTTTCGCAGATATAACCGTCAAGTATCCTAAAGCCAACAATAGGAAAAGGATCGAGGTCCTTGCCAACCAAACTCCTAAACCCTGCTGGGATATTAGGCTTGGCAAGTTCTGGAAGATCCATACAACTAATATGATCACCAAGAAGGCGAGGGAAACCGTTCCGGTTAAATATGCGACCCATTTGGGGATTTTTAATATGGAACCTTCGTTGAGTTCATTTGTAAAGTTAGACGGACCAAACAGCCAAATAAAGAAGATTATCTCGATTATTCCAAAGAGTAGGAGGATAAAGCTTCCCGCCCAAAAGTCAAGCTCGTCTATATAACCTGGGATAAATATCGAAAGGTGGGCACCTACGATAACGATCAACATAGAAATAGCAACGGCCTTGGAGTGTGGAATATTAACCTCGTCCTCAAGGAAGGTTATCATAGGTTGTGTAAGGGCTATAGAGGATGTGAAGGCGGCAATGAAAAGAAGCATAAACCATACGAAGGACCAAAAGAAACCTAAGGGTATAGAGTTTAAAACCGCCGGCATACTCACAAAACCCAACCTGAACGTTCCCGCGGATGCAAGCTCCGGTATGCTTGCGGGACCGAAAAATAGGAAGGCTGCAGGTATGGCTATTGCGGAACCCAAAACTATTTCCACAAATTCGTTGGTGCTTGCGGTTGCAAGCCCCATAAGTGCCACATCTTCCTTTTCCTTAACGTAACTGGCATAGGTTGCAAGGGCACCCATTCCAAGGGATAATGTGAAGAAGATCTGCCCCGCCGCCTCAACCCAAACCCTACCGTCAAAAATCTTTGAAAAGTCGGGCTTCCAAATGTATTCAAGACCCTTTATGGCGGACCATTCGGGTGAAGGTCCCTTCGAGGAAAATATAACAACGGCTAACATAACACCCATAATAAGCAGTAGGGGCATACCCACCTTTGCAACAAGCTCTATGCCCCTCCTTATCCCCCTGTGCAGTACGTACCAGTTCAAAAGTAAAGTGATCCAGAAGAATATGTATGCTTCGAGGGATGGAGCTGTATAATTTTTGAGAAATTCGACGAAGGGCCTTAGAGCTTCATCCGTGTCGGATGTTGGTAAGGGTTTTGGCATGTTTCCTACTATCGAATGTAAAGCGTATCCTAAGGTCCAGGATTCGATGTAAATGTAGTAAAAAACTATCAGAAGGGGAGCTGCAACACCAAATATTCCCAAAAGCCTCCCAAAATTGTTTTTTGTTATTAAGCCCAATATACCAACGGTAGAACCATGCCCTTTCTTACCCCCATACCTTCCCGCCACCCATTCAACCCACATCAAAGGAAGCCCGAGCAGGGTTAAGGAAATTAAGTAAGGGATTATGAAAGCTCCTCCCCCGTAAAGCGCCACCTTTGAAGGAAACCTTAAAAGATTTCCGAGTCCTACGGCGTTTCCCGCCGCTGCGAGTACTACCCCTATTTTTGAACCCCAATGTTCCCTAACCCTCGACATAGGGGGGTATTATACAGAGGAGCTGCAACTTTAAAATATCAACTATGATAGCCGCGTTGTTGGTTAATTTGAATCCCAGCGCTAAACTTGTGGCAGAAATATCGTTTCCAATCTCTCCGGGTGAAGAAAAAACGTTCTTTTATAAATTTGCGGATGGAGATACGATTGTTATAAACGCTTGGGTAGAAAAAGGTAACGATATAAGTGAAATAAGCGTTATGAAATGGCCTTCCACCCCCGTATTCAGCTCTTATGGAGTTCAAAAGGTGGAAAACAAAACAATATACGTTGAAAAGACGGGGATATTCACCTTTTCTTTCAAAAACTCGAGTTTTTTAAAGTCTAAAGTTTATAAATTCTCCCTGTATCGTATTCCCACCAAAGAAGAATTTGTTGATTTTGATGTTTCAGTGAAATGGGATACTCTTTATGACACCACATATTATTCGGTAATAGAATCCACGCTCGTCAAAGTGGATACAATTGTGGAAGAAGTTGCAAACACGCAACTAAAAATCCCGGCGGGGGAACGTACTTATATTAAAGTAACTCTTCCTCCTAACACAGCTTATTTGGCATATTGGATAGGAGTGGGACAGGAAGCGGCTAATGGATTGGCACAAATGGTTTCCCAGATACCGGAAGCGGCAAAGATGTTGGGAATAGTTGATCCCGTGGCTGCATTTGCGCTGGGATTCTTACCCAGTCTATTTACCCTAAACCGAGGTCTGGATATAAGTTATTACTTTTTGTATGATTATGAAAACGTTAAAAAGTTTTTAGCCGGTGAAAATTTTTACCATTTTAAACACGGAATACGAATAGTTACGGACTTCGCCAAAATGGAGACTCCTAAAATTAAAACGAAAACTCAACGATCAGGAATGCAAATATCTATGGACTATTCAGGGATGCGAATAATCGCCGACACTAGTAAGGTAGAGTGGAAACCTATAAATCAGTTTTACGTTGGTTTATCCAACGATCATAGTTTAATCACATCCAAAATAGTTACAGTTAAAATGGTTGCGGTAAGGATGTTACCAAAATACGAAGTGAAGGAGGTGCAAAAACCAAAGGTTCAAATGAGGATTGTTCCAAAAATGGATTGAGAGTGCTTAGTTTAATATTAAACGGAAGTAAAATTTTTGTTTTATGTTCGAGGCGAATTATAAGCTTTACAAAATCTTCCAAACGATAGCAGACATAGAAGATATAATGGGGGAGAACAAATATAAGGTTGAGGCTTACAGATCCGCGTCGAAGAAGGTGATACTTTATTCGGGCGACTTAAAATCCCTATATGAGGCGGAGGGTGTAGTGGGCTTAAAGAGATACTTAAAAGTTGGGGATGCAATAGCGGGAAAAATTGCGGAGTTCTTGGAAACGGGTAAGGTTTCAAAGTATGAAGAGCTTATAAGCGAATTTCCTATAGGCTTAACGGAACTTTTAAGGATAAGGGGGATAGGGGCGGGAAAGGTTAGGGAGCTTTGGAAGATGGGTATAGAGGATATTGAGGGACTTGAAAAGTTTTTGCAAAGCGAGGAGGCAAAGAAAGTTTTTAAGGATCCATCAAAAATATACGAAAATTTGAAGTTTTACATTTCGCAGCGTGATTTACTCCTTTTCAGCGAGGCAATTCCGATAGTTAGGTCCTTCACCTCGGAATACAGATCCACAATAGCCGTGGGATCATTCAGGAGGGGGGAACCCTTGGTGGATGTCTTAGAGTTTGCTATAAGCGAAGATGAAGCTTTACGTCTCATGCTTTCCGGAAGGTTTGAAAACGGGTACTTGTTGTGGGCTGGGGAGAGGATACCCGTGAAACTCCACATATACAACGAGCAGGATATGGGTGAAGTTTTAGTGTATTCCACGGGTCCTAAGGAGCACGTGGAAAAACTTTTACAGCTTGGGAACATAAAGGGGGAAACGGAGGAGGAAGTTTACGAAAGGTTGTCCCTAAGGTTTATACATCCGTTTCAGAGGTTTGACGGTTCCGAGGTGGATTTGGCTTTAAAGGGAAAGCTTCCAAAACCCGTCTTACCGGAAGATATACTCGGCGACTTACACGTACATACGACTTTCTCCGACGGATCCATGGAGATAGAGGAGGCGGTTCAAAGTGCCATAAACAGGGGATATTCGGTGATAGGTTTGGCGGACCATTCTCCATCAGCCGGATACGCGGGTGGATTAAACGAGGAAAGGTTGAAGGAAAAGCTAATAAAGATACAAATCCTGAGGGAAAAATACCCATACATAAAAATTCTTTTTGCAACGGAGGTGGATATAAAGCCGGACGGGAGCTTAGATTACCCCGACGATATATTGAAAAACTTCGACATTGTCATAGCAAGCGTACATTCCTGGAAGGACGATGAGGATATAACGGACAGGATAATTTCCGCACTTAGGAACCCCTACGTTCATATAATAGCCCATCCAAGGGGTAGGGTATTGAAGAAGAGGCCTTCATATAGAATTGATATTGAGAAAGTTTTCAGGGTTGCTGAGGAGGAGGGTAAAGCTTTGGAAATAAATTCCAATCCAAAAAGGGTAGATCTAGACGCTTACGTTTTGGTGGAGTACGATTATAAGGGTTTGGTTAGTATAAACACCGATGCCCATAGGGAATGGGATATGGATTTTATATTTTTGGGATGCGCTCAGGCAAGCAGGGCAAGGATAGAAAAGGAAAGGGTTTTAAACTGCGAAGAATCAGGGTTTTTAAAGTTTAAGTAGATTATGCACGTACCTTGCAAGAACATCAACCTCAACGTTAAGTAAATCCCCTACATTTCTGTAAGGGAAGGCGGTCAGGCGCAAGGTTTGGGGTATAAGTCTTATCTTTATCCCATCTCTTTCAACCGAATTTACGGTTAGGCTTGTACCATCCAAGGCTATCGAACCCTTTTTTGCCACAAATTTTAAAAGTTCCTCAGGAATCCTCACTTTTATCTCCCATCCATCCTCACCAAAATCCAAAATTTCAGTTATCTCACCAACTCCATCCACGTGCCCCAAAACAAAGTGCCCGTCTATCCTATCTCCAACCCTCAGAGCCCTCTCAAAGTTACACACGTAACCTTCCCTTAAAACCTTACCGAACTTCGTAACCCTTAATGTCTCATCCGAAAGAAAGAACTCGGCAAGATTCCCATGAAATTTTTCAACCGTCAGGCACACACCATCTATCGATATAGACTGCCCTACATAAAAATCCTTCAAATTTTCAAATTCGAAGATAACATTCAAACCCCTACTCCTTACCCTAATTTCCCTTACCCTACATCTACCCTCAACTATCCCAGAAAACATTATTTTAAGATGAACCTCAAGCCTATTCCGAAGGTTAAGCCAGCTCTCACATCTCCTCCCGAGGTGAAACCTACAGCTGGAGGAATCTCTATGAAGAGGTCAAGGGGAACTTCGGTGAAGATGAACTCCAAACCCAAGGGAACGAGTATTCCGAAAACGGCTTCTTGGCCTTTGTTACTTTTTATTCCCACAAACGCTCCAACTCCAAGGTATCCGTTTATGGGTGTTTCCCGAGTTAAAAGGGCATGAAACAGTAAGGAGCCGCTTACAGAAAGATCCGCGGGAGCAATGAAACCTCCACCTCCAATGTTAACCTGAAGAGCCGAATTCTGACCTATACCCCAAAATTTGAGGGATAATCCCGTCGGATCACCTATTACTATCCCTATGCTTATGCCGGAAGATGGTGTGCTTGTTAGAGCGGATGAGGAAAGAAGTAAAGCTAACATACGGGAATTATATGGGAGTTTCATAAACTATCTTTATAATTTCCGCCATGCCCAAGAGAGATATAAAGAGGATCCTTATAGCAAACAGGGGTGAAATTGCGGTAAGAATAATATATGCATGTAAGGAGCTTGGGATAGAAACGGTGGCGATTTACAGTACAGCCGACGAGAACAGCTTACACGTTCAACTTGCGGATTACGCCGTATGCGTTGGGGGTCCTTCTCCAAAGGAGAGCTATTTGAACATCCCAAATATAATAGCCGCTTCTGAGGCCTGGGAAGTGGATGCCATACACCCAGGCTACGGTTTCCTTTCGGAGAGGGAAGATTTCGCAAAGATAGTTGAAATGCACGGCTTGGTTTTTATAGGTCCAACACCGGAGCAGATAGCCATTATGGGGGATAAAGTTATGGCTAAGAAAACGGTGAAAGAGGCTGGGGTTCCCCTAGTTCCGGGTACGGAAGAACCCCTTGAAGACGTTAAAGAGGCGAAGAGGATAGCATCTGAGATAGGTTATCCGGTACTGTTAAAAGCGGCCGCGGGTGGAGGAGGTAGGGGTATGAGGATCGTAAATTCGGAGGAGGAAATGGAGCAGAAGTTCCTTTCGGCATCCGCCGAAGCGGAAGCGGCTTTCGGGGACGGCCGCCTTTACCTGGAAAAATTCATAACAAAACCGAAACACATAGAGGTTCAGGTTTTGGGAGACGAGTACGGAAACATAACCCACCTTTTTGAGAGGGAATGCTCCTTGCAGAGAAGGCACCAAAAGGTGATCGAGGAGGCACCGAGTCCTTCTATAACGGAGGAACAGAGGAAAAAGCTTCTGGAATACGCTGTAAGGGCCGCCAAACACATAAACTACAGAAGTGCCGGAACCTTAGAATTCCTTATGGACGAAAACGGAAACTTTTATTTTATAGAGATGAACACGAGGATACAGGTTGAGCACCCAACCACGGAGATGATCACAGGGGTGGATATAGTGAAAGCGCAAATATTGATAGCTATGGGTGAGAAGCTTCCGGTTGATACCAATAACCTTAAGATAAACGGGCATTCTATAGAAGCTAGGATAAACGCCGAGGATCCTCAAAACAACTTCGCCCCAAGCCCCGGCAAAATAGAACTTTTACACAAACCCGGCGGACCCGGAGTTAGGGTGGATACACACATCTATCAGGGATACACAATTCCGCCTTATTATGATTCCCTAATAGCAAAGCTTATAACTTGGGGAAGGGATAGAAACGAGGCTATAAGCAGGATGAAGAGGGCACTTTCCGAATTCGTTATAGGAGGAATAAAAACCAACATCAGCCTCCACCTTGAAATCATGAACAGAAGCGAGTTTTTGACGGGTAAATTTTACACAAACAGCCTCGAGAAATGGATAGGATCCTTAAACCCTTAGAGAAAGTTGGGGATTTTTCCCTTTTCTTTATAAACACCCTTTTAGCCTTCGGTGAAGTCAATAAAGTTTTAAGGGAAACTGTAAGGCAGATCGCGATAATAGGATTCGATTCGCTTTTAATAGTTGGGGGAAGTTCCACGTTTGTAGGTTTGGTTGCCGCCCTCTTGGTATCTTTCCAGATTAAGGACTTTGTACCGGCGAACATAATAGGGATGGGGATATGGAAGGGTGCGATAATAGAACTTGCGCCGGTTTTAACCGCGCTGGTTATAGCAGGTAGGGTAGGAGGGGGGCTTGCATCCCAGCTTGGAACGATGAGGGTTACAGAACAGATAGATGCCCTTGAGGTTATGGGTATAAACCCCTACAGGTTCATAGTTCTTCCTAGGGTGATAGCCAGCATCATTTCCATACCGGTTCTAACAGCGATAGCTACCTTCATATCCATAGCATCCGCTTTAACATTCGCCACGTACGTTTACGGTATGTCGTATAACGATCTGGTTGGGGGAATGAGGGCAAGTTATAATGATAGTGATCTTCTGGTTGGTGCGGTCAAATCCATAGTTTTCGGGATAATAATAACCTTCATAAGCTGCTATGAGGGTTTTAATTCGAAAGGTGGGGCGATAGGGGTTGGCTTATCCGCGATGAGGGCCGTGGTTTATTCCTCCGTCCTCATCTTAATTGCGGATTTCTTAATATCTTATTACTTTTTTGGGGAATGATAAAGCTTGCGGTAATTTTGGTTGCGGATCAATTTAGGTACGATTACCTTACCCTTTTGGATCAAAACTTCCTAAAATCCTCTTTCGTATATACAAACTGCCACCATAAGCATATTCCAACCATTACCGCGGTTGGACACGCGACGATATCAACCGGAGTTCCACCGAGGATACACGGAATAACATCCAACATTTCATCGGTTGAGGACAGCGAATTCGGCAAATCTCCAAGGAAGTTAAAATATCCAACCGTTGGAGATGAACTGAAAATTAAATATCCAGAATCGAAGGTTATAAGCCTCTCGTTGAAGGACAGAGCATCGATATTTATGGGGGGATTTTTGGCCGATGTCGTCCTTTGGGTGGAGGATGGAAAACTCACAACATCGAGGTATTACAAGAAACCGGGATGGTTGGATGAGCTGAATTATTCCATGAAGGATGAGATTTTCGATGGGAACAGATTTCTCCTTGAGGTTTTTAAGGAAGTTTTAACGAGGGAGAAGCTCGGTGAGGATACGTTTCCAGACATAGCGTTCCTTAGCCTATCATCCTTGGATATTGCCGGGCATAAATACGGTCCAAGCAGTACCGAAGTTAAAAGGATAGTTAAGCAGATAGATACGGTTATTGGGGAAATCATAAGATTTTTGGATAAGAAAATAGGAAAGGGAAATTATATGCTGATTTTTACCTCAGATCACGGGGTGGCACCAATACCTAAGAATTTTGGAGGGTACGTTGATACGGCAAAACTAAAAGAGGAAATATTGGAAGTTCTGGGAAGAAATTTCAAGGTGGATACGAAGGATGTTAAGGTTTCTTATCCGTGGGTATTTTTGAACGGTGAAAAATTCAAAGGGGAAAACCTTAAGATCGCTAAGAATATCGTTAAGGAACACTTGTTAAGGAAGGATTGGGTTTTTAGGGTTTATACGGATGAGGAAATCTCATCCTTGATACCGAGGGATTTTGTTGATAGCTTGGTTATAAACGGCTTTGATGGTTCGGCGGATCTCGTACTAATATCAAAACCCTATTGGGTGGTGGGATACAGGAGAGGTACAAATCACGGTTCCCCATATTCCTACGATACCCACGTACCGCTTGTGGTTTATGGGTTAAAAACCGGAAGAAGCAATGAGAACTGTTATATAACGAAGGTTGCGGAAATTTTGAGGGAAAACTTAAACCTACCTTAGCATAGTGGATAGTACGAGGTTCAAGATTATCAGGAGCGTAAAAATGTTCCAAAATCCCATTTCTTTCCTCAAAATTAAAGAAAGCAGGATCAGAAGGAGTAAGGGGGCGGATGCCCAAATCAAAAGTCCAAACTTTATTTTAAACATGGAAAGAATCAAACCCAAAACCACCAAGAAGAATCCCAGCTTATTCATCAAAGAAAAGGAGTATATACTCAGCAACCGCCCTCATATCCTCCTCGGTTAAGATTTCCCTAAAAGAATACATGTTTGTACCCTCTATTCCGTTGTTCAAAACCTTTAATGTTGTTTGGGGTAGGGGATTAAACTTTGAAAAATCCGGAGGTGGTGGCACCATTTTTCCAACACCCTTCCCATCTCCCCCGATACCATGACAGGAAGAACAGATATCCTCAAAAATATATTTACCCCGTGATATCAGGGAACTGTCCAAATTTATTCTCCTTTTTGTTGAGTTTTCCAAGTACCTTGATACCGCTTCTATTTCCTTCTCGGAAAGTTCGTTAAAGGGCTTCATCGCCGTCCCTTCAATACCCTCCCTTAAAACCTTCTTAACGTAATCCGCCTTTATCCTATAATCCGTAAGTATGGGGGCAGGGGGAATAAGGTCGTTGTTCTCCTTATGACAGGATGCGCATTTTTCTCTGAACACCCTTTCTCCTAAATCTCCACCCTGGCATCCCATCAACGCCATAAGCAAAAAAATTTTACTCCTTAAGAGGCAAAAATTCAACTTCCTTTATAGTATATGTTGCCCTTCCCTGGGATGCGGATCTGAGATCGTTTGCGAGATCGAAGGTTCGTTTTAGTGGAACTATAGCATCAACGAATTGCGTTCCAAACTCCTCGTAAATGTTCTTTATCTCGCCACCGATTGAAGACAGAAGCTCAACTATGTTACCCAAATACTCTTGGGGAGTCATAACGGATATAAGGGCGTATGGTTCCAAAAGGATGGGTTTGGCACTCTGTATAGCTTCCTGAAGAGCTTTAACGGAAGCCGCCCTAACACCTAGGGGTGTGAAGGTAGGATCGTAGGGCACTTTGAATTTTACCCCTATTTTAACCATGGGGTAACCCATAATCGGGCCAAATTCCAAAACTTCCTTAAAGGACGATATTAAAACATCCTTTATCTCCTGGGGTAATTCGGGAGTTATATCAAAGAAGCTTTCCTCCGCTGGCTCAACTTCAACCTCCACTATACCCCTATGCACCGCATCCGCGGTTTCCTTTTTAAACTCCGCCCTGGCAAATCCCCTACCCGTTATGGTTTCCCTGTAAGATACGTAAGGTTTTCCAACCCTTATTTCCAAACCATAATCCCTAATTATCCTATCAACCACTATGTCCAAATGTAATTTTCCCATGCCGGTAAGTATAAATTGTCCCGTGGATTCGTCCTTCTTAACCCTTAGGGATGGATCCTCCACGGAAAATATGTTTAAAATTTCCTCAAGCTGCGCTTCATCCGAACTTTTCTTGGGCTCAACAGCGACGGAAACCAGAGGTTCTGGAAATGGTATCCTGTCAAGCTCAACGGGTTCTTCGATGGAGGTTAAAGTGTCGCCCGTTATCGTTTTATCCGAAAGTCCTACGAGCGCAACAATATCACCGGCTTCCACCTTCTGAACCTGCTCCCTCTTGTTTGCGTGCATTTTGTAGATCCTGGTTGCTCTCATAGTTTCACCGGTTCTAGGATTGTATATCTTCGTCATAAATGTTATCTCTCCCCTATAAACCCTCGTGTAAAAGTACTTGTTCTTACCCTTTGGATCAACTTGGATTTTGAAAACCTGCGCAACCAAATTACCCTTGCCGGTAGGAATATAAACGTCCTCTCCCCTAAGCTTTCCGTGAACCGGGGGAACATCCAAGGGTGAAGGTAAAAGCTCCACGATGGCATCTATCAAGGGTTGTACTCCCTTGTTTTTCAATGCGGAACCCATAAAGGCTGGGAAAATTTTGTTTTCTATCACACCCATCCTTAGAGCCTTTTTTACCCTATCGGGGGGTACAAAACCTTCGGATTCGTAAATTTCCAAAATTTCGGGATCGTATTCGGCCGCCCTGAGTATTATCTCCTCGTAATAGGGAAGGCTTTCATCATCATATTCGTAATCCTCAACCCTGTAATTTTCCCCTGTCTCGTCTATATCCCAAATGTACCTTTTCTTTTCTACTAAGTGTATCACCCCAACAAAATCCTTCTCCAAACCTATGGGAAGTTCCATAAGTAGGGCATCAACGTTCAGTTTCTTTTTCAAACCTTCGATTACTCTCCTGAAGTCCGCGCCTATCCTGTCCATCTTGTTGATAAATATCAACCTGGGAACCTTATATTTTTCCGCCTGGCGCCATACGGTCTCGCTTTGAGGTTCAACGCCTTCAACCGCACTAAAGATCACCACAAGTCCATCCAAAACTTTCAACGATCTCTCAACCTCTATCGTAAAATCCACATGGCCCGGGGTATCTATTATGTTTATCCGATACCCTTTCCAAAAACAGGTGGTTGCAGCGGAAGTTATGGTTATTCCCCTCTCCTTCTCTTGTATCATCCAGTCCGTAGTGGCGGTTCCCTCATCCACATTTCCAAGCCTGTGTATCCTGCCGGTATAATACAAAACCCTTTCTGTGGTAGTTGTTTTACCCGCATCTATGTGCGCAATAAAACCAATATTCCTTATCTTTTCTAAATCCAAAGCTTCCTTAACCTCCATATTAAACCGTCAACCTCTTCCTCCCCTTCTTGCGCCTCCTTTTCAAAACCCTTCTACCCCCCGGCGTCCTCATCCTTGCCAAAAACCCATGCCTACGCTTTCTTTTCCTCCAAGAGGGTTTGTTATAGGTGATGGACATAGGTGAGAATTATAAACTTGTAAAAAAGAGGAATGAAGGTTGATTACTCGAGTAACGAAAAACACTGCATCGGCTGATCAGCCTTGAATAGGCTTTGGTGGATTTTAAATCTTGGAAATCTTGCGAATTTATATTAAGTGTTTCCAAATAACTTTTTAAAGGGTTTTAAAATCAAGCTTTTTAATTTAACGTAACCTAACTTTTCCGATTTAACCAACTTCCCTTCCCTGTAAATCAAGTACCTGAATAAACCATCCCCAAAATATAAATCTGGTAATATAAACACAACGTTTGACCCCTTGGGGCATAAATACTCAATTAAGTACTCAATATCTTCCCAGCTTCTTACACGCCCAGGTGTATAATAAATGTATATGTGTTTATCAAGATCTAAGTTTGGAACAGCTTTTAAAGTGCTGATTATATGTGGAACAGAAACCTTAACATGGCAAGTGATTTCTCCGTTTTTCGCCAATTCCATCACCTCTCGGTAAAACTCCTTTTCCTTCCTCGCAAACATAAAGTACTCATTACACACCACATATAATTGGTGAGCTAAGAAAATCAAGGTTAAGGCTGGAACGGTTAAATAAAAGATCCTTGGAATCTTCTTGTGTATAAAGATAAGCCCAAAGGGTAATAAAAACACCGTTTGAAAGGATCTTCGGGGAAATATTTGGGTAAAAGCTGAAACTAACAGGTACAGTATTCCGGTGGGAGAGATGAGCCCTAAGGATAGAATGAGGTCATCAACACTTGAAAAGATACTTCTTAGGTTTTCCATTAGGGATACAGTGTTGGATTTCCTGAGGTATTCCACAAGTCCTGGGAACTTGAAGTATGCATACGAGTAAAGGGTTAAAGCTAAGGGTGAAAAGATGAGAAATCCAGCAATAAACTCAAAAATTTTCCTAAAATCCCGTTGGTTATACCATATTATAAATACAAGGGGTAATAACCAATTTATCATTTGGAATTTGAAGAGGAAGACGGAGGCTGAAAGGGATAAGCCAGCTATCAAAAACCTCCTTTTGGTTATCAAATACCAACTCAAAAGAGCAAAAAACAAAGAAAATATGTCAGGCCTTATTTTTAATGCAAGTATCAGCATATAGGTGTTTATCGAGCTCATAAGAAGGATCAAGGAATTTACAAGTTCGTTTGTATAAGAATTCCTTAGAATCGCATACATTAGCAGAACGGATGCTATGGATAGAATGAAATTTATGTAGTATAAAAGGTAAAGTCCTCCGAACAGTTTGAAAAAAACATAGGCTATTGCAGTATATCCAGGTGAGAAAAAGCAACCTTGCAAATATGGTTTTATCGGTTTTGACCAACCGATTTCTTTAAAACTGGGCAAATCAAAGGAGACGTACCCTTTGTTTGCCAATTCCTGAGCACAGTATGACCACCAGAATGTATCCTCGTTAGAAGCTCCTGACATTTCACTTATAATAACATCTCCTAAGGTAAAGATCCTAAGGAAAAAATTGGATGAGATTACAATTATTGAGAAAATTAAAGCTTTTCTCAATTTCTCATATTCTAAGGTTGAGCTAATTTACCGCTTTTGTAGTAATTGTGTCCTTCAACTGCTCTATCCAGGTTTTTATAAGGTTTATCTCTTCGTCCGGAAGCCTTTGACTTGGTGGCATCTGACCTCCATATACACCTGAGTTTATTAACTTGTGGTAAAGAACGGAGCTATCAGGCTTGCCCTTTCTAACCCTTTTAACTCCGTAATTCGGTGAAACCACCTCCACAAGCTGGCTATAACTTACGCCTGCAGATAAATCTAGGCTTCCACTCGGGGAACTTCCACTGTGACAGCTTATGCAGCTTCTATCCCATATTGGCTGTATATGGGTTTCGTAATTTATTTCGGATGGTGGTTGTTCGTATGGGGGTTGTGTTGGCCTTTCCCTTTTGCATGATATTAAAGCTAAAGCAACAACAAAAATAAACCCCTTCATATTCACCATATTATCCATAAAACCGTTAAAATTGTTCCCCCCGTTGCGCTCAAAGAAGCAAGCCTATGCAATTTATAATCACCCCTGCTCGCCAGAATCCCAGAAGCTACGAATGCGGAAGTGGAAAGCGTAGATAATATTCCATGTATAAGCCTTTTCTTCCTCCACTCTTCCTCTTTTCTAAGATTCCAAAAATTTATATACCCGAGAGTTGAAGTGGCAACGGAAAGGGTTATGGTTGTATATCCCAAGAACCTGTGAAAATTTCTGAGATTTTCCGAAGGGGCACCATTATATATTCTCCATCCTATCGCGGTGTTTAAGGCGGCGAACGCCAAAGTTGAATATCCCCCCATTTTATGTACTTTATATATCCAGCTTTCTTCTTCCGCATGTCCCAAAAGAATCAACAAAATCATCTCAACCCTCCTTTTTTATCCTAAACGTTATATCACCTAACAACTTAAGTTCGTCTGGAGCCATCTTTATGAATAATCCCAAAGTAGGCGGTTCTATTTCAAAATCCGTAAACTTGGAATCCACCTCACACTTTATATTTACCTTATCCTCCCCGATTTTCGAAAACCGGGCAATTACCTCGTATTCTTTCGATCTACCGGCAGCAAAGATCTCCAATCTGGCTCTTATAGAACCCCTTTCCTGTGTCGATATTTTCTTAACATCTTCTCCATGGATTTCAAGAACTTTCACTTTTATGTTCGGATAGTCTTTATATTTCAAAATTTTCGCGACATCCCTATCCCTACTTATATTTCCGGACTTAAAGGAAATTGCGGGAATCTCTAAAGCTCCCTTTACCACACCATCTCTATACTCGAATCCCCCCTTAATATCCCTGCTTAAACCTTTTATCTCATCCGATAGGAGCCCCAAGGTTCTAACTACGGTTTTATAAGCAACGTAGCCACTTTCCGGAATTAAAAACAGAATCATTTCGCAAATTATATGATTGAAAAAATCCTTTCAAAGAACTTTTCCACCCAACCTGGATCCTCAAGGAAAAGGATGTTTCTCTTTTCGTATTCTTCCTTTTTCGGTGGATCTTTATAACCCTTTATAAGGTCTTCGTATTTTGTTGCGGAAAGTATAAAGCCTTTCACCACTATGTTGGGATCTCTGATTAAATTCTTTAGCTCTTCGCTTA
>Ga0209393_1000415_pt1 | contig 21097 bp, 26 predicted proteins | sample SSWtaG_2_FD_184117 | JGI IMG/M metagenome (GOLD analysis project Ga0209393, IMG submission 184117) | Hot spring microbial communities from Sandy's Spring West, USA to study Microbial Dark Matter (Phase II) - SSWsed_130316 (SPAdes)... | ecosystem: Environmental > Aquatic > Thermal springs > Hot...
ATGTAGCATAATCTACGTCAACCGCAGCTTTAAGCATGTCTTTGACTCTGTTCTGCCCCTTACCCACCTTCTCCACGATACCATCTAACACTCTTATGCTGAGAGCATCACTACCAGCACCTGAGCCGAAGGAGCAGACTAAGAGCAGATCGTTGGGCTCAGCCTCCTCTAGAAGCAGCGCAAGCCCGAGGAGCGAATTAGCAGCATAGGGGTTACCAATATAGGGGTTAAGTAGCCCTGGCTTAATCTGCTCAAAGCTGAAACCAAGCCTAAGCGCAACCTCAACTGGAAACCTAGGGTTAGGTTGGTGGAAGACAGCGTACTTGAAGTCAGATGGCTTATATCCAAACTCATCAAACAGATTCTTAACCGCACTCTGAATGTGGTGGAAGTAAGCAGGCTCGCCTGTGAACCTTGAGAGGTGCCTTGGATACCGTTGCCCAGCTCTCCTCCAGAAGTCCGTGGTGTCTGAAACGTAAGATGAAGCACCTTCTACAACCGCGATAGATCTTCGGTCTCTTTTAGATAGGACGTAAGCTGCTGCTGCGCTTGCTGCTGTAAACTCAAGGTCATCCCCAGGTCTACCTTCTGCTGTATCAACGCCTATGGCAAGTCCGCTTTCGATCATCCCGGAGCCTATTAGCGCTATGATGAGTTGAAGCGCTTCTGTACCAGCCTTGCAGGCGAATTCGAGGTCTGAGGCTAGGACTTTATGCTGGGCTAGGGCTTCAGCCACTATCACGCTTGTTGGTTTGACCGCATAGGGCTTGGTTTCAGTGCCCACAAAGACCGCACCTAATTCTTTAACTTCAGCCATCTTTACTGCTCTCCTAGCCGCTTCAACAGCCATCGTCACCGAATCTTCGTCTATCGCAGCCACCGCCTTCTTTAGTGGGGGCGCTTCTTCCCCGCCCCTCCAGATTCTTGATACCTCTTCGCTCGGCAGCCTGTAGCGTGGTATGTACACCCCGTAGCCAGCTATTGCTACATCCTTAGGCGTCTTCATAACTGAAGGTGAAGCCTTCTGCTAGGAGGTATTAAACTATTGCCTAAACGCCGCTCTTTGTTTGGTTATTCGTCAGATGTTGAATACTGTTAGCTAAATGGCTTTGAGCTGCTTAACCACCGGTGGCCTAGCCTTCTTCAGAACCCTGTAGCCGCAGATACATTTGATCTCCGGCAGTGAGGCGAGCTCTTCAGCCGTCACCTTAGTCCCGCATCTTACACACTCATAGACTACTCCGCCAAACTGGGATTTAGTCTGCTCCATACATTCTGGCTGCACTGCATAAAGATATATGAAGGTTTCCCTCTTCCCAAATTTAGCTTGGTTAAACTTTCAGTGATACTTCCCACCTATAATGAGCGTGAGAATCTGCCAGAGCTTATAGCGCAGATCAGACGCTTACCGATAGAGGTCGAGTGTGTTATCGTTGATGATAATAGCCCAGACGGCACGGGTGAGCTTGCCGATCAATTGGCGTCAACAGACCCATTGATCAAAGTTATTCATAGACCTAGGAAGGCTGGTCTCGCTTCAGCGGTATATGCTGGTCTTTCTAAGGCTTCAGCGCCGTATGTTGCGGTTATGGACGCTGATCTTCAGCACCCTCCACATCTTCTGACGCAGATGCTTCAAGCTCTTGAGGACGGGTATGATGTAGTGGTTGCGAGTAGGTATGTGCGTGGGGGAGGGGTTGTAGGCTGGCCTTTACTTAGGTATATTATTTCAAGGGTTGCAACCCTCTTAGCACATCTAACCATACCTAGATCTAGGGTTATAAAAGACCCTATGTCGGGTTACTTCGCGCTAAAGAGGGAGGTCTTGGAGAGCGTTAGGATCAACTCATCCATAGGTTACAAGCTTCTACTAGTAATTCTGGTTAAGGGTAGATACTTTAAGATTAAGGAGGTACCTATGGTCTTTAGGCGTAGGCTGAAAGGAGAAAGTAAGCTCACTCAGAAGGAGATCTTAACCTATTTGAAGCTATTAATCAACCTACTTAAGCAGCGCTGACTTCACACTTGACGCTATCTGCTTCAAATCAGCCTCAGAAACAGCGGGGTGTATGGGTAAAGATATCACCTCAGCCGCTGCTTGCTCGGTTTTAGGCAGCCTCACACAACCCAAAAGGTTTCGGTAGTAGGGGTATAGGTGTATCGGCGTCCTATAGTATACTGTAGCACCAACACCGTGGTTGCGTAGATGCTCTAAGACCCTATCTCTATCCCTAACCCTTATCGTATAAAGATACCAGTTGGAGGCTCTTCCTTTGTGCTCTGAAGGGAGCACTACATCAACGCCCTCAAGCATCTTACTTAGCGCGTACGCGTTCTTCCTTCTCTTCTCAAGGAAGTGGTTGAGCTTCTTGAGCTGCGCAGATAAGATGGCTGCGGAGACCTCGCTCATCCTTAGATTCAACCCCATCCTCATAACCAAGCCTTCAGCGCTCAAACCGTGGTTCCTTATCATCCTAAGCTTTGCCGCCAGTTCATCGCTGTTGGTCACTACAGCCCCGCCTTCACCACAGGTTATAACCTTGGATGGGTAGAAGCTGAAGCACCCTATGTCGCCAAGCGTGCCACTCTGCTTAGAGCGGTAGGTAGCGCCGAGCGACTGAGCAGCATCCTCCACAACAAAGAGGTTGTGTTCTCTTGCTACTTCAAGCACCCTATCCATGTCGGCTGGGTAGCCGTAGAGGTGAACCGGTATTATCGCCTTGCACCTAGGGGTTATCTTACGCCTCAGATCCTCTGGGTCTATGCAGTAGTCCTCAAGACTTATGTCTACGAAAACGGGTTTAGCGCCTACCGCTACGACTGCGTTAGCTGTTGCTACAAATGTGAAGGACGGTAGAAGAACTTCATCACCCACTCCTACACCAAGCGCTAGAAGAGCTGAGTATAAGGCTGCGGTACCTGAGTTCACGAGCACCACGTGCTTGACTTGGAGGTATTCTGCCAGCGCCTTCTCAGCGGCTGCTACATTCCTCCCGCCAAGGTAGGTTGGGTTTGTCAGTTCGCCGCTTCTTAAGGTGTGTAGAACAGCCTCCTCTTCTTCTCTACCGAGTATAGGTTGGTTTATCGGTATCATCTGCTCTTATCCTCTTTAAAGACCTCAAGTAGCTCTTGTTTCTGCTCAAAATGCTTTCTTACTGGCTCGATTATCTTGTTTAAGGCAGCAGCTACCGCTAGCTTTAAGTCGGCTGGGTGCAACTCGCCTTTAACGTAGGCTGCCTCGAGTTCGCTGTAGCTGCTGAAGGTTACCTTGCCACCGTATTTTGCTGGTCTATCGACCTCAAATACATCCGATTCGTGGAATATTATATATCTCGCTATATCAAGCACAGGATTCTGGGAGGCAACCTTAGCTGGGCACCATGCCTTCATCAACTTCTCCCTAATCTGCTCCTCACTATCGTGGATGAAGATTGCCGTCTCAGGCTTAGACTTACTCATCTTGGTCTCTGGACCAGATAGGCTGCATAGTAGTGTGTGGTGCACCGCTACAGGCTTCTTCCAACCGAGCTTGGGGAAGACCTCTCTTGCGAGCATGTGAACCTTACGCTGATCCATACCAGCGTGCACAAGGTCGAGATCCATCGCTTTGATGTCCACAGCCTGCATAGGTGGATAGAGGTATTGTCCGAAGTCGAGCTTCTCCTTTTGTGATCTACCCATTATGGTCAAGCACCTTATGTTCCTAGCCAAAGTTATCTGCTTACAGAAGCGGACATAGTTCTCCCAGTAGTCTGGGGTATTCTTATAGAGGTCTGTGCCTAGGAGCGTCTCAACACCGGGGCAGAAGAATCTGAATGCCTCAGCATAGTATTTTGCTGCTGCACGTATCTTATCCCAATCTCCGCCAAACTTGTTGTTGAGGTAGCTGTGCCAATCCGCCAAAAATACGAGGCATTTGAACCCAGCCTTCAGAAAATCTCTGATCTTATACCCTACTACGATCAAGCTGCCTAGGTGTAGAGGGCCAGATATCTCCAGCCCTATATAGTGCTTAGGGTGCTCTACTGTCTGAAGAAGATGCTTAAGCTCACTCTTAGTTACTACTTCTTGCGTCGGCTCCTTTAGGACTAGGTCGATGCGCTCTTCGAGGTCCAAGCGTAGATCACTTTCACATCCACTCATTTAAAAATTCCTCGCCACCTTTATATAATCAACAGAGTAGCCATAATTGGGAAGACTTTTAAGATAGAGGAAGATGTTAATAATAGTAACGAGCTTTAGCAGTTGATCGGTTGACCAGATTAGGAAAGAATAAGTTGAGGCGTTGATGGAGAAATCGTGGAAAAGTTGTTGATAAAGCGCTACAGAATAGAGTAGGAGCCTTGCCTAGTTGGTATAGAGAATCGGCTTGCAGCGATAGAGACTAGAGTGGATGTGGCGGATAGGCTCGCAAAACTTGAAGCGGAAGTAGCGATGTTAAAGCTGCTAGCCACATACTTCTCACAACCCTCCCATTGTGTTGAGCACTATATACTGATTTGGTTTGTCCTACTTCATACTTAAAACTCTCTAAAACTCACTCTACAAGAAGAAAGGATTAGATACGTTTATAAGAATCAAATATATATCATTTTTGAAGAAGACATGAAGATATCTAAATTCCAGACAACAAAAAATGTTGGTAGAGAGATGGTTGAGAAGGCCGGGGTTGATGTAGATCTTCTCATAACAAAGCTGAAGCGGGCTGCTGCGGCGGAGTTAACAACCTACTACTATTACACCATACTAAGAATGCACTGCACAGGCTTAGAGGGCGAGGGGATAAAAGAAGTAGTTGAGGACGCGAGATTGGAAGACCGCTTACACTTCGAAACCCTAGTGCCAAGGATCTATGAGCTTGGTGGAGAGCTTTACCGAGATCTGAAGGAGCTGCACGATGATGCCGCTTGTGCCGCAGCATACCTACCCAGCGACCCCTCAGACTTAACAGAGATACTCAAAGTTCTGCTTGAAGCGGAGAGGTGTGCGGTCAGAGTCTATACAGAGATATGTGACATGACTTTCGGTAAAGACCACCGAACCTACGACATCTCTCTAGCCATACTACACGAAGAGATCGAGCACGAAGCGTGGTTCCAAGAGCTGCTAGAAGGGCGCCCCTCAGGCCACTTCAGAAGAAGAAAGCCCGGCGAAGGCCCATATACCCAGAAGTTCAGGCACATAGAGTAGATCTTAAACACCTCCGCCCCCTTCTTTTTTTGGACATGTGCCCTTGGTTCAAGCTTGCTAGGGTTAGCGAGATCAGACCTAACTCGATGAAAGAGTTTGAGGTGGCGGGATGCAAGATACTTTTGGTGAACGCTCTAGGCAGATTATACGCCCTTGAGGCGAGCTGCCCACATATGGGATACGCCCTTAAATTCGGCTCTCTATCAGGCAAGGTTCTCCGCTGCGGATTCCACTACGCTGAGTTTAATATAGAAGACGGTAGAGTGTTAAAAGAACCGGTTGACGGTAAGGGTATTAGAGGGTTGAAGAGTTACCCTGTGAAGGTTGATAACGAAAACATCTTGGTTCTGTTAGAGGAGCAGAAGGAGTAGCCCAAGCGCTATGGTGTAGAAGCCAAATAGGTGAAAGAAGCCCTTCATCAGTAGCTTACGTAGGATGCTAAGCGAAAGATAACCCACAACCACAGCTGCAACCCCGCCTAATAGAAGCGGCTGAATGAGCGCAGCGTCAACGCTACTCTTAATCAAAGTAAATAAAAGAGCACCTAATACAGCTGGTATTGATAGGAGGAAGGAGAATCTGAACGCCTCCTCACACCTCACACCAGCCAAGAGCGCTACACTTATCGTCAACCCACTCCTTGAGAATCCCGGCAGTAGGGCTAACGCTTGAGCCAAACCTATAAGTAGGGCTGCCTTTGCTGAGACGGTTGCTGAACCGCCTCTTCTGAGCTTGGATAAGGCGACAAATATGCCAGATGCTGCAAAGCAGAGCCCAAGCACCTTAAGATCGAATAAGGTTAGGTAGTAGTCGTAAAACAAAAAACCTACGATAGCCACTGGCACAGACCCTAGTAGTATGAGTGGTATGAGCCTCCCGAGCTCTGATCTGAAGTCGAGTTTTAGCGCGGCTGAAGATATCTGCAGTAGGTCTCTTCTAAAGAAGATGAATATTACTAATAGGGTTGCTATATGCAGAACCACCTCAAAGAGCAGAGGTTCTTCAAGCCCGAGTAGAATCTGAGCAGCCGCTAGGTGGCCTGAGCTTGAGATGGGCAGCCACTCCGTTACTCCTTGTATGACACCTAAAAATATTGTTTCTAAGAGTTTCATTTGGTTAGTCTAACCACCTTTGAGAGCCTTTTTGAATCTTTTGTGGAATGCTATGTTGTTGGGTTGAACCGTTTTAGTTTTTCTTTAACCATCTTCGCTTCTTCGCGTGAAAGAGATACGCCGTAGGGTCGCTGCTGCTTTAGCCTTCTTAGTGTAGGTTCCGTGAAAACCTCTTCTGCCGCTATCGGCTGCTTGTATTCCACAAGCCCTTCAAGCTCTACCACGTAATCCCATCCATATTTTGTGGCGAAATCATAACCCTTATCAAAAGGGTTGAGCGTGTCGACGTTAATACAAACGCCTTCGCCTACAAGGAGATATTTACCACTCTCTTCGCTCTTCATTACAAAATATATTGTGTTGCCTTTACCCAGCTCGGATGGCTTACCCCTCATGTAGTATTTCTTCCTCACTCTAAATACGCTTTCAAAGAACTCTTGGTTCAGAATCTTAAAGACGTAGTCGCTTCCGATTATACGCATACACAGTTTTAGTCAAATGAGGTGATTTTAACCTTTAGGTCTTTTCACCACTTACTATCACATCTACTGTGATGGCTATGCATCGTTCAAGTGAGCGGGTTATGTGGCAGTACTCTTTTGCCAGCTCGATGAACCTCTTGACCCTCTCAACCTCCTCTTCCCGGTGCTGATGCTTCTATCTTCGCCTCCACCCTAGTTATTCTGTAGCCCTCATCCATCAACTTAACTTTGCCCCCTAACATCCACCTTAAACTTCTTTAACGGTAGGTTGAAGCGCTCTTTGAAGTGGAGGAAGGTTGTAAGCAAGCAGCCACCTACCGCTGATAGGAGCAGCTCATCTGGGCAGAAGCTTCTACCCAACCCCTTAAACTCCTTCGGCATATCGAAACTAAGCCTATGCTGACTGGTTCTTGCCTCCCCACCAGTTAGCCATCCCATTCAACAAAAACACCGTATTTATAGACCTCAGGCCCCGACTGCTCGCATAGCGTGCTAATCTGCTTTGATGGACTTAAAGTTAACTACAAAACCTTTTTAGGCGCTTTTAGCAAAACTGGCTGTAGTGTCTTAAGTTGGGTGAAGCACCTATCTGCCTCATAGCGGGCTCCAAAAGCGACGCTGAGTATGTGAAGAGGGCTGAAGATGTCCTAAACAAGCTCGGGTTAAAATATGATGTAGCCTTCCTCTCAGCACACAGAAATTATGAAGATCTTGATATCTACCTCTCTAACTCCAAGGCTGAGGTCTACGTGGCTATAGCCGGGTTAGCAGCCCACCTACCCGGCTACATCGCCTCCAGAACCCTAAAGCCCGTTATCGGAGTTCCTATCAATAAGGCGCTTGGCGGTCTCGATTCACTGCTTTCAATAGTGCAGATGCCTAGGGGTGTCCCTGTCGCTTGTGTCGGTATCGATAACCCAGAGAACGGTGCTCTGCTTGCGGCTGAAATCTTGGCTCTGAAGGATCCTACTATAGCGGAGAAGATAGCGCTTTACAGAAAGGGGAAGCTGTGATGACTGAAGCAGAGATCCGCTTTATAAAAAGTGGTAAGGTGAAGGACATCTATCAATATGGCGGAGATAGGTTGATGTTCGTCTTCTCAGATAGGGTTTCAGCGTTCGATGTGGTTCTCCCAACACCCATACCGAGGAAGGGCGAGGTGCTCTGCAGATTCACTGATTTCTGGTTTCAAGTGCTCCCATACCCCAACCATATGCTTGAAGTGATACCGCCAAACAAGATGATCGTAAAAAGACTCAAGATGATCCCATTGGAATGTGTGGTTAGAGGTTATAACTATGGGAGCTACTATGAGAGGCTGAGCAAGGGGTTTCTTAAGGCGGATAAGCCTCTGAAGCTCGCCGAAGAGCTCCCCCAACCAATCTTCGACCCGACCACAAAGTCCGAGAGCAAAGATCTCCCTGTAACGAGGAGCGAAGCGGTTGCACAGGGTCTGGTAACAGCTGAAGAGTATGATCTACTCGAAGAGGTCTCCATAAAACTCTATAGTGAGATGAGGAGGTGGGCTGATAGGGCTGGCTTTATAATAGCCGATGTTAAATTCGAGTTCGGGAAGGATGAAGAGGGGCGGATTCTGCTCGCGGACTCGCTTGGACCTGATGAATTTAGACTCTGGCTGAAGTCAGAGTATAGGGTTGGTGAGGAGCAGAAGAGCTATGATAAGCAGATCGTAAGGGATTGGCTGATCAAGGTCTCATTTAGGTCTAAGTTGGAGGAGGCGAGGAAGGCTGGTCTACCTCTACCAACACCACCAGAGCTCCCTCAAGAGCTCGTTGAGGAGACCGTGAGAAGATACATAACTGCGTATGAGCTGATATCTGGTAGGCGCCTCTAGTGAGCGTAGCAGTAATATAGCTGCTGATGCGCATCAGCATTCAAAATATGGAGCCTAGGTCATATGCTGAGGCTGGGGTAGATGTAGCGGAGATTAAGCGTAGGCATAAAGATCTAGCCAAGATCTTCTCCGCAACCTTTAGGTTCAGAAAGGGGAAGGTTGGTTCTGTCTACTACGGGATAGGGCATTACGCTGGGCTGATAGATCTAAAGGACGGTAGGCTGCTCGCCACACACATCGATGGTGTGGGAACTAAGGTTATCGTGGCGCAGATGCTTAGAAGATACGATACGGTAGGCATAGATTGTGTGGCTATGAATGTGAATGATATAATCTGCGTGGGCGCCGAGCCCATAGCCTTCCTCGACTACCTAGCCCTAAAGAAGCCAGATCAACACATCGTTCAGCAGATAGCTGAGGGTGTAGCAAAAGGTGCTGCTCTAGCTGGTGTGGCTGTGGTAGGCGGGGAGACCGCGGTTCTACCAGATCTTTTAGCTGGGGGCGAAGAAACCTTCGATTTGGCGGGCGCAGCCATAGGTATAGTTGAGAAAGAGAGGGTTGTGACGGGTGAGAAGATGAAGGCTGGTGATGTCGTGATAGGTATAGGCAGCTCGGGCATACACTCTAACGGGCTCACCTTAGCGCGGAAGCTCCTTTTAACCAAATACCGTCTCGATGAGGTGGTTGAGCCGCTTGAGCGAAGCTTAGGTGAGGAGCTGCTTGAACCCACCTTGATCTATGTTAAACCTGTTCTCGAAATCTTAAGGAAGGGCATCTCTGTCTCTGGCTTAGCACATATTACAGGAGGTGCCTTCTCTAAACTTAGCCGCTTAACTAAGGGTCTAAATCTGGGATTTGAGCTAGATGATCTACCAGAACCTCAACCAATCTTCAAGCTGATACAGAAGGAGGGTAACTTACCCGATGAAGAGATGTACCGCACATTCAACATGGGTGTTGGGTACTGTGTAATAACAAGCCCAGAGTATGTTGGGGATGTTGAGAAGGTCTTTAAGAGGCACGGCTTCAAGGCTAAACCAATAGGTAGAGTGGTTAGGGGTAGAGGGGTTAGGGTGAAAGGAGTTAAGATCGCCTAGCTAAGAGATACCCTCTAGAAACCTAACTCTTCTGATCACGGAGCCATCAGAGATATGTATCAGCCGCTCTACTGTATCGTTCTTCTTCTCCATCTCCCTAGCTTCATCAACCATATGTGCAGCGAGCCGCATAACCTCATGTGAAGCAGAGACGTAGTGAAGAGCCCTACCAAGCTCTTTTACAGCATAGCAGCCTCGAGTAGATAACTCGGCAACAAGCCTACATGCTTCGTAGGCAGCCATCGCCTTAGCGGCAGCATAAGGGTTATGGTAGCCAGCGTAAACAAGCGCCTTCTCTTTATCTAAAATGAGTTTTGGGAGCTGAGGTTTAAGACCCTGTTTGAGCGCTTCGATCATCTTATCAACCTCTATCTGAACAGCCCTATATACACCTGTTAGAGCCAGCACCCTTATTATGTCGCTGTTGAATAGGCACATCTCAACCGGATCAAGAAACTCCTTCTTGGCACCTATCATCGGGTCAGCATCCACTATAATGTAGCCTATACAATTCTCCTCTAACTTATTCAAGATTTCTTTGGTGGCTGTATTGCTTACCACACAAGAAGGCACACCACTCTCACACAGCATCTCAACACCAGCCATAGGACCTTCGCCCTGCAGATACGGAGTTACGAAGATGAGAAGCTGAGGTTTAAAGGCTAAAGCCGTTTCCAAAACCTCTTTAGCGTCAGAGGGCTCCATCTTGCAACCTGAGTAAACCGATCTGATCACGATATCTTTACGCACCGCCCGCTCATCAAACAGCCCCTCGATCATAGGTGTTATGCCTATCATACCTATCTTAGCGAACACAATCTTCAGCAAACCAACCGTCCTCATGTTGTCACACCATTAGAACCTTTTAAAGCTAAAATAGGGGCTGCTCTCACTTCTAGAAGCGGCTAATAAATTGGTAAAGATACTTGATGGGAGAGAGTACTCAAAAGAGGTTCGAGCCAAACTCTCCAAAGAAGTAGCCGAGCTGAGAGATAGCGGTATTGTACCCACAATAGCCCTAATACACGTAGGTGACCTTGGTGGCGCAGCCGGCTATGTGAAGCGTAAGGCAGAAGCCTGCACAAACATAGGTATAGAAGCTAAGGTGCACTCCCTACTAGAGCAGACAGATTTCAACACGCTGAAAATGGTGATACAATCTCTAAATGAGGATCAGAGGGTGCACGGCATCTTACTACAACTCCCCCTTCCACCACACATCAACGAGCAAGAGGCTTTAGATCTGATATCGGTTGAGAAGGATGTAGATGGCTCCTCCTCCTCAAGCCTAGGTCTGCTACTCGCAGGTAGAGAGGGCTTCGTCTCAGCAGGCGCCTTAGCCGCCTTAGATCTAGCTAAACTTGCTGGTTTCGAATTCAACGGGAGTACAGTACACATCTTAGGTGATAGCGTGATCTTAGGCAGACCCTTCGCAGCCCTAGCCCTAAACCTCGGCGCTAAGGTTAAACTCCATCCTAAAGATGTAACAACTGTTCCGAAAGATTTGTGTGAAGCAGACCTTCTTCTGGTAGATGTTGCCAAGCCGAAGCTTATTAAAAGCGAGCATATAAAGCAAGGCGCTGTAATAATCGATGCTGGAAACAACTACCTTGAGGGTAAGATTGTAGGGGATGTGGACTTTGACGACGCTTGCAAGAAGGCTTCAGCCATAACCCCTGTGCCGGGCGGGCTTGGACCGATGTTGATTACGATGCTGATGAGCAACCTAGTAAAGGCTGCTAAGAGTTTTAGATCCACCCTATAAGGTGTTTAAAAACTTGGTTCTTTTTGGGTTAGTAGTTCCACAAGGCTGGAGGGGCGAATTAAACCACCTCCCAGCAGAAAAAGCTCGCGCCGCGATTCTTAATGTCGTTAGATGGGCTGAGGAGTGTAAGGTTGAGTCACTTTGGCTCTATGACCACTTCATTCAACAGAAGCCAAGCAGCCTTGGCCCGTGTTTTGAGGGCTGGTCGCTACTGAGTTACCTGGCACCGATCACACATAGGGTTAGGTTGGGTATGCTCGTGCTCTGCAACTCTTATCGAAATCCGGCGCTGCTCGCTAAGATGGCTGCAACTCTAGATAACATCTCGCAAGGTAGGCTTGAGTTCGGTATAGGTGCTGGGTGGTATGAAGAGGAGTATAAGCGCTACGGATACCCTTATCCCGATGCCTCAACCAGAATATCTATGCTTGATGAGAGCCTACAGATAATAACCAAGATGTGGAGTGAGGAGAAACCTAGCTTCAAAGGCAGATACTACTCGATCAAAGAAGCATACTGCCAACCAAAACCAATACAGCGCCCCCACCCACCGATAACCGTAGGTGGCAGCGGTAGGCTCCTACTTAAAGTCGCTGCTAAATACGCCGACTGGACCAACTACGGTGGAAGCGTAGAGCAGGTCAAGAAGCTACACAACATACTAGAGGAGTGGTGTAGAAGCATAGGTAGAGATGCTAAGAGCATAAGAAGGTCGATCCACTGGATAGGTGTCCTAGGCAAAACCAGAGAAGAGGCCATTAGGAAAGTTAGATCAACGGGGCTAGAACCAGATATATGCGGCAGCCCTGAAGACTGGCTCACTAAGATAAACAACTACGCCGAACTCGGCTTCAAGCGCTTTATAATATTCCTACCAGACGCCCACAGCGAACAGACGCGGAATCTACTCTATGAAAGCGTCATATCAAAACTCTAACCACACTCACATATACGCAGCTCTCGCCGCCCCGCTTACGTGGTAAGGAAATCTATAAAATCTTTGAAAGTTTTGGAAGCTTTCTTGGCTTTTTCGATGTCTATCTCATCCGCTATACGCGTGTAGATTTCTGGACTCTTAATATAGTGTTTACCTTCTCTCTGCATTAACTTCTTAAGTTCCTCTTCGGGATTTAGAATTTCTTCTGGATTATTTAGACAGAGTCCTGCTAGGATCCATGCTTCTATGCTTCTTTTAACAGGGAAAACGCGTAGTTGTATCTTCTGAGTTTCCAACTGCTTGATTTTGCTTGCTAATTGATCTATAATAGCGGTTGTGTCCACACCAGCTCTGTGAATATCCTTGAGTACTGCAGCTTTGTTAAAGTTTCCCATGTGGGCTTTTAAAAGGCGATATGCCTTATCTGCTCTGTTCCCCCTCATAACAAGTACTTTACACTTAGCTTGGAGTCTATCTGCTATTCCTTTAATGAAACCTTCGTCGGTTTGTCCTTCAACTATTATCAGAGTGTTACTCAAGGTGTGCCGCCGATTATCTTGGAGTACCACGCTTCGCCTAGCGTGCCGCCTTCCTCAAGAAAACGCTTCACCTGCTCCATTTCGCTCATGCTCGTTAGCTTTTCCACCTTGGTTTCCAAACCTTCTTTTCTCACTAGGTAAACTTCCTCTGGTTTAGCGTGATCCAGTAAGTATGGCGAATGCGTCGTCATAATGATTTGTGAGGGAGAATCTCTAGCCAAGTCCATCAAGGTCTCGAGTAAAGAAGGATGTATACAGTTTTCAGGCTCCTCCAAAACTACAAGGCTAGAACCACCATAGAGAGCGGAGATTATAGCGAGAATACGCAAAGTCCCATCAGAAATATTATGTGGCTTTAGGGGCTCTTCTAAACCTTTAAGTTTAATCCAAATCCCAACATTAGCTTCCTCTATATGTAGTATAATCTCCTCAACCTCAGGGATCATGTTGCGTAATGTTTCCTCTATTCGCCCAAAATCTCTTCGCCTCTCAGTATACAAGTAAAGAAGATAGCGAGCCAAATTCTCGCCATGATATCTCAGAAAAGGTTGTTCGGTAACAGGATTTTTAAGCCGGAGAACATCTGAAGCGAACGAGTGAACAGAGATTCTTCCTAAACAAGAGGCTAACTCACGGACTTCAGCTTCTACATCTGATGGAAGAGCTAGCAATATACTTTTATGAACAGTCCTACCTGCCCCATAGTAGTTAGCTTCTCCATGTGAGAAATATACAGTCTCATCTTTAATGCGTAACTCACGGGTACCACCTTCGTAAGAGATAATTAACCGATCATGCGCAAATATTCGTTCTATGTACTTCTCATTGTTCAATTCTAAGGTATACGTGTACTTGCGATATCCAATAGGTGCTCCCAACGCAATATATATGTGCTTAAATGGATTAAAATTGAAAGACAAGTCCCTAAAGCTGGCATAGCCCTCCAAAACAGGGACACCCTCCCTTGCATGCTTCGCTACCAGTCGAAAGGCTTTTGCAATATTACTTTTCCCACTAGCATTAGGCCCTATGAGAATGTTCACCTTCCCCAATTCTATATGGACCTTCCTAAGGCTCAGAAAGTTTTCGACACTAAGGCTTGTAAACATGTTTTTGCAACCAGCAAATCTAGTTTGCTTTTAAGTATAAAAAACTTATTATAGTTACTTTAACCTCACATACAGAAGTTTACATCAAGATCAATAGAGATACGCTTTAAGGGGGCGTTGAGCCGCTTTAAGAATAAACTTCATAACTTCATCTAAATCCTTAAACTTAAGCCACTTCTCTTTTCCACCCGCTAGAAGAAGCCCGGTCTTCTCATCCCTCACAGCATCGCAGACGTTCACTGTAAACCCTTCTGTTGACCTACCGAGGAAGATGAAGCCACCTTCGCTAAACTCGCTGAGCGAGCCCTTGATTCTTATCCCAGCGTCAAAGTCTAGGTTTCTGAGCGCCTCTCTAACCTCTTTGAATGATTTCAGCGCCTTCTCTTTATAGCCCTTCATCACCCAGCCTAATGTTGTTGACCGTTAAAGTATTTACCCGACTTAAGCATAGAGGATATTTAGATAGTTTGCCGCTTAAAGTCTATAATACGTACAGCCGCAAGGTAGAGGTCTTTACACCTATTACCGAAGGTTTGGTTAAGATGTTTGTCTGTGGACCAACGGTCTACGATTACCTTCACCTAGGGCACGCTAGAACCTACATCTTCTACGATGTGGTGGCTCGATACTTGAAATACTTAGGGTATAAAGTGATCTTCATCATCAACATAACAGATATCGATGATAAGATATTTGAGAAGGCTAAAAAGGAGAGAAGACGCGCGAGCGAAATAGCCTCCAAATATAAAGAGGCGTGTATAGAAGACCTAAGACGAATAGGTGTAGATAGTGTAACCCTCTTCGCACAAGCATCAGCCTACCTACCTCAGATGATCCAGCAGATACAAACTCTCCTAGAGAAAGGCTACGCGTACAAGACAACTAACGGCATCTACTTTGATACATCAAAGTTCCCAACCTTTGGTGCACTATCACATCAAAGTAGAGCTGAACTCTCCCTTCGAAGGGTCGATTTAGACCCTGAGAAGAAGAATCCCGCTGACTTTATATTATGGCGAAATGTTGCTAAAGATGAGGAGGGCTTCGAGAGCCCATTCGGTTGGGGTAGACCTGGTTGGCATATAGAAGATACCGCTATCTCTATAACGCACTTCGGTAGCTCTTATGATATACATGGTGGTGCTGTCGAGCTCATATACCCGCACCACGAAGCTGAGATAGCTCAGGCTGAGGCGTACACAGGACACAAACCATTCGTAAAATACTGGATACACACGGGTTTACTTAAGATAGGTGGGGAGAAGATGAGCAAATCCGCAGGGAACTACATAACGATAAGAGAGGCTCTTGAGAAGTGGAGCCCGGATTTGCTGAGGCTCTACTTCCTCTCAACGAAATATAGGAGGAGCATAGTCTTCGAAGAGAAGAGGTTGGTGAGGTTAGAGAGTAAGCTCAGAGCGATCGAGAGATTCTGGCAAAGATGCCAAAGAGTGTCTTCATCAGACGCACGGGGCGAGTTGAGCCCTAAGATCAGAATCTTAGCGCAACACTTCACGTCACACATGGACGAAGATTTTGATACACCAGCAGCCATAGAAACCCTCTACAAAGTAGCGGAGCTCATCAACACATCAACAACCGTGGAAGCAGAGGGGCTGCTGAAGAACTCTCGACCAACCGTGGCAAGCATACTATCTGTCCTCGGTTTATTCTCAGTGACACAATAATTGGAGATCTTAGCCTTAGAAAGGAACGAGCTGCAGTTCTTCTCCCTATGGTCAAAGCAGAAGATCACCAAGCGCCTTACTCTACTTTACAACCCTAATCTCTTTGACGATTTTTTATTCAACCACGCCCGCCCGACCGACCCAGAAGAAACCTTAGGTTACCGAGACCTAAAGTATGTGAAAAAATTCTATTCCCGCCTTAAGATAAAGCCAGCACTCATCTTCAAAGCAGAGCTTGATAGTAACCAAAAGCGTCTACTCAGCGAAGAAGGGTTTAAAGCGACGGATTCACTGATCACCATGACAGCACTAACCCGTCCTTCATCTGCCTCAAAGCCAAACTTGACGATTTTGGTCTGCAGCGAAGATGATGTAGCCGAGTGGGTTAAGGTCTTCATTGAAGCCTACTCAACCCCCTCGTGGTTAAGGGAACTAAGTAATATTGTGGCTAAGATGGTGAAGCATCCGAAGTGCACCCTCTACCTTGCACGCTACAAAGGCGTCCCAGTAGGTGTGGCTGCGAGATATAGTGCTGAAGGGGTAAGTGGATTATACTGCTTAGGTACAACACCAAAGGTTAGAAATAGGGGCGTTGGAAGCGCGTTAGTAGCCCACGTGATAGGTGAAGCCTACAGTTCAGGTGATCAGATAATCTGCCTTCAGACTCTGGCAAGTGAGCATTTAACAAGATTCTATGCACGACTAGGGTTTAGACACCTCTACTCTAAAACTATCTACAGCAGCGAAACACCCCTCTAAGCTTTTATTTGACTTAAACGGTAGAGAAATCTGGTAGCGACTATGGTCTTACCAGAAATAGAGGAGTTAAAGAAGTATACCTTCGATCTAGGACCTATTAGACCACCATCTGAAGGCGGGAGCGCTTCGCTTCTGATAAGAGTCACCGCGAACTGCCCTTGGAACCTCTGCGCCTTCTGTGATTCATATAAAGGTAGGCGGTTCGTGTATAGAAGCGTGGAGGATGTTAAGAAGGATATAGACTCGGCTAAAGCGATCGCTGACCTACTTAAGATACTCTCGGACAAACTCGGTGGGCTGGATTGGGTTGGTAGGCTTATCGACCCACTTTTCCTCTACGACAAGAGCTATTATGAATTGAGCCCAGACGAGATGAAAAACTATGAAAACATTGTGTTGGTTTATCTGTGGTTGAAGGCTGGTGCTCGAACAATCTTCCTCCAAGATGCAGATACACTAATAATGCGCACAAACGAACTCGTCGAAGTGCTACAACACATAAAGAGATGCTTCCCAACCGTTGTAAGAATCACGTCTTACGCTAGGGCTAAGACGCTAGCCCACAAACCGCTCGAGGACCTAATCAAGATAAGGCAAGCTGGTCTTACCAGACTACACGTAGGCTTAGAAAGCGGAGACGACAAGGTTCTAGCATATATAAGGAAGAGTGTGACGAGCGAGGAACAGATCGAAGCGGGTAGACGCGCAAAGAAAGCTGGCTTCGAGCTATCGGAATACTGGATGCTCGGAGTAGGTGGTAGAGCTCTTTGGGAGCAGCACGCTAGAAACACAGCTAGAGTGCTTAATGAAATAAACCCAGATTACATAAGGTCAAGACCATTCACACCGCGCCCAAACACACCCCTCTACGAAGCGTATCTTAGAGGGGAGTTTCAGCTGACAACGCCACACGAAAGGCTGCGAGAACTAAAGTTGACCATTAGTGAACTCGAGGTCACAAGTAGAGTCTGCTTCGACCACTTTATGAACTCTTGGCGTAGAGCGGACGGCACCTTCCTCTTCAAGCAAGACTACGAAGGATATAAATTTCCAGAGGAGAAGCCGCTAGTATTAGAGTTGATAGAAGAAGGGTTAAGACTCGAAGAATCGATACATATAAGCGCAGAAACCTTAGCTAAAATGCCTTACATATAAGTGGGACCGCGCGGATTTGAACCGCGGACCTCTACCGTGGCGCTAACACGCCAATTCGGTTATCAGCGTCGCCGAGCCTTTTTGAGGCTCTCGAACGCTCCTTGGCCAGCCGCTAACCAAGCTGAGCTACGGTCCCTAGATTAATTTACCTTGCAGAGCCTCTAAATAACCTTTCCGTGTAGTTATTCGGAAGAATTTAAGTGGGATGTTATTAAGGTGAAGGGTAACGATCTAGGTTGACCATAGTGGTTGGGTTGCCATCTTACTCAGAAACCCAACCTTTCTTTATCTTCCTCTAGACAACCGCATATACGTAATGAAGAGCCTAAGAAGATCTCGAAAAAGATAAGCCATACATCTTGACCGTATGATAGTTTACCGCTAAAGAACGTTGGTGAAGTTCTCCTCTACTAAGACCCATTAGCCCTAACTTAAGATGGCTTTTCCCCTCATTTTGTATAGTTGTAGAGGATAAGCTTACGCCTCAGCTTAAGTGGTTAGAGCGCATCTTTTCATCCATCTAGGAAGAAGTTTAACAGCAGCAGACCCGTAAAAATTATTAATTATTAAGGAGCAAGTTATAGCAGAAATAATTATGTTCACTAGTGGTAGCGAGCTTCAAGCGAGGAGGAAGACGCTATCAATACTTCAGGATGAGGCTAAGCGCGTACTAGAAGCGGCTAGAGAACTCTCTGAAACCTTCCCCGCCTTGCTTGAAAACGACCAACAAGCACTTAACAGGTACGCGGAGTCGATTATGAAGGCTGAGGACGATGTTGAGAATCTACGGAGAATGTTGACTAGAGAGTTGGCTGAGCTGGGTCCTATGGTTATTAACCGTGAAGATGTGTTACGTGCGGCATACGATATAGAGGAGATCGCTAGCTACATATCGAGTGCTGCCTTCAGATTGGCTGGCTTCAAGCTTACAAATTTTAAGAAGACTTCTCTGTTAAAGGATCTTGGTTCTGTAATCGATTTAGCAGTCGAAATGGTTTACAGACTTAATGAGGTGGTTCGGGCTTTGACTATAAACCCAAACCTAGCCATCGATTTAACAAACAGTATTCAAAAGATTGAAAGACAGGTCGATGACCAATATAGAGCACTTACTTTGAAGCTCTTGAGTGAACTAGACTCCTTTAAAGAGGTGCTGGTGCTGAAAGATATAATTGAGAGAGTAGAGAATATGGCTGACCAATGCCTTAAAGCCGCTGACTCCATTACCATAATCGCCCTTAATCTGTAGGGTGAAGTAGTGTGGAAGCCGAGCTGGTAGGCAACAGAATTATTGTCTGGAATATTGAGGACGCAAGAGCGCTCTTTAAAGAAGGGTTTTACGGCAAACCCTTAGGCATACCTAAACCTAAGAACGCTGAATTTAACGCGCCACTTGTGCTCGATCTAATAGAAGGCTACTATCTTCTTGAGAAGGGTAAAATTTCTATAACGCAATCGCCATCACACCGAAAGATGAGTTTAAGGAGTATAAGAGAGATATGTAAATCTGAGTACCTCGACTTCCCGGAAAAGTACCTCGTGTATAAGCATCTTAGAGAAGCAGGGTTGGTAGTAAGCCCGGGCATTAAGTTCGGCTGTGACTTCGCTGTTTATGAGCACGGGCCGGGGATAGATCACGCACCTTACCTTATTGAGGTTGTTAAACCTTCACATAACCTTACAGCTACAAGAATTATCTTATCAGGTAGGTTAGCTACTACCGTCAGGAAGCAGTTCATCTTAGCTGTTGCCGATGTGCCCAGGAAGAGGGTTGAGTTTATCGCCTTCGATTGGTGGAGAGCTTAGGCAACAATAATATATGAGCCTTTTTAATATTCTGTTGGTGGGGTTTATTGGCTGAGGGTGTAAGATGCCCATACTGCGACTCTATATTCCCAGATAAGGCCTCTTTGTCCAAACATATCGATCAAGTCCATATCGGGAAAGGTCTCCTTGAAGGAGATAGGAGAAAGTGGTGAGCTGCGCACTTACCCCCTCCTCTTAGCACACTCATCGCAATACGCTACATCAGGAGGCACGGGCCTACCGCAGATAGCGCATCTATCAATAGCCCCCTCTGGTGTAGAGGAGGATGTGACTGGGAGATCACTTTTAACGAACGATTGCGTAGATGCCAGTTTCGCTCTCCTAAGATCGGGCAGAAGAATTAGGATAAGCCCAGATAGCGCCATTAGGAATGAGGCTGCTGCGAAGATAGAGGTTTCAAGCCTTAACACGAGTATAGATAGAATTACCAGAATCAGCCCAATAGTTGGCGTGGTGCTACTAACGATAGGCATCACCACCTCAATTTAGAGGACAGGGTATAAAGTATTTTACTGCTTATTTCTGCTATAGGAGAAGCTGAGAGCTTCTATCTTTACGCCTTGCAGTGTCAAGAATCTTATAAGTTCGCAAACCCCCTCTACAGACCTCCAATATATCTGCGGCACTTCAATAAACTCAGCGTTAGGAAAGACCTCTCTTAACACATTAAATAGGGTTTGTATGTCTTCTGAAGTATATCCCCAGCTGAGTATCGGCTCAGTCATATTCTTCCCTAAGCTAAGTATCTTGTATGAGATTGTCTTTAAGGTAGCAGTAATATGGGGTCTGGAACCAGTAACATCATGTAGATAAAGATAAATCTCCTCTGTTACCGAAGGGCTCTTCCCTGGCCCGAAGTGGCTTCTATACCTCTCAAGCTGCTTTGTGTTGAGGAGCATAGGTGAACGAAGCTTATGGGGCACTATAACATCAACTACCAGTTTTGTGGTCAGCTCCGCAGCCAGCTCGTCTAAAATGTCTTTCAGCGCATCATAGGGTATGGTTAAGAATACAATATCCGCCGCTTTGGCAGCGTCTATGTTTGTTACGCCCACTACTCTATCTGGATCTAAATTGCGTGCTTTAACGATCTTTGATGCTGTCTCTTGCGCTCTGAAGAGGTTTCTAGAACCTATGTAGATATAGTAGCCTGCTGAAGCAAGCTCTGTAGCCAAAGCTCTACCTTCTAATCCAGACCCGCCTATGACGGCTATCTTTCTATTTTGCACCACACTATCAATATCTCTTATACCCTAAATATATATTGCCTCATTTGTAGATAGGTATCGTACCAGCTGTAGTTTTTCGCTGGTCGATCAGCTTAAATCCTACCTTAACGGCATATGGTGAAGGTTTGGCCAAGGGTAGGTTACACATCTACGTCTCAGGGCATGTGCAAGGCGTCTTTTATAGGGCTAACGCGAAGAGGATCGCTGGCTCACTTTCATTGACAGGTTGGGTAAGAAACCTGAGGGATGGGCGTGTTGAAATCATAGTCGAAGGAGAAGAAGAGAATCTGGCGAAGTTCGTCGAGTGGTGTAAGCGCGGCCCAGTCGGAGCTGAGGTAGAGTCGGTTGATGTT
>Ga0209393_1000416_pt1 | contig 21079 bp, 20 predicted proteins | sample SSWtaG_2_FD_184117 | JGI IMG/M metagenome (GOLD analysis project Ga0209393, IMG submission 184117) | Hot spring microbial communities from Sandy's Spring West, USA to study Microbial Dark Matter (Phase II) - SSWsed_130316 (SPAdes)... | ecosystem: Environmental > Aquatic > Thermal springs > Hot...
GCCTTTCACGCAGGCCCCGCAGCCTATGCAGAGCTCGTCGTTGACCAGCACGAGGCCGTCGGCGGTTTTGTAGGTGGCGCCCGTCGGACAGGGCGGGACGCAGGGTGGGTCGTCGCAGTGGTTGCACTGCTTGGGGATGAAAACCCTTGTCCCATCAGGCTTGACCAGATGCTCAATCCATGTCCTGAAGCTTCCGAGAGGGACGTTGTTCTCGGCGGCACATGCAATCACACAGGCCATGCAGCCATAGCACTTGTCAACCTCTATCAACATCGCGTAACGCTTACCTTCCCTCATGTCCGGCGCCGCAGAGAGCGCCGGCAACACAGCCAAAGCCGAAACTATGCCGAGAAAGCCCCGTCTAGTTGTCTCGACCATCAACCTAACTATACTTCCGCCCCCTAGAAAGAATATCTCTACAATTTCAGATAGATATATACAAATGCTTACGTCTAGCCTTCTTCGGCAACAGCCTCCGCTTCGGGGCGTTGAACCGCCGTCTTGACAGGCTCTACGACCGTGAACTCGTCCGCTAAAACTCTGGCGTAGGCCTTCTCATCCAGCCCGAACTCCCTGAAGAACCTTTTGAGGACGTCTCCGACCAGGTTAAGGTCTTCTCCGCCGAGCCGCCGGACCTCGACCCTAAGCTCCCTGAAATACTTGGAGGTGAAGAGCCTTGAAACCCTCCTCAAGGCCTCGCCTGAAAGCCTTTCCCTGACGTCTCCGAGCGATACGTAGGGAAGCCGTTCAAAGTATCTAACGTCCTCCTCGGTTACGAGGCCTTCCATGTATAGGCCGTGGATGTAGCGGGTGACGTCGGGCTTGGGGGGTTGGAGTCCTATCCTCCATCTGTCGACGTGTCCCCTGACGTATATGCGGCCACCCACCATCCCCGTAGCCATGTAACGCCCGACAAGGCATGTGTCCATGTCGAGCGCGTCAACCCCCAGAACCATGACCACACCTCCCGCCATATACTCGCCCAAGTAATCGTCAGCCCTCCCCCCAACTATCAGGTAGGGCTTCCTCTCCCTAAACTCTCTCATCTGTATTGCCGCCCTGTTTCCGACACTCCCCCTGACGAATATCTCGCCGCCCTGCAGCGCCTGTGCTATGACGTCCCGTGCGTCGCCGTGTATCACCACCCGTCCGCCGTACATCGCGTCCCCCACATCGTCCTCTGCGTTTCCGTAAACCTGTATCTCGCCGCCTTTGTTGAAGTTGGCGAGGCAGTTCCCCGCTGTCCCATATATGTTGAGCCTGTGGCCGGGAGGTATGTTTATGCCCAGGTAGCGGTGGCCGTTTACGTTTACAACCGACACCACACGGCATCCCGCCGCGATATGTTTTCGGATTAGGCTGTTGACAACCGTGTGGCTGAGGCCTTTTGCGTCGACCACGGCCTCCCCTGTTACGGTGTGTCTGCGTGGTTTGTGGTAGAAGGTTTTTGCATGCTCCCTCCCCGCGAGTATGATGCCTTTCTTCATGGAGGCGAGGAAGACGCCGCCGGGTTTGACGGGCCAGACATCAGCCTCTTCCGAGAGCTGCCTTATCTCCGCCTCCTCGCTCGCCACATAAACCCGCTCACCGTCGACGCCGACAACAAGGGGCCTGAACTTCGACCTGTCAGCCAAGGCGAGCATGTAGACGTCGTCCCCGTCGCAGTATCCCGCCACCACGCTGAAGGGCCCGTCCAGCATGGCCCCACGCCATGCAACATACTCCTCAAGCGTAATCCCAGCAAGGCCGTTGAGGAGCTGGTCCTCGAAGGGGTTGACCATTATGTTGGCCGCCTTCTCAACCGACATGTTTGCTGTGAGGTGGTCTAGGATGTATGCGATGAGCTCGCTGTCTGTTCCGACGAAGCTTGAGACGCCGCGGTAATTCATGAACTCCATGTTTGCGCCGAAGCTGCTTATGTCGCCGTTGTGGGCTATGGCCCATTCATGGCTTGCGAAGGGATGGCTCCATATCGGGTAGACGCCGGGGGAGTTGGTGGGCTGCCGTGTATGCGCTATCCAGAGGTCTGCGGAGACATTTCTCTCAACGAGCCTGTACTGGCCGCAGACATCCAAGGGGTATCCGACGCCCTTGAAAACCTCCACATAACGCCCCCATGAGTAGACACGGCCCCTCATACCCGCGTTCATCAGGTCGCGGTTTATCCTGTCGACGGCCATCCTCAAGCTGTTTTCGGAGGCGTCGACGTATGCGGCCCATGACATGAACCTTGTCCCGGGAGGTGTCTCAAAGCCCAGCTCCCAGAACCCGCCCTCAGCATATTCTTTCATGATGTTTTTGATGTGTTGGAGGGTGTTGTCGTCGCTTACGAAGGCCTTTAGCTTGATGTGTCTGCTGCTGTCGAGGTTGTATGCCGCGAAGCCAGCCCCATACCTGCTGCCCCTGTAGCGGACACACTCTATCGAGCTGAGTGTCTCGTCAGCCCTTATCTTGGCTGCGCCCTCCCTCCTCAAAACCCCGAGGATGCCGCATGAGGATATGTCCCGAGGTGTTTCCCAGTACATGCTCAGCCAACACCTGCCTGCTTCACTCCAATTTTCAGCCTGACCTCCCTTTCAAGCTCCACGGCCCTCAGAAGCTCCCTGCTACCCACCAGCGTGTTGAAGAAGCTGCTTACTCCAGCCGCGCCGGCCAACAGCTTTAGCTCCCTCTGTATGCCGAGTAATAGGTTCTCGACCCTCTCCAGCAACACCTCCTCCCCCACCCTTGCTTCCGGAAGCCCAACAGCATACTCCACGGCTTTTGTGAGCGCTACGGCGTCGGCGCCGAGGGCCACGAGCTTGTATATGTCGTCCGAGCCTCTTACCGTGGGGCCGCCTGCTATCAGGCTTACCCTGTTCCGTAAACCAAGCCTCCTCAACTCCCTGTCAAGCAGCGAGACCGCCACCTCAAGCCCAACACCCCCGCCCAAATCCTCGTCAACGTAAACACCCCACACACCCTTGGCCAAGACTCCGACGGACCTGAGGTCTTCCGAGGGCGGTATCCTCACTATATCAGCCAAGGGTTCACCGGGCGTCGAGACATAGGCCGCAAACGGTGCGCGCCCCCTCAGGCTTATGTCGGCCATCATCCCACCCCCATACCTCTCAAGCCCCATGGGAAGCCGCCTACCCACGTCAACGAGGACATTCATGCAGTAGCAGGCCTTTACGGCGGCTCCGAAGAAGGCGGGGTCTGTCTCGGGGTCGAGTTTGACAACGACCGGCATGGAGAGCCTGATGCTTCCGCCGTGCAGGTAGATGTGTGTCTCGACGGGTTCGCGGTAGGGGTCTATGCTGGGCCTTGTTACCTGCGCCCCGTCGCATACAAGCCTGTCCCGTATGAAGTATGGTTGTTCGATGTGTGGGGGGCCCGTGCTACCCATGCTTGCGATGGGTGGCTCGGCGCTCTCCCTCCCAACAGTCCCAGCCATCTGCTGGAGATGCCTTATCCTACGCTGTGTCCACCATACGGCTTTGGTCAAGCAGCCCCAACCCCCATGAGCCTTAGCTCGTCCTCCCCAACGTTGCGGCCCACAAGCAGGTCACGCCGGCCGACCAGCTCCCTCGCAGAGGATACACCGACAAGGTCGAGTATGTTTCTCAGCTCCTCGGTCCAGCCTGCCACCATGTTGACAGCCCACCGCGTCGCGGTCTCGAGCGAGAGGAGCTTGGCGGGGTTGTCCTCGATTTTGTTGGTCAGCAGCGTCGGGCAGAAGCCCAGATGGCATTTGTGAACCATCACACAGCCCATGGCGATCAACGCCGCGGTCCCGAGCGAGGCAACGTCCGCGCCCAAGGCGAGGAGTTTTGCGCAGTCCTCGGCGCTGCTGACCCTCCCCGCCGCAACAACCGTGAACCCCTCCCTCAACCCCTCACGCCTCAACGTCTGGTCAACCACGGAGACGGCTATCTCTATCGGCAGGCCGATGTTGTCTCTTACTACTGCGGGGGCGGCGCCCGTCCCAGCCCCCTGGCCGTCCATGATGATTCCGTCCGCACCCATGCGGGCAACTCCTGTGGCTATGTATGCGATGTAGTTTGTTACACCGACCTTGACGAAGACGGGTTTCCCCGTCGCCTCCTTGAGGGCCGCAATACGCTGGCCGAGGTCTTCGATGCTGTAGATGTCGTGGTGGGGTGCGGGTGAGATGGCGTCAAGCCCGACAGGGATGCGGCGTGTCTCGGAGATTGGCTTGGTTACCTTAACTCCGGGAAGATGGCCGCCAATCCCCGGCTTCGCACCCTGCCCTATCTTAATCACTACGCCGAGGCCTGTGTTGAGGACGTCTATGTCGACGCCGAACCTTGCGGAGGCCCACTGGACAGTTATCCGCCTGCACTTCCTCACCTCAGGATGCAGGCCCCCCTCCCCCGTGCCCGTAACTATGCCGGTGATGTCCGCGGTTCTTGCGAGGGCTATGTTGGGTATGCCGCTGAGGGCGCCGAAGGACATGTCGCCGAGGTAGAGCGGTGAGGTCATCTCTATCTGTCCGTAGGCCATGGTGGTTGAGGTGTCGGCTGAGGCGGCGTTGGCGGGTTCTGCGCCGGGGTTTTCCAGCTCAGCCCTGAACCTGATGCGGTCAAGTATCCTCCTGCTGGTGTGCTTAGCCCTATCCCACACCCAGACGGGTTTCCCGTAGCGGGCGAGATGCCTGATATGCTCTATCCGCTCAACGTTCCAGAACTCCGGCTCCGTCTGCCTCGGTATTTTCACGTAATCCGTTACAACGGCCGGCGTTAACCATCCACCCCCACACGTGGTTTTAAACCGTCAATCAGGCAGTATTTAATGGTAATTTTCGTAGCATAGACGGAATAAACCAAATCCAAAGTCTAAACGTCGAAAACCAAACAGTTTTAACCATGCTGGGAGACCTTCCCGTAAGGATATGTTCAAACCCGTCGTCCTCTGCGGCGGAGAGGGAAGCCGGCTGAGACCCCTCACTTACTATTTCCAGAAATCCATGATCCCCGTCGGGCGTGAGCAGAAGCCCCTCCTCGAATATATCCTCCGCCACATCAGGTTCCACGGCTTCACCGAGGCCGTCCTGCTGGTCGGCTACAAAGGGGAGCAGGTGGTCAACTATTTCGAGGACGGCGAGAGGGTCGGGCTACGCCTCACCTATGTCTGGGACATAGAGGAGGTCAAGGGAACATGCGCATCAGTCCGCAACGCACTAAACCAAGGAGCATTCAGCGAAGAAGACACAATACTCATCTACTACGGCGACATACTCACAAACCTCAACCTAGCGGAGCTTGCGGAGAAACACAGGTCGGAGAAGGCTGCGGCGACGCTGGCAGTCTCACCCAGCTACCAGCTCCCCGTGGGTGTGGCTGAGATAAGAGACGGGAGGGTTGAGGCCTTGCGTGAAAAACCCCACATCCCCATCAACGTCACAGTAGGCATCCTCACGCTTGAGGCACGCCACATAAGGCACGCACCTGAGGCAGCAGACATAATGGCAGACCTCATCCCACACCTCATACAGCGCGGCGAGAAAGTAGCCGCATACGTCTCAGACGCCTTCTGGTACGACGTCGGCACAACCGAGCGCTACGAGAAACTGACCAACGAAATAATCGACAAACACCTCTGCACAATCCTTGAGAAAACACGTAAACACTAAACCGGCACCAGGTCGATGTAAAGGAAGCGGTTGTCGCGTAGGACTGTCTCACCCCTTGTGAATCGTACTGGTTTTTTGAAGAGTGGGCCGTCGTAGACGAAGGTATGGAACTCGCCTCTCTCTCCGCATGGGTCGACATTCCGCGGCAGCCTCTCCAGAAGCCCAGGGCCATACTCCATCCCAATCAGCTCCTGCGGCGCCTGCGCCGTGTCAACACAGCATACCACCGCTTTAAAGCCGAGCTCGGTAAACCTTTGTGCGAGAGCTTTTGTGTCAACACCCCAGAGCGGGAAAACACCCCTGAATCCTGCTTGCTCGAGGTTTCTCTCACGGTACCGGCGTACGTCCTCGAGGAATATGTCCCCGAAGACCATCTCACCGATACCCATCTCCTTCAGCCCCTGAAGCGTCTCCAGCATCCTCTTCTGGTAGTCCTCGTCGCTGCACGGGTTTGGCAGCGGGACCTTCACCAGCTCCAGCCCAAGGCTCTCGGCCTGACGCTCCAGCAGCTCCAGCCTAACCCCATGCATGCTGACACGCCCAAACTCCTCCGAGTAGGTTGAGACGAGGACGGGGCTGGACACGCCGAGCTCCCTCAAAGCAGTGTAAAGCGCCAGCGTGGAGTCCTTACCTCCGCTCCAGCCAACAGCCACACGCCTCAAACTAACTCAATCCATAACGTCCCCCATTTTAGCGCATCTTCTCTACCAAAATCATATAAGCGACCCGACGGATAGTTTATTGAATGACGCGGGTAGAAAAGCTGGTCATAGAGGGATATAGGGGGATAGACTATTTCGAGTATGAACCCAAAATGATAAACATCCTTGTAGGTAGGAACAATACCGGGAAATCCTCAATACTAGAGGCGGCCGCACTACTGTCAACTGCCTCAGCAGGCTTTTATGACGCGCTGGGAAACAACATACTCAAGGAAATCATACGAAGGAAAGGTTGGGAAAATCTGAAATACTTCTTCAACTTGAATCTTGAGGAAAAAAAACTGAGACTATTTGGGATAATAGACGGGGTGGAGAAAGAAGTAAATATAACATACAGTGAGGGGTATGTGCCGGAAATCTTAAGACAAGAAGCTTCATTTTTAGAGTATACCGATAGACTATTATCATCGTTGTCTAAGACAGGAGAAAAAGCCCTAGAAGCTCTAGGAAAACCTATGCTTACTTGTAAGATACTACCGGGCGATAATTATGTAGTCGCGCTGTCTCAACTTAGAGAAATACTACCTCGAGTCAAGTCATCCAGTAATGTGATTTTTATCGGTCACCAGTTTGGTGAAGGGGTTGACATAAAAGTCATCCATGACAGCTTACTACCAACCGCAAGACTGCACCAGACATTAGATTATCTCAAAAACCGCATACCATTGTTTAATGATGTCAGAAGCGATGGGCGAGATATTTGGATATATTTTGAAAACTTACCACAGCCATTGCCTATATCCATGATAGGCGACGGTATGAGAGAAACCATACGTCTGCTGTTTATCGCCAGCCTAATCCGAGGAGGGATACTTTTAATGGAAGAGCCTGAGAATAATCTACATCCGGGCTTATACGACCTAGTGGCTGAGCGACTTGTAGAGGTGGCACGGCAGGACGGAACTCAAATATTCCTATCAACACACAACTTGGAATTTGCCGAGAGATTATTGAGGAACGGGGGGGACCTAGTTAATGTAATTAGACTTTACCGCGTGAAAGATGAATTAACCTACGAGGTTCTGGAACACGGTGAGGCGTTGGAGGAGTTGGATGAGCTGCATATCGACTTGCGTGGCCCGTGATGAGCCGTGTCTACGTATTCTGCGAAGGGAAGCGCGATAAGTTATTCCTTAAGAAACTAATCAAGGAAAAGAGAAATCTGACGGCGTCCCAAATTGAGCTCACCAAACTTGACAACCTAATCAGAGATAGACGGTTTGAGGGTATAGCCTTGATTGAGTGCGGGGGATACGATAAACTCCTTAAACAGGCAGCCAGGCGGGCTAGGGACATAGCGCTTAACCCAGAAACACTTCCACATGCCGAAATAATAGTTGTCGGAGACAGCGATAATGTGGATACAGCCAAGTTTATGGCCAGACTTAATAGTCAGATACAAAAACTAAAGCATAAAAATAAAATACTGGATGTTAGTGAAGAACAGGGCAACCGCGTCATATTGAAAAACCTGAGAAAAGACCGCACTATTAGGGTTCAAGTTCTAACAGTGCCAGGTAATCTGGAGAAGCAGCTCGCCGATAACGTAAGGAGACTGGCCCGCGAGGAGGTTAAAGATCAAACAGACGATAGAGTCATACACTACTACTGTAACTCGAAATACAATTGCAACGAGGAGGAAATGATGAATAACGATAATGATGTAGTAGGGCCGTTGCTGGATAGCAGCTGGGCTAAAAAGATCATCGAATCACTGAAAATAGCGTGTGTGGGCCATGGGTAATCTACCCACGTGGCCTAGAGGCTGATATAGGGTGGTTTGGTTAGATTATGCTCTGTAAGCTCCTTGAGTGCTTTGACAAGCTCCCTGAGATGTCCAGCTCTTCTCCAACATCCCTCCAACTGTGCATCACCATATACTACTGTGGGTATTCCCATATCCACCAGCTTCTTGGCTAAGACGGTGTTTGCGGCGTTAAGCTGGCCGACCGGGTGTGTGACGTATATCGCGGCATCTGTTTCCGCTGCCTTCACAAGGGCTTGGTCGAGCTTCTCCGGGCTTATTGCGTGGAAGGCCTTCTCCGCGATGACTTCTCCGCCGAGGGATTTTGCGGCGTAGTAGTCGAGGTCTCCTTCGTGGAGGACGCCTGTGGTGAAGGGGATGTCGAGGCGTGTTAGCATGCGGTAGACGGGTGTTCCGCGGCCTACTCCTGCTATGACGAAGACCTTGAAGCCCGACGGGGTTTGGGCCCTTGCCTCAACCGTCAACGTCTCGGTGCAGAAGCCGGCGCCGTCTCCGAACTCATACAGCATCTCAGGCCCACCCGATTCGACAAACTCCTCCGGGGAGTCATATGCCTCTACACGTCCAGCCGTAACCACCAAGAGCCTGTCCGCGAGCCTGAGGGCCAGCTCGACCTCGTGGAGGCTTGCCACAACCGCTATTTTTCTCTGCCTGCATATGCGGCGGAGTGTTAAGAGGAGTTCGACGCGGGCCCTTGGGTCGAGGTATGTGACGGGTTCGTCGAGTATGAGGACTTGGGGTTTCTGGGCAAGGGCCCTCGCAACCATGACCTTCTGCCTCTGTCCGTCGCTGAGGATGCCGTAGGGCTTGTTCGCCAAGTGTAGTATGCCCACCTCCTCGAGGGCTGCGAGAACCTCAGCCCTGTCCTCGGGCCTGAGCCTCCCCGCCACACCGGTGTACGGATACCTCCCCAAGGAAACCACCTCAAAGACTGTTAGAAGCCCCGGTCTCGCATCACCGGTCAAAACAACGCCCACGGATTTGGCCAGCTCCCCCACATCCATCTCAGAAACACGGCGGCCGTCAACATAGACAGCGCCGGAGAGCGGCTTGACCAGCCCAGCCAAAGTCTTCAACAGCGTCGTCTTCCCCGAGGCGTTGGGGCCGATGACGGCCGTAAACTCCCCAGCCCCTATGCTGAACAATACGTCCTCGACCACGGGCTGGCCCCTGTATCCCGCGGAAAGATTTTCAGCACGCATCAATGGAAGACACCCCTCCCCTTGAGCAGGAGGTAGATGACCAGAGGGCTGCCGAAGAGCGCTGTAACCGCTGTGACAGGCAGCTCCACCGGCCTCAAAACCATTCTCGCGGCAAGGTCGGCCGAGGCTGTCAGCAACGCTCCCACAAGGGCTGAGAAGGGGATGACTGTGTGGTGGTCTGAGGTCTGGGTGAGCTGGCGTGCCAGGTATGGTGCGGAGAGGCCTACAAAACCTATCGGGCCCGCGATGGCTGTAACAACGGAGACGGGCAGGGCTGACGCAGCGACCGCAAACATCCTGACAACCCTGAGATGCATCCCCATGCTCCGCGCATACTCCTCGCCGAGAAGGAGCGCGTTCAGCTGTTTCGCCAAAAGCGTTGAGAAGACAAGCGACGCCGCGAGGGCTGGAAGGGCCGGCGTCAGGAGGCTCCACCTCGAGCCTGAGAAACTCCCGAAAACCCAGTAGGCGAAGGCCCTGATCCTCTCGATGTCGGCGAGGACTGTGAGGATGCTTGTTGCGGCGTAGGAGAGGTAGCCGACCATCACGCCCACGACGAGGACAGTTGTCGCAGACCTGACGACGCCTGAGAGGGACGTCATCAGAGATGTTACGGCGAGGGCGCCGAGGAATGCGGCTGCATAGAGCGAGGGCGCTGTGTAGGAGTTAAGGCCAAGCAGGGTCCCTGCGAGGAGCGCAAGCCCTATCGCCAGAACAGAGCCCGAGGAGACGCCGAGGATGTAGGGGTCGGCCATCGGGTTCCGGAAAAGCGTCTGCAGCAGGGCCCCTGAAACACCTAGGGCTGCACCGCACATCAACGCCGCAACAACCCGCGGAAGCCTGACGGTGTTGACGATTGCGGAAGCCGTCTCGGAGCCCGAGCCCATGAGCACCTGGAGGGCTTCGAGGGGTTGGACAGCCTGACTGCCCAGCGCGACGGATGCCGTGAAGACCGCCGCGAGGCCTGTGATTAACCCTGCTGCTACAACCCTCCTCCTAACAGCATGCAAGTATTCTGAAACCATCACTCCAGCCTCGTGAAGTAGCTCAGCTCATATCCTTCGTGGAGGCTTGGGTGGAGTATTGCGGCGAGGTCGAGGACATAGCCCTCGGTGTCGTAGTAGCCGAGCTGGTAGATGTTGTCCCTGTATGCGTAGACACGTCCATTCTTGAAGGCCTTGATGTTTGAGAGCTCTGGAAGCTCCCTCAAAACATCCTCAAGCCCTGAGACGAAGCTTGTCGGATGGATGACTACGTCGGCGTCCCTGCAGCGTGTCAGCAACTCCTCCGCGTTTGTGGTTATGCTGCCTGTCGAGGCTGTGTCGGCGAAGCCGTAGCGGGCGTTGAGCATGGCCAGCGTGTTTGCGGGGAAGGACCTACCCCCAGCCGCGTAAACCGTTCCACGGTAGACCATGAACCAGCAGACAAGCGGCTGTTCCGCCGACTTGACATAGTCAACCACATCCCTCACCGTTTGCTCAACGGCGCTGTATATCTCGTAGGCCTCCCTGTCCATATCAAAGAACGTGGCGATGAACTTAATCCACTCAAACCTTCCCAGAACCGTTGACTCGAGGTATTCGTTGTCGACGGCGTAGGGTATCCTGTATTCGTCGAGTTTGGCGGGTATGTCGGAGCCGGGGAAGGTGTAGATTATGACGAGGTCGGGCTTGAGGGCCAGAAGCTCCTCGATGCTCGGGTTCCAGCTCGGCCCCACATCCTTTATCACTCCGCTCTCCAGAAGCGATTTAACGTCTTCGAAATACCATGTGTATTCACGCCCCCACATGATGCCCGCAACCCTGCCGAGGATTTCGGGGTTAATGTCACGCAGCCTCTCCAGCAACGCGACATGAGTCGCGGACATCAGCACAACACGTTCAACGGGAACATAGACCACAACCCCCTCAACATCCTGAGGCGGACTCATACCCCGAGGCACGAGAACCAAAGTCCTGTTCAACGCATCCCTCACAACCCTATACCCGTCAAACACCGTTATCCCGAAGAGCCTCGACTCCCTGACCTCAAGCTTGAGCGGGATGCCTTGGTATGGGTTGTGTGTGACAGTTTCTGTCAGGGTTGCTGTGACGGTCGTGGTGGCTGAGATTGTTGTGGCCTCCGTCCTGGTGACGGGTGGAGGCGTGACTGTTATAGTGGTCGGGACGGTGACGCTCTCCCTGGACGTAAGGGTGGATGTGACTGTTGCGGGCGGCGAGACCGCAGGCGAGGCGAGGAGGCCTGCGATGAAGGCCACGAATATTAGGATGTGGATTGGTTTGACCGCCACCATGCCTTGGATGGATAATCCATCCAATATATAAAACTACTCCCCCTAATCAGGAAAGATTTTGTTCGCATCCTCCGACACTATTCTTTCCGCCTCGTCTTCCCCCCTCAAAGGCTGAGGGTGGGGATGAGGTGGAGGTTGAAGAGGTTCTTAGATGCCGCATTTATGGTAAAGAGCTTTCTTAATTTGTTCACGCTTTCATCGACGGGCCCGCATTGGCTCTAGTGTACATTTGTTCATAAATGTTTAAATATGTCCTTTTGCGAGTTAAAAAACAACGAGGTGCACAAATGTGAGGGATTGCGTTTGGCTTAGTGACCTCGGATAAACCCCATCTCGTTAAACTTGACTTTAGGCTGTCACCCGTTGAAGTTTTCTGCAAAATTGTAGGAGCATGCGAATACGCATATATTCTAGAATCTGTTGAAGGCCCTGAAAAGTTGGCTGAGTACTCTTTTATAGGGTTTAAGCCCTGCCTAGTGGTATCTGTGAAGAATGGGTTGGTTGAAGTCCAAGACATGGTGAAAGGACATAGGGACACGTATAAGACACGTGATCCTCTCCCATTAATTAGAAGCTTAGTTGGGGAACGCAATCGCGACGAAGCTTTTCCATCAAGGTTTATCGGCGGGGCTGTGGGCTACCTATCTTATGACGCCGTCCGGTACTGGGAGAGTTTGCCTGAGAAAGCGGCTGACGACTTTAAGTTTTCAGACGTGGAACTGGCCATCTACAATGATGGATTGTTGTTTGACCATAGGAGGGGGGAAGTCTACTACTACCATTATGGAGTTGATAGAACGCGCATTGTTGAGGAGCTGATTAAGGAGGAGCCTCAAAATGAACCCCTGAGCTTTTCCGGTATAAGAACAAATGTTGAGAAGGAACGATTCGAGGAGATTGTTGCCAGATCTAAAGAGTACATTGCTTCAGGCGACATTTTTCAGGTTGTGCTTTCGAGGCGTTTTGAATTCAATTTTAGGGGAAGCCTGATACCTTTTTACATGGCGCTGAGGAAGATCAACCCATCGCCGTACATGTATTTCTTAAAGATGGGAAAACGCCAAATTGTGGGGTCAAGCCCTGAAATGCTTGTAAGGGTGGAGGGCGGGATTGTTGAGACGTATCCTATAGCTGGGACAAGACCCCGAGTGCCCGAAGACCCCGCAAAAGACTTAGCCTTAGCCGAAGAGCTTAGGAGAGATCCTAAAGAATGTGCTGAACATCTGATGCTTGTTGACCTAGCTAGGAACGATATTGGGAGAGTTTGCGAATATGGTTCGGTGCATGTTCCGGAACTCATGAAAGTTTACAGGTACAGCCACGTCCAGCACATGGTTTCAAGGGTTGTAGGCAAGCTTAGAAGAGGATTAGGCTGTTATGATGCTTTTAAAGCAGTTTTCCCGGCTGGAACAGTTACAGGCGCACCTAAAGTGAGGGCAATGGAAATCATTGAAGAGTTTGAGCCTGTCCGAAGGGGGCCCTACGCTGGTGCTGTGGGCTATTTCTCGTTTAACGGCAATGCCGACTTCGCCATAACCATTAGAACGCTTGTAGCTTCTGAAAGGTGGGCCTACATTCAGGTGGGCGCCGGAGTAGTTGCAGATTCCATACCCGAAAGGGAGTGGTTTGAAACCGAGCACAAGGCTTCAGCACTTCTTAGAGCGCTTCAAATGGCTTCGGCTGGTGAAAAGAAACCATGAAAGTTCTCATAATTGACAACTATGACTCTTTCGTTTACAATTTAGCCCAATACATTGGGGAGCTCGGCGCTGAGCCGCTGGTTTACAGAAACGACCAGCTCACACTTAAAAAGGCTTTGAAGCTCAAGCCTGACAAAATTATTATTTCGCCTGGACCAGGCACTCCATCTCAACCAAGATATTTTGGGGTTTGCTCGCAGATTATTAGGAATTTAAGCCCTAAAGTGCCAACGTTGGGGGTTTGCCTCGGCCATCAGGGAATTATCTGGGCTTTCGGCGGCAGAATCGTTAGGGCTGGCAGAGTTATGCATGGGAAGACAAGCCCCGTCTGGCATGACGGCAGAGGCGTATTCAAAGGTGTTGAAAACCCCATACAAGCAACCAGATACCATTCACTTGTAGCTGAGAGAGCAAGTTTGCCAAAATGCCTCGCGGTGACCGCTATTTCCTTGGACGACTGCGAAATCATGGGAGTGCGCCATGTGGAATACCCCATTGAAGGCGTCCAGTTCCATCCAGAGTCTATACTGACGAGCGGCGGAAAACAGATAGTTAAAAACTTCTTGGACGAGTGGTGAGCGGGTTGATTCGTGAAGCCATAGCTAAACTTGTGGAATGGAAAAATCTCTCCCAAGACTGGGCTTATGGCTCGATGATGGAGATTATGACGGGGCAAGCCACTCCAGCACAGGCGGCAGCTTTTCTAACAGCCTTAAGAATGAAGGGCGAAACCGTGGAGGAGATCACAGCCTTTGCCAAAGCCATGAAAAGCCTATGCCACAACATAAGGCCAAATATCAACGGGCGCCTAGTGGACACTTGCGGGACAGGCGGAGATAAAATAAAGACATTTAACGTAAGCACCGCAGCCGCCTTCATAGTTGCCGGGGCAGGGGTGCACGTAGCAAAGCATGGAAACCGTTCAGTGACAAGCAAAAGCGGAAGCGCCGACGTGCTTGAACGTTTGGGGCTGAACTTGGAAACACCTCCTGAAACTGTGAAGGCGGCCATAGAGCAGATAGGCATAGGCTTCATGTTTGCTCCAGCCTTTCACCCCGCCATGAAGCATGCAGCAGGCCCCAGAAAGGAGATAAGCATAAGAACAGTGTTCAATATTCTAGGTCCTTTAACTAATCCTGCTTCGGCGGATGCCCAAGTTTTAGGAGTCTGTGAGGTTTGGCTTGTGGAGAAAGTAGCTCAGGTTTTGAAGAGTTTAGGTCTAAAGGAAGCCATAGTTGTCCACGGCTTGGACGGGCTTGACGAAATTTCCACGGTGGGCAGAACGCTTATAGCGTGGCTTAAGGACGGCGAAATCAAGACGTATGAGGTTGCCCCCGAAGATTTGGGCGTTAAACAGTCAAGCCTAGAAAGCATACTTTGCGCAGATATTGAGGAAAGCACGGAAACAACATTCCAAGTGCTTTACGGATGTCTAAGCCCAGACCACCCAAAGAGAAGCCTCGTAGCCGTGAACGCGGCAGCGGGCCTTATCGTGGGCGGGAAAGCCGACGACTTCGCATATGGCCTTGAGCTTGCCCAAGAATCCATTGAAAGCGGCTCCGCCTACAAAAAGCTCAAACAGCTTGTCAAATTTTACAACGGCAGCAAACCTGAAAAGCTTGAGGAACTGGAGGCCAAATATGGCTGACTTCATGGAAACCCTCGTCAAGGAAGCCCTTGAAAGGGTGGAAGACGGATATTACAGGACAGCCATACACCTAAACGTTCCGAGGCTAAGCCTAAAAAACGCGATAATTAATTGCCAACACGCTCCAGTTATAGCGGAAATAAAGCCTTCATCGCCCTCACTTGGACGTCTTAGGCATGTGACAAGCCCAGCTGGTGTGGCAAAGGCTATGGAAGCAGGCGGAGCCGTCGGAATCTCAGTTTTGACGGAGCCAAAACGGTTCGGTGGATCCCTTCAAGCCTTAACCCAAGTAAAAAGAAGTGTTGACATACCAGTGTTAATGAAGGACATAATTGTTGACAAAGCGCAGATTGAGGCAGCAGCACATATAGGTGCTGACGCCATACTGCTGATACAGGGCGCCGTTGCAGATAAAGTTGACGAGCTTATAGAGTTCGCCCAATCCCTTGGGCTTGAAGTTCTCCTTGAAACCCACACCATTGAAGAATTCAAGACTGCGCTGGAAACGGAAGCCGATATGATAGGGATAAACAATCGAGATCTAAAAACCTTGAAAGTTGACTTGAACGTTACAGCTAGAATATTGGCGGAAACATGTCCAAATGGGAGGATTGTGGTGAGCGAAAGCGGCATAGAAAACGCTGATCATGTGAGGTTTCTCTGGCGGTGTGGTGCTAACGCGTTTCTAGTTGGATCTTCTATAATGCTCGCTGAGGATGTTGAACAGAAGGTTAGGGAGCTTGTGATGGCGTTATGAGAAGGGTTAAGGTAAAAATCTGTGGAATAACCCGCGTGGAAGATTTGGAAGCCGCCTGTAAGGTTGGCGCGGACATGGTTGGATTCGTTGTTGATGTTCCATCATCACCTAGAAGCCTAAGTCTAGAGAAGGCTGAAAGCTTGCTCAGTCTTTTGCCAGAAAAAGTGAAAAGCGTGCTTGTGACAGTGTACAAAACTCCAAGCCAGCTTGTTAGGCTCTACGAGCGTCTAAAACCCGATATAATACAGCTTCACGGCGAAAAAGTTAAGGGTTATCTCACCCTGAAAAGAATGATTCCCGACGTATTTTTAGTTGGCGCTGTCCAAGTGAAAAAAGGTGATGAACCTTTGAAAAGAGCTTTAGAGATAGCTGAATTTTTCGACGGGGTGCTTGTTGACTCGTATAAGATGGACACCTATGGTGGAACAGGAATTATTCACGACTGGAGTGTTAGCAGAAAGTTAAGGGACGCTGTTTACCCTAAGCCTCTAATATTGGCTGGAGGATTGAATCACCAAAACGTTAAAGAAGCCATAAAAACAGTGGCGCCCTACGCCGTTGACGTTTCAAGCGGGGTTGAAGCTGCGCCGGGTGTGAAAGATCATAGACTCATTGAGGCTTTCATCAAAGCGGCTCATGAGACAGTTCTCGAAGAAGACGACTATGGCTGGTGAAGAGGAATTGAAAGGAAGGTTCGGCATGTTTGGTGGAATGTACGTCAGCGAGGTTCTGGTACATGCGCTTCTCGAGCTTGAGGAAGCCTTTGAACGCATATACCCAACCGAGGGGTTCCAAAAGGAGTTTCATGGGCTACTCAGTGATTACGGGGGCAGACCTACGCCAATTTACTACGCCAAAAACTTCAGCAAGCACGTGGGGTTTAAGGTTTACCTTAAACGGGAAGACCTGCTCTGCGGAGGATCCCACAAACTTAACAATGCAATAGGCCAAGCGCTTCTAGCCAAGAAAATTGGCAAGAAACGCCTCATAACCGAAACAGCAGCAGGTCAACATGGCCTTGCCGCAGCCATGGCTGGCAACATTTGCGGCTTAAAAACCGAAATATTCATGGGCGTCAAAGACGTCGAAAGGCAAGCCTCCAACGTGAAGAAAATGCAGCTTTTAGGCGCTAAAGTCAAGACCGTCAAAACTGGTGCAGGAGTCCTCAAAGACGCGGTTTCAGAAACCTTACGTGAATGGGCTGCGTGCTCTAGGACAACCCACTATCTAATGGGTTCAACGGTTGGGCCGCACCCGTTCCCAACTATAGTGGCGACGTTCCAAAGCGTTATAGGCATGGAGCTTAAAAGGCAGATCCTCGAAAAGGAAGAACGCCTGCCAGACGCTATAGTTGCATGTGGAAGCGGGGGAAGCAATGCTTTAGGCGTCTTCAAACCATTCATAGAAGAGAAAAGTGTTAGGCTATACTTTGTCGAGGGCGGCGGCGAAAGCCTAGGCGGCGAAAACAGCGCAGCCGCCTTCCAGCTTGGAAGCCCCGGAGTGCTCCACGGATGTCTCTCAATAGTTATGCAAGACAGGTGGGGACAGATTAGGCCTTCCAAAACAAGGGCGGCTGGACTAAACTATCCTGGAAGAGGCCCTGAAATCGCCTACCTCTGCAAAACAGGCCGCGTTAAACCCTGCTACGCCTTAGACAGAGAAGTTTTTGAAGCTGTGCGAGTAATGTGTAAAACGGAGGGGCTGATCCCTGCCCTTGAAACAGCCCACGCCATAGCCTACGTTTTAAACCACCCTGAAGAATTCAGCTCAGACGATGTGGTGGTTATAAATTTTTCAGGAAGGGGAGACAAAGACATAGACACCATACTGAGGTATTTCTATGGATCCGCTTGAAAGAAAGTTTAAAGAATTGAAAGAAAAAGGCGAAGGCGCTCAAATGAGCCACGTTTACTACGGAGATCCTTCCGAAGAGTTCTCACTAAAACTTATTGAAACTCTAGCTCAAAACGGCGCCGACATAATCGAGCTCGGGATACCTTTTTCCGATCCGATAGCCGACGGCCCAGTCTTCCAAGCGGCTTGCGAAAGAGCACTGAACGCAGGAGTCACACCCATAAAATGTGTTGAAGCAATAAAAAAGCTTAGAACAGCAAACTTGAAAACACCCATAATCGTAACCACATACTTTAACATTCCATACGTGATAGGCTTCGAAAAGTTCATTAGCAGGATAAAGAAAGCTGGGGCGCAGGGACTCCTGATTCCAGACTTGCCAATAGAAGAGGCAAAACCCTACTTGGAGCTGGCAGCAAAAATGGGGTTGCACCTAATACTGCAAGCAACACCAACAACGTCACAAGAAAGGCTTAAAAAAATAGTGGAAGCCGCCACGGGCTTCATCTACCTAGTAGGTCTGGAAGGTGTAACAGGCTCGAAACTAACCAATTTAAACACAACTTTCAAGCTCATAAAAAAGGTGAAAGCCCGAACTCAAACCCCGGTAATGGTTGGATTCGGCATCTCAAAACGCGAACACGCAAAAGCCATCATCAACGCAGGGGCAGACGGCGTAGTGGTTGGAAGCGCCTACGCAAAAATATACACCAAAAACTTACAAAATCCCATCGTAACATTATCTGAAATAGCCCAACTCTCAAGACAAATAAAAGCAGGATGCATAAAACAAAACCAAACAAAAACTAGAAGAAGATGAGCTCCAGTTTTCTAGACAACCCTTCCCCAACCCTCTCCCCTTTTGGAGGATAATGTGAGATTCTGAAAAACCCTCAATGAACTCTCCAAGCATAATGCCGTCGCTTTAAGTATTTATTCATTATGATTATGGCGACATTCACCTATTTAGAAGGTCCTTAATCAAACGGAGGTCGTCCTCGTTTTTGATGAGACAGCTTAACGTCGTCGCAATACTGCTCTGGTTTATCTCGGAGACACCAATCACCTGAAGGGCGTTCGCCCAGTCAATGGTTTCCCTAATCTGACGGATGCATTGGACAAAGGCAACAATCTCATCCGAAAGCCTGGGAGGATATGATAATAATCCCTAATAACACAAAAAACAACAACCCAGCATGCAGGAAGAGGTGAGGAAGCTCATCCATGGGAGGAACTTCGGCTTCCTAGCAACCCTAAACCCCGACGGCTCTCCGCAGGTCACACCCGTCTGGGTCGACGAAAAAGATGGATATGTCTTGGTGAACACAGCCGTGGGCCGTGTGAAAGAGAGGAACACAAGGAGAGACCCACGGGTCGCCCTCGCAGTCCCAGACTGGAACGACCCCTACACATACGTCGAGGTGAGGGGCAGGGTCGTAGAATGGATAACAGGACCCGAGGCAGAAGAACACATCGACAAACTCGCAGTAAAATACACAGGCGAGAAATTCAAGTGGAGACAGCCCGGAAGCAGGAGAATCATACTCAAAATAAAACCCGACATGGTCATACTGGGCTAATGACAAACATGACTCCTCCCAACGGAAATTGGGGGGCCGTGGCAAGCAAATGGGGGAGAGAGGGTTGAAGAAACTTAGGGAACCTGCTCTAGGAGAACGAGCTTGCGATAATCCCTAAAGAAGCCTCGGCTCTTCAGAATGGTTCTGCGCTGACATAGATGTGTTTATCAATATGCTGCGTAGAGGCTTAGGCTGTATTACCTTGACAGAGATGTTGCTGGTGGTTGAGCAGTCCTAGTTCGCAGAATAACGCCGTGGTGATGTGTGTCGCTTTGAGGCCAGTGCGGCCTGCATGCCTGATAATGCCGACATCAGCATGTTAAAAAATATAAACCACCATCAACTAGGCATATCTGTGTGTGTCGACCTTGAGGACGTTAACCATCGAAGAATTGTTGGGCAGGCCTTTAAACAGTGTTGAGAAAAAGTATGCACCTAAGGTTGTTTATGTCAGCGACTCGTTGAAGATTCCTTTGAGGGGGCTCAGGGTCTCCGTGGTAGGCACCAGAGAACCTAAACATGGGGCAAGAGTGAGAGAGATAGTTTCCTCGCTCGTGAATAAGAGAATTACTGTGGTGAGCGGACTTGCCAGAGGCGTTGACACCATAACACACACAACCACAATCGAGCATGGGGAAAAACGATAGCCGTCCTCGGAACACCTTTAGACATCTTCTATCCATCCGAGAACAGGGAGCTCCAACTCCGCATAATGAAAGACCATCTGGCGGTCAGCCAGTTTCCAAAAGGAACACCTATTACACGCAGGAATTTTCCGATAAGAAACAGAACCATGGCCCTAATCTCACAGGCAACGGTCATCACGGAGGCGAGGGAAGACAGCGGCGTTATCTCACAGGGCTGGGAATGCCTCAGACTTGGGAGGCTGCTCCTCATCCACGAATCCCTTAAAAAGCTTTCGTGGGTTAGGGAAATGATGAGATATAATACCTACACCTTCAAATCCGTCGACGATATCTTGAACATGGTTGAAGAATACTGCCCCGAAGACGACACAGCTATTTATGAAAAATTTCCCATAGAAATATGAGACGTGAGCTAACATACAGCTCTCTTTTCGCTTACTGCCCTAATATCGATACTGCTGAGGGGAAGAAAAGCAAAGAATTTATAAGATGTCTAAAAAATAACCACCCAATTAGTGGAATAACCCCCTCAGAGATTGTCGCTCGTAACATCTTGAAAAGTCCATTAAGAAATATTTTTCATAGCGAGGTAGCGTTAATCCCGGTGCCCCGAGCTGCACCAATTAGAAAAGATTACCTCTGGCCCTCACTTGAAATAGCGAAAAAGATGCAGTCTTTAAGGCTCGGCAAAGTTTTCACGCTTTTAGAAAGAAAGGAAAAAGTTAATCAATCCTCCGCTTCACCGCCAATGGATAGGCCGAAACCAACAAAACATTTCCAAACACTGTCAATTATCGAAAAAATTCAAGATGCAGATATTGTCATACTTGTAGACGATGTTGTAACCAGAGGACATACGTTTATGGGCTGTGCTTGGAAGATTGATGAGGCATATCCTAACGTTGACATTCATGCGTTCGCAGCAATCCGAACCATAAGCAACCCAAAGGATTTCAAGGGGTTCTATGACCCAGCAAAAAAGGGGCATGACAACATACAGACGTATTAGTGACGACTGTTTAAGGCGACCATAAGTGGTTGCCTAAACTTGCAAATACTAACAGCTATCTTGGCCGTCCTGCTAAATCCTTTCTCCTTTGCGTCACGTAAGATAACGTTCAACAAGTCAAGATTAAAACTGATATAAATCGTCTTTTACACTATGGTTATCTGATCCCTCTTAATCTTATAAATATCTCTTCAAAGTAAAATCTTAACGCAGTATTCATCGCATGATCATTTAATGGGATGACGTCACTATATTGATATCTAAAAT
>Ga0209393_1000418_pt1 | contig 20979 bp, 24 predicted proteins | sample SSWtaG_2_FD_184117 | JGI IMG/M metagenome (GOLD analysis project Ga0209393, IMG submission 184117) | Hot spring microbial communities from Sandy's Spring West, USA to study Microbial Dark Matter (Phase II) - SSWsed_130316 (SPAdes)... | ecosystem: Environmental > Aquatic > Thermal springs > Hot...
TGTGGTACGACGCGTTGCGCAGAGTCACAGTGCAGCTGGCGTCTGCACTCAGCTATCTAGACCCGGTTTACGCGTCGGCGTTTGCCTTCTTGTTTCTGGGCCAGACGCCGTCGCAGTGGACCGTCGTTGGCGGAGCCCTGGTGATTTTGGGAGGCATAATGTCGATCTATGCGGAGACCCGGGCAAATAAGTATATAAATCGGTAAGAAGCTGGCGTCTATGGCAAAGCGTGGCGGCAAGAGAACAGTAGGTGTGCCGTATAGATTCCACGTAACGCCGGGGATATTCATGAACAGCTTAGTGCCCGTCGCTGACAACTCCGGCGCCAAGCTCGTCCGCGTTATAGGCGTCGTTGGCCATTACTCCAGGACTGTACATAGGAGGATTCCAGGCGCTGGCGTCGGCGACATGGTGGTCGTCGTGGTGAGGGAGGGGAAGCCGGAACTCAGAAAGCAGATATTTAGGGCTATAGTCGTGAGGCAGAGGAGGCCGTTTAGGAGGCCCGACGGCACCTGGGTCGCCTTTGAGGACAACGCAGTGGTGATCGTCACGCCGGAGGGAGACCCCAAAGGCTCGGAGATACACGGCCCAGTGGCCATGGAAGCCACCCTCCGCTGGCCCACCATCGCGAACCTGGCCTCCATAATAGTGTAGTTTCGGGAGACCCTCCCCCGTCTCTTTATTAACTACTGGACTTTTATTACGTTGCACGCACCACTACGTGGCCGTGGCAGAGCTTGAGGCGTTGATACCTAAGTTAACTACACTGCCGCCGCTTAAAAAGGTGGCGGTGCTTTACAAGCTACGCGCCGTCTTAGACGAGGAGAGCTTTAGACACCTGGCCGCGTTGCTGGCGGTCGACCTGAGCAGGGGGGAGAACCCCAAGAGGTGGGCTCCTCTAGACTCCGTGGAGGAGGTCCCGGCGGAGCAGTGGGTCCCCTTGGAGGAGCACCTAGAGGTGGTCGACGAGGCGTCGGAGGTGCTAGAAGACGACGAGTACTTAGGCAAGAAGATGGTGGAGAGGCTATGGAGGTCGAATACATTATAGAGAAGCTCGGCGAGTACCTCGGCGGTATAGACGTGGAGATGGTGAAGAAGGTGCTTGGGAATAAGCCTATGGGCGTCGAGAGGATACTCGGGATAGTTGCCGAAGAGGAGGAGGGCCTAGAAAGGCTTGAGTGTATAAGGATTAAGACATTTATCGATGTGTATAAAGAGGAGGAGAAAAGACTTGTTGCTCTCTTCAGAGAGCTTAGGATGAGTGGAGTGGCGCCGAGCGATATGGCGTCTCTGAAGAGGAGGATAAAATACGTCAAGAGACAGATCCGTATATACAGGGAGATGGAGAAGAGGTGCCAGACGCATCAGGGCAGGTCAGTAACATCACGGGGTCAGACCCCAGAGTTCACATCATAGTAGTAGATGCGTGGAGAAATAAAAACTTAGGTGCCCAACTCCCACGAGGTTATATAGCGTCTCTGCTCCTCGGTCAACTCCTCTATTTCAATGCCCATGGTCCTAAGTTTCAGCCTGGCCACCTCGCGGTCGAGCTCGTCTGGCAACCTGTATACGTCAACTGCCAGCTTGTTTCCCACGAGGTATTCCGCGGCTAGTGCTTGGTTTGCGAAGGAGAGGTCCATGACCTCCGACGGGTGGCCCTCGGCCGCTACTAGGTTTACCAAGCGGCCCTCGCCTATTAGATACACCCGCCTGCCGTTGGGTAGCGTGTACTCCTCGAGGTTCGGCCTAATGGTCTTCTTAGCCACCGCCACGCGTTCAAGACCTGTGATGTCTATCTCCACGTTGAAGTGCCCCGCGTTGGCGAGGACCGCGCCGTCTCTCATCTTAAAGATGTGGCCTAGGTTTATCGCCCGTATGTTCCCCGTCGCGGTTATGAACACGTCGCCTATCTTAGCCGCCTCATCCATCGGCATGACCTCAAAACCGTCGAAAACGGCCTCAAGAGCCCGGATGGGGTCCGCCTCCACCACAATCACCCTCCTCGCGCCCAGTCCCCTCGCTCTGATGGCTATCCCCCTGCCGACCCAGCCGTAGCCCGCCACGACGACGTTTTTGCCGGCGATGAGCAAGTTCGTAGCTCGCATTATGCCGTCCCACGTCGACTGTCCTGTGCCGTATCTGTTGTCAAACAGGTATTTTGTATATGACTCGTTCACGGCGATAATGGGGTACAGGAGCTTGCCCGCGCTTTTTAAGGCGCGGAGCCTTATCACGCCGGTAGTAGTCTCCTCCGTGCCTCCGCGTAGCCCGGCGAGGAGCTTCCCGACATCTATTGAACCGGCCGTTTCGAGCACGTAATTAATCGTCTGGTCTTTAATTCCGTGGCCCAGCTTGTGTATGGTAGCGGTTAAGTCGGCCCCGTCGTCAAGAGTGATGGTAGGGTAAAAAGACAATGCGAACCCAATCGCATTGTAGTACTCTCTCTCCGTCATGCCGCGCCAGGCATAGACGTGAATGCCCTCTTGCGCCAACGCGGCGGCGACGTCGTCTTGTGTGGAGAGCGGGTTCGAGGGTATAAGCACCACCTTGGCCCCGCCGGCGGCCAGAGTCCGCACGAGGACGCCGGTCTCCTTTGTGACGTGTAGACATGCGGCGACGGTCTGGCCCACAAGAGGCTTCTCCCTCTCGAACCTCCTCCTGATCTCCAGAAGCACGGGCATGTTTCTCTCGGCCCAGTACAGCTGTTCTTTACCTCTCTCGGCCAGCGAGAGGTCTTTTACACGTGACTCGAGACTCATCGGAGCTGAAAAAGCCACAATATATTAAAACATGCTGGGGCTCTTACACTATGGTGGTGCCGAGAGTACGCACATACGTACCTGGGCTAGATGAGATATTATATGGCGGCATTCCTGAAAGAAGTGTAGTTCTGCTAAGCGGCGGGCCGGGAACCGGCAAGTCTATCTTGGGCAAACAGTTTCTCTACAACGGCCTAAAGAAGGGGGAACCCGGTGTGTTTGTGGCGCTTGAGGAGCACCCAGTAGCCGTACGTCGTAGCTTTCGTCACTTCGGCTGGGACATCTCGCAGTACGAGCGCGAGGGGAAGTTCGCAATAGTAGATGCCTTCACAGGCGGTGTAGGTACAGCGGCGCAACGGGAGAAGTACGTCGTGAAGCAGGTCGACGACGTATACGAGGTGAGCGACGTGTTGAGACAAGCTATTAAAGACGTAGGTGCCAAGAGAGTGGTGGTGGACTCGGTTTCCACGCTTTACTTGACAAAGCCTTCTGTCGCCAGGGCCACGATCATGACGCTTAAGAGGGTGATCGCCGGGCTTGGATGCACCGCCTTCTTCGTGTCGCAAGTGTCGGTGGGCGAGAGAGGATTCGGCGGTCCCGGCGTGGAACACGCCGTCGATGGAATTATCAGGCTGGACCTCGACGAGGTAGACGGCAAGCTTTACCGTTCAATAATTGTGTGGAAGATGAGAGACACGAAACACTCCATGTTGCGTCACCCTATGGAGATAAAAGATACCGGTGTAGAGGTGCTGTGGGATAAGTACTTAAGAATCACGGCCACCGCGGTAAAGATCGAGCCGTTGCCCAAGGAGGATGTGGAGGCCATGAGGAGGGCTGTGGAGGAGGCAGAGAAACAGCCACAGACACGAAAGGTTGAAATAGAGGTAGAGGAGTGATATGGCAGAGATCCCGCTAAAACCTGCTGGGCGCGAGGAGATCAGAAAGCTGGAATCGGCGCTGTTGGTGATGTCGCTGTTTGACAAGTAGACGCTTGAGGCCATCAAGGACCCCGCCACCAGGGTGACGTGGGTAGACTCGCTATATATCGCGGCTGCGGCATTTGCGAGAGAACGTGCAGGCATGTCTGCCTCCAAAATAGCGGAGGAGCTGGGCGTTACCGAGGCCACCGTCCGCCGCCATCTGAAAGGTGAAACAAAGGCAGGTCAGCTCGTGTCCAAGATATACGATAAGCTTGCGAAAGAGGGCTTCAAAATAGAGCTGCCGCCTGAGCTCGCCGAAGAGTGTACAAAACAACTGGCCGAGCTAAAGGAAAAACTAGAAAAAACCAAGAAGGCCCTCGCAGAAATACAAAGTTGGCTGTAAATCCATTTAACCCCTCCTCAATTCCCCCTTATGGTTGTGGCAGTTGTGAACGAGGTGAGGGAGCTGGGCGTGTTCGTTGCATATGACGTGGTTCTTGGGGTTGATAACACGAGGTATACGGCTGAGCTGGAGGAGGAGATAAGCCGGGCGGTTGCAGAGACGAGACAGACGCTTTCGATTGACATGTTAAAAGGCCATCCCATCATTAGGGCGTATCGCGACTTCTACTGGAGAGTCCTCGGGATCGACCCAACTAAGCAGAGGCCCGCCCAGGAGGCTCTCTTGAGAAGAATACTGAGGGGGGAGCCTCTGCCTAGGATCAGCCCTGTGGTTGACGCTGGCAACGCCGCGTCTATAAAATACCTGGTCCCTATAGGGCTTTACGACTTGGCCAAGATACGCGGTGACGCGTTACGCATAAGGATGTCGAGGAAGGGGGAGGTGTTTAGGCCGATAGGAGGGACGCCCTACGAGCTTGATAACCAAATAGTCCTCGCCTCCAATGGCCAGATTCTTCACGTCTATCCCTACAGAGACAGCGTGGAGACTAAGATCGACTCCTCCACTAGGGACGTATTAGTGGTCATTGCCGGGGTCCCTGGCGTGGAGGAAGAACGGCTGGTGAAGACGGCGTATTACCTCCGGAGGCTTCTCTCCCTGCTGGGCGGCGCGGCTCCCGGCGAAGTTAGGCTTGTCTAAGGCGCTCCAAAAAGACGTCTATAAGCTCTTTTACAGAGGGTCCTTCAAGCACCTTTAGTCTCCAGCTTACTCTTGCGATCGGCTTGTCTATCTTCACCACTCTTTCAATTCTAGCCGGCGTAGCTAATAAGACTATGTCGGCATTAATTCGTCTAATGGTTTCCTCGAGGTCTCTCTTCTGCTCGGGCGTGTATCCCAAGCTGGGGAGAACAGGCCCGGTGCCGTACTCTTCATACACCTTTTTAATTACGCCAACGGCATAGGGTCTTGGGTCCACCACCGCCGCGCCGTATTTCACAGCGGCTATGTAGCCAGCCGCGTAGGGCAAGCCGCCGTGTGTCACGGTCGGGGCGTCCTCTATTACTAAGACGCGCTTCCCAGCTATGTCTCTGTCTACGTACACCTCCAAATCCGCCTTGGTGATGGTCGCCTTGGGGTTTGCCCTCTTTACATTCGCAACGACCCTCTCGACGTTTTCCCTCCCGGCGTCGCTGACCTTCGTGATTATGACAGCGTCGGCTAGGCGCAGGTTGACCTCGCCTGGGAAGGATCCCACCTCGTGGCCTGCCCTCCTCGCGTCTGTAACCGCGATCATGAAGTTGGGCCTGAAGAACGGGAAGTCGTTGTTGCCGCCGTCCCACAGCACCACGTCGCCGTGGCGCTCCGCCTCCTTCAACACTTGGCCGTAGTCCACGCCGGCTAGCACGGGGATCCCCATGTCTACATACTGCTCGTACTCCTCCCTCTCCTCAAAGGTGAGCTTGTCCAAGTCCTCCGGCTTTCTGAAAATCTCAACGACGCTTTCCTCAAGCTCCCGGTAAGGCATGGGGTGTCTGACGGCGACCACCTTAAGGCCTCTCGACATAAGTTCGCGCACCACCTCCCTAGACACGGAGGACTTGCCAGCGCCTGTCCTCGTTGCGGTTACTGCTATGACGGGCTTGATGGAGTCGAGGTAGGTGTCGTTGGGCCCATGTATCTTGAAGGTAGCCCCGCTGGCGAGCACGGCGGAGATGATGTGCCCCACCTCCTCGTACAACAAGTCGCTGTAAGCGAGAACCGCCTCGTCCACTCTCAACTCCTTCAGATAGCGTGTCAGCTCCTCGTAGCTCTTCCATGTGTATATGGGGATACCCTCAGGGACGCCGGACAGCGAGGGCGGGTAGCGTCGGTTTGGTATAGGTATCTGCGTCATGAGAAACGCCACTACCTTGTACTCCCCAGACCCTCTATACACCGTGTTGAACACGTGGAAGTCCCTTCCCGCAGCCCCGATTATTGCCACTCTGCGCATAGAGGGCAGAACCTATCTCTATATATATTGCTAAATAGGCCACATTTTAAAAACCATGGCGGCCATGCATCGTGTTTGTCTTCAGCGACGTCCACATAGGCTCCCCACGCTCCAAGGTACAGGAACTGCGGAGTTGCCTGAAGAAGCTCAGCCCGGATGAGGTCGTCATAGCGGGAGATCTCTTCGACGATCAACACAGAGAGGTGAGCCGCGACGAGGCGGTGCGCCTAATAAAGAAGGCGATGGAGATCTTGCAGATACAGCCGCGGAGGCTCTACATCGCTTTCAGTAGCTCTTCACACGACCCCCAGCTCCCCGGTCCCCTCACGGAGAGGATAAACCGGACGGAAGTCGTGGCGTACAACGGGGAGATATTCATTGACGGCGCCATAAAGGCGGTGGTGACTCACGGCGACAAGCTCATTAAAAACGGCGTGGTCGCCTACTTCGTCGACCTCGCGAGGAGGGGGCAGATAGGCAGATGGCTAAGAAGGAGGCTGGAGCTTGGAGACAACGTCTGGCTCATATATGGCCACAGCCATGTGCCCCATGTAGACGTGGCGCTGAAAATACTCAACCCAGGTGCCTGGAAGATATACGGCGTGAGGAGGATAAGGGGCAACGTGTACAGGCTACCTTCTGCCGAACCTCTCTGCTAGCCAGACCTCGACCACGCCGAGGGCCTCCGGCAGATGTCCCAGGTTTACCACCTCCCTCTGATATATTTCGCCGCCTAGACACCTTTGCCACATTACGCGGTACTTGACGTTCCCCCTAGCTACACGTCTCACGTTTTCTAAGGTGGGCTCCTCTTGATTAACCACAGCACCGGGTCCCGCATATGCTAGGCTATGTGCATAGCCGACATAGAGGAGCTCGCCCCTGGCGTGGGACAGAACACGCATCATGGTCGCCCGCCTGCACGTGGACATGTTCAGCACTCTGGCTCTGTAGCCCATTTTTGCAATGAGCGCGCCCAACACGGCGAATTGGTAGGAGGACCCCGGCGGAGGGGGCACCACGGTGACCTCCCCGAGAGGGCTCGGAACCTCAAAGAGAAGATACGTGTGGAAGTCGTGGAGGACGTACCTCTCCGGCACCTCGCCTAGGATCATAGGGAGGAGATAACCTCCAGAACCTCGCTGGGAGACATGTAGCCGAAGTGGATATACCCCCTCCCTCTTGCGAAGCTGTAAAACAGGAGAGTCGGCGTTCCGTACACGCCGACTTCCTCTGCCGCTTTTTCGCACTCCCGCAGATTGCCCTCGGGGCACTCCCTCATTTCGGCTTTCCTGCCGTTGAAGACCTCCCTTATATACGCCAATCTCTCCCCTTCCGGCACACACCTCAGTGCTCTGTGGAGAGACTCGGCGTCTCTGTGCACGACGTAGTCGCACATGGCGTATGTTATCAAGCCTTTCTCAGCCATGTTTACAAGTGTCTCGTCGGTCTCTCTAAATAGCCTGGCGCAGAAGGGGCATTTCAAGTCGAAAAACACCACAACAACCCTGTCGCCGTTGCCTACCCTCACTGGCGCCAGCTCCAGCAACCTCTTGACGGCATCTGTCTTGGTTATTGGAGTGAGCTTAGGCTTGGACCTTTTGAATATCACGACGCTAAAAACAAAAACCTGTTAAAAACATTCTAACGGTGGCGACATTGGTCTTAGCTGAGCGGTGACGAGGGGAACGATTGCCGAAAATCAATAAAAATATCGCCCCTCCCGTCGGTTATGATAAAGATAGTGTTACACCACACGTGCAAGTCGTCTTACACTCTGTATAAGGCGTTGAGAGGAGTCTCCGGTGTCGAGTTTGAGATGGCCGGTGTCCCCTACTTCCCCTACCTCAGACGATACGTGTTGAGCGTCCCCGCGGTCTTTAAAAACGGGGAGCTCGTCTTGCTGGACCCGGTGGAGCCAGACGACGTAATCGCGCTGAGGGACGGAAAAACACAGAAGGAGCTCGACGTAGACGAGGCGGTGGAGAACTTCGTCAGGGGTATAATGGCGAGCCAGGCACTGCTTGTCACGGTGATGCTGTACAAGTCTCTGAAACCCGTCTTGGACCCGGACCTCATCTCTGTGCTCTCAAGGGCTAGGTACCACCAACAGGAAGACAAGACGCCAAGGATTTTGGAAAGAATAAAGGAAAAAGAAGGCGAGATTCTAAGCGAGCACTGGGAGCACCTATTAAAACTACTTACGTTTGGTCTTGTAAGGGAGATGTACTGGCTCGGCGTCGACATGGAAGAAGTAGAGAAAAGCCACGTCAAGATGTGGATACTAGCCAAAGCAACCGTAGGCAGACTTGGCCTGCCCCATCCAAAGCCCGCAGTACCCAACGAAGTTGTAGACGCCGTATACACCACGCTGAAGGAATCCGGCAGAAGATACCTAGACAGGTTGGTGGAGGAGCAGAGCATAATCCTCGGCGACGCCGACTTCCTCTCCCTAATACAGGCATATTGAAACTTACAGAGAGCTCTCTCCAGCAATTTTTAGCTACAGCATATTTATGAAAAAACGGAGAAATAGGTGATGTACACAGTTACTAAGCTCGACGGCTCGTCGGAAGCCTTCTCCCCACAGAAGCTGAAACTATCAATACTGCGCGCCGCGCAGGATATGGGGATCGAGGTAAACGGCGAGGTCGACCTCGCCATAGACAGAAACGTGGGGTCCTGGGAGCTGGCCGACATGGTTCAGCTGGAACTGCTGAGGAAGGCAATCGACAAGCCCCAGCTCGCCGAGGTGGCCAAGGCCCACCTCCTGGGCAGGATATACAAGGAGGCCTTCGGCAAAGACTTCCTCAAGACCAAGACGGGATACGGCGAACGCGCGGTGGCTAGGTTCAAAAAGCTCGTCGAGTCTGGGCTCCTCAAGCCTGAGGCGTTGGAGTTTTTAACGTCTTTCGAGCCCAGGCAGGACTTTGACAGAGCGCTGTCTTACAACGCCCTCAGGCTCTTCACCAACGGCAACTACGCACTGCGCGACGGCGAGTTCAAAATAGCCGAGACCCCCAGCATGGCGGCTTGGCGGGTGGCGACTGCGGTCGCCCGCGACGCTGAGAGGGCGAGGCGGTACTACGACGCCATAACTGCCTTAAAGATAGTCCCAGCGTCTCCCCTCTGGTTCAACGCCTGGACGAAAAAGGAGATGTTCGCCTCATGCTTCACGCTGGAGGTGGAAGACTGCCTCTCCTCTATCACGCATCCAGGCAGACACTGCATATACGACGCCCTTGCCTATTCGGGCATAATCCAGCAGCTTGGGGGCGGAGTGGGCTACGACTTCTCTCTGCTGAGGCCTGAGGGCGACGTGGTAAGAGGCTCGGTGGGCGTGGCGAGCGGCCCCGTGAGCTTCATGCGCCTCTTTGACACAAACGTAGACGTTATTAAACAAGGCGGCAAGAGGCGCGGCGCCCAGATGGGGACGTTGCACGTGTGGCACCCCGACGTCAAGAAGTTTATAAAAGCTAAAACGGGCGAGCTGAAAGACGCGCATTTGCAAAACTTCAACATATCGGTCTTTGTAGACGACACCTTCATGGAGAAGGCGCTCGGCGCAGATCCAGACCCCAGGTACAGACTGATAGATCCCAGGACGTTTACAGAAAAGACAGGCGTCAGGCCCGTGGAGTATGCTGAGATACACAAAGAGGCGGAGGTGCCCAGAGAGGCGGTGTGGGGCGAGGTAGACGCCAGGGAGCTCTTCCGCGAAATCGCCGAAGGCGCCTGGGACTCAGGCGATCCCGGCCTCATCTACAAGGCGAATCTAAATGCCTCAAACCCGCTCCTAAGCGCCGTTATAGAAGTTGAAAACACACGCTTTACATATATATGGAGATCAGTTAATCCTTGTAGCGAGACTGTCCAGAATCCATTTGAAGTTTGTAACCTTACGCATATAAACTTAGTAAAGTTTGTAAAGCCTGGTTGTATAGGGAGGACGTTTGAGGAGAAGCTCTCTTGTATTGACTGGGAGGGGCTGGCGGAGGCGGCGCGGGTCGGCACGCGCTTTCTTGACGATGCAATTGAGAGGAGCAGGACCGGCGTTAAGATAATCGACGAGATGAACGCGGCTACGCGGAAGAACGGCCTCGGCATAATGGGGCTGGCCGAGCTGTTGTTGAAGCTGGAGATCCCATACGCCTCTTGGGAGGCGGTGGAGCTCATAAACCGCATCATGGGCTGGATCTACGTCCATGCTCTAGACGAATCCGCGGAGCTGGCGCGGGAGAGGGGGCCCTTTAAGTTCTTCGAGAAGTCGATATACGCAAGGGGAGAGCTCCCCGTCCTCAAGTACCAGGACTTCGTATGGAGCAGATGGGAGAGGGTGAAGCGCGTATACCCCAGGGAGCTGCAGGAGGCCGGCGACAGGCTCAAGGCGATTACGATGAGAACAAGGGAGTGGCTGAGGCCTCATCTTGAGCAGTTGCGGGAGAAGGTGAAGAGGGGGGTTAGAAACTCCGTGGTGCTCTCCATAGCGCCTACTGGGAGGACTTCCATCCTAGCGGGCACCACCAGCGGGATTGAGCCCATCTTCGCCCTCGCCTTCCTCCGCAACGTCACGGTGGGGACGCTTGTTGAGTACTACGAACCTGGAATTGAATATTTAAAGAGCAGAGGCCTGTGGACGCCTCAGGTTAGAAAAATAGTGGAGGAGACTGGGATGCTGAGGGATGCGCCGGTTCCAGACGACGTCAAACACCTCTTGGCTACTGCCATGGAGATAGGCTGGCTGTGGCACGTCCTTATGCAGGCAAGCGCGCAACAGTGGGTAGACCAGGGGATATCGAAGACTATCAATCTTCCCGCCAATGCGCCTAAGGAGGACGTGTACTGGGCCTTCGCCTTCGCGTGGGCCGTCGGCGTCAAGGGCGTTACGGTGTACCGCGACAAGAGCAAAAGCGTGCAGGTAATATACACCGGGCTGAAGCAGGAGATAAAGAAGAAGCTGGCCGACGCCAAGATCTTGATAAAACCTGTGGCGCTGGAGACGTCCATAGAGGAGGCGGCGGAGAAGGCCAAACTAAAGGCGCTGGAGGAGGGGAAGGACCCCTACTGCAAAACCGGCGAGTGCGGATAACCTTTTTCTTCACCAGTTTAAAAACAAGCATATCCAAAAAACGTAAGGCGTGGTTGGGCATCAAACTACCCGTCGGCCACGTCGCTGTTTTCGCGGCGTATGTTCCTGACTTGCGGCGTGATTAGTCCATCATATGCCTCCGCGGTTCGAAAAAGTTCGGCGGGTAGCTTTTACGCAGTAACAGCAAGGTTTGATGCTGTTTATGCGTTGCCTTAATAAATGAGGGCGTCGAGGTTTTTATGCTTGATGTGATTTCAAGATCTGTGAGAATAGGGCTAGTCTTTGTTATCTTCAGCGTGCTCTACACGCTGTTTAACGTCTGGTGGGCCGGCGTGTTGGATGTATATCCGCTCCTTGTGGGGGTGTACCTCATGACGTTTGTGTCTGTGGTTCCCTACATTGTCGTGAACGTGGCCTCCGCAGTTAGAAACAGGGAGGACGGGAGGTGGCTCATCACAGTGGGGCTTTCCCTGGCGCTTTTTGCGTCCTTGGTAGCCGCCATAATGAAGCTGGGCTACCTGAGGAGCGTGATCACGCCGTATTCGCTTGTCCAGCTTAGATTCGACAGCACGCTCGCTCTTTCTCTGGCGTTGCTGGGTCTCTCGGCCCTGGTGTATCTAGGCAGTATTATACCTGAGGGCAAAAAACTTGTACGCATCGTGTACTTTAGCTTAGTCGAGGGCGACAGAGACGACGGGGTTGAGACCATCTAAGATATAAAGACGCAGGTGCGTAGGTGCGTGGAGAGCATTTTGCTGATCAGAGAGCTTGAAAAGGAGCCGGTTTACGAGCTGGTGGAGGTTTTGCGGTTTGAACGAGGCCGGCGTTATGTGTATAAGCTCTCTGCCGGCGACAAGGAATACTTCGTACACGTAGTAACGCTGAGGGAGGCCGTGTACGTGGAGTTCTGGCACCCGGGATACGCCGTGCCGCTCCTCGTGTTCCGCGTTGCTAGCGGGGAGGAGCTCTCCAGAATCTTGATTCTTTTGAGGTCTCTGGTGGGCAGGTAAAAGTTTTATACATAGGGCACCCCTCTACTTATGTCTTACAGCGTGTTGGAAGCGCTAAGGAGCAACCCTGATCGCGTGAGGAAGGTTTTGACGGCGCGGAGGCTGGACACCTCTCTTGTGGACAAGTTTCTGGAGCTAGACGCGAGGTGGAGACAGCTGAGGAAGGAGGTGGACGAGCTTAGGCATACATACAACCAACTGTCGCGGGAGGGGGCAAAGGCCCCTCCTGAGAAGAGGAGGGAGATCGTGGAAAAGGCGCGCGAGCTGGCGGCTAGACTGGAAAAGGTCGAGAAGGAGCTGGAGGAGACCGAACGCCTGAGGGAAGAGGTTCTCTGGAGCATGCCCAACCTGATCCACGAGTCGGTGCCCCTATGTCCCGAGAGCGTGGACTCCGTTCCGGTCAGACACTGGGGCGTGGTGAAGGCTACCAAGGATGTTGCCGCCTCCCTCAAGGGCGTGGAGTATGTAGTTGTGGAGACGCCCCCTGTGGGCCACGCCGACATGGCCGAGGTGGTTCTAAAGATGGCCGACACCCTCAAGGCTGGCGAGGTCGCCGGAAGCCGCTTCTACTACCTATTCGACGACTTGGTGTGGCTGGACTTCGCCCTGGCAATGTATGCGCTTGACAGCTTGACGCAGAAGGGGTTTAGGCCGGTGATACCTCCCTACATGCTCAAGTTCGACGTGATTAGGAGGGTTCTCGACTTCGACACCTTCAAAGACGCCATCTACAAGATAGACGGGGAGGACCTCTACCTAATCGCAACTGCGGAACACGGAATCGCCGCCTACCTATACAAGAGGGAGCTGGTGGAGGAGGAACTGCCCCAGCTATATGTCGGCTGGTCTCCGTGTTTCAGGAAGGAGGCGGGGGCCGGCAACAGGGATCTAAAGGGCATATTCAGAGTCCACGTGTTTCACAAGGTGGAGCAGTTTGTCTTTTCGCTTCCCGAAGAGTCGTGGAGGTGGCATGAGGAGATTACGAAAAACACCGAGGAGCTCATAAGGAATCTGGGCCTGCCCTACAGGGTGGTGAACATCTGCGCGCACGACCTAGGCGCGCCTGCCGCCAAGAAGTACGACATCGAGGTGTGGTACCCCGCCCAGGGCATGTATAGGGAGCTCGCCAGCTGCTCCAACGTGACCGACTGGCAGTCCTACAGACTCGGCATAAGAGTGACGAGGAAAGGCATGAAGCGCGAATTTGTGCACACGCTTAACTGCACCGGCCTCGCCACGACGCGTACAATTACTGCAATACTAGAGAACTTCCAGCGGGAGGACGGCGCGGTGGAGATACCGAAGGCGTTGCGGCCGTACCTAGAGCCTCTTAAGGCGGCCCCTAAGGACTATATATACCCAAGGAGAAGGGATTAATCGGAGTTTAGATCCTTCCTCACCGCTCAGCTAGCCTGGACTCGTCACGCATACACACTAGCGTTGTCCATATAAATCTTGGGCCAACTTTTATAATCCCTTCGCGTTTTCCACATGTGTCTGCACGCGACGTGGTGACAGGTATCATTGCAGACGCCGTGGTCGACTTCATAAAAAGGGTCTGCGAGTGCGAGAGGCTTAAAGAAGCTCATGCAAGGGATTTGGAGTTGGCGAAGATCGCCGAAGAGGTGACGAGGGCTATTTCCGAGATGCGCGAGGGCGAGTTCGGCCCAGTTGTGATAAAGGTTCAGAAGAAGTTTCTGGGCCGCAGGGAGGTAAAGGCGTTTCTGCTCGGCAGGGAGGTTGACGTAGACACGTTGCTTGGCGAGTTCTTTAAGGCGCGGTCGCGGGCGGCGTGGATATCCAGCGATTGCTCAGACCACGCGCCTATCGAGACTCTCTATAAGTACGAGGACAGGTATTTGATAGAGGTTGTGCAGAGAAACTTTGAAAAGTTTAGGCTGGTCTGTCGTGGCCAAAACCCCGAGATAGATTACGGCGACGCTCCCGCCCACGTTATAGACGGCGTGAAGAAGGGAATTGCGTCGTATCTCGTCGGTCATGGCGCTGGTAATTAAGCTGTCGGGGCGGATATTCGAAGACGAAGAGCTGGTTTTGCGCTACGCCCAAATTATCAAGGCGCGTAGAGACAAGGTCGGAGTTGTCACTGGGGGTGGGGAGGTCGCCCGGAGGTACATATCCGTGGCCAGGAGGGGAGGGGCCTCCAACACATTCCAAGACCTCCTGGGGATATACGCCAGCCGCCTCAACGCGTTGCTCCTAATCTCCCTCCTGGACAACGCATACCCCCGGGTTCCCACGAACATAGAGGAGTTTTTGGAGGCTTGGCGAATCCACCAGGTGGTAGTTTCCGGCGGCTTCCAGCCCGGCCAGTCCACGGCGACTGTAGCAGCGCTGGTGGCCGAGGCCGTGGGCGCCTCTGCTCTGCTCAACGCGGCAAACATAGATGCGGTCTACAGCGACGACCCCAGGAAAAACCCCGACGCCGAGAGGATATCCGAGTTGACGTATGACGAGTTTGAGAAGATTCTGCGCTCGTCGTCGTTGCCCGGCGGCTACGAGCTTATGGACGTGTGGAGCCTTTCAATCCTAAAGAGAAGTTGCGTCACCACCTACGTCTTTGACGGGAGGAGGCCGGAACACATAGAGGCGATAGCCAGGGGGGAGAACCCCGGAAGCAGGATCACGTGTTGAGGCGGTGTGTGTACCCCGCGGCAGGGAGCCTTTTCACAGCCGCCCCGTCGGGGGCCTCTCTAGACTCCCCACCCGCTTAGGCGTTATTTACTGTTTTATATGTCTTCTTCCCCAGAGGCGATGGACTGCATATTCTGCAGGATAGTAAAGGGCGAGGCGCCGGCGTGGAGGATCTACGAGGACGAGGACTTCGTCGTTATCTTAGACAAATACCCGGCGTCGTACGGGCATTTATTAGTCGTCTCGAAAGAACACTTCGTAAACATCTTAGACGCGCCGCTGGAGAAAGCGGCGAAGGGTTTCGAGATAGCCACCAGGCTTGCGAAGGCTTGGGCAAGGCTGGGGGCCCCGGCGGTGAACGTTGTGACCAACGCCGGCCGCGAGGCCGGACAGATGGTGTTCCACATGCATATACACGTGATACCGCGGTGGGGAGGCAGGTTGCTCTGGCACGGGAGGGAGGAGATCAAAGAGGAGGAGGCTAGGGAGGTGGTGGAGAAGCTTAGAGGTGTATTACCTGAATATTTCAAATAACGGCTATTATTAAACACGTCCGGTATGTCGGTGAGGCTTACGGACACCGAGCGGAGGGTGGCCGAGATGTATTCACGTGGGCTAAAGCCTAGGGAGATCGCTGAGAGACTCGGCATTTCCATAAACACGGTATACAAAGCCCTTTCAAAGGCGCGTAGATACATGGAGATAGTCGACGCGCCGAGCGCGGGGACTTCTCACTACTACGCCTTCAACGTCTCTGTGTATACATATCCCACAGGGCCTGTGGCTTCTCCCGTATTTGTCGTGGCGGATAAAGCTGTGGTGGTTCAGGACCTATACGGCGTGATCTTACGGAAACTTGACGAGATACTTTCTCTCCTCAAAGAGGATAGACGAAACGGAGACGCCGGAAAGGGGATCCCCAAGGCGGCTTGGCAAAACGGCGCGGGCTCTCTGCCGGAGGAGGACCACGACGGTCACATGCCTGAGGCGTTGAGGAAAAACGTGTGGATATCTCTGCTCCGTAGTAAAGTCACCTAGTCAGTATCTTCAGTATGAGCCCGTGGCGGACTGGCTCGTCTGAGGCCAGTCTTCTGCCTGTTTTTGCGTCTATGGCGGATATGAACCTTTCCCCGAGCTCCGTGTGTATGGCGTAGGCGACGTCTCTGGCGGTGGAGGTGTGTGGCACCAGCAGGAGGTCGGGGAGCACGTTGCCGTTTTTGTCGCTTAGCCTCTTCTCGTCTTCAACGGGGTACACCGCCACGTATCTAAGCGCGTCGAACACCGCGGAGTTTACCGCCTTTATCACGCCGGTGCCCCCCCACTTCTTCAACAAATCCGCTATTTTATCCAAGACCGCCTTCTGCTGAGGCGTCAGCTCGCCGAGAACCTCGAAGCTGGTATCGCCTGGCTTGTATTTGATAAGCCCCTTGGCGGCTGCACGGCGGAGGGCTAGTTCCGCCTCCGCAGACGTGGGCACAATTATGCGGTCGGGGAAAGCCTGTTTCAGCTTCTTATAGCCCTCCTCACCCTCCGGCAGATCTATCTTGTTCGCGGCTATTACAATCGGCTTGCTGTAGGCCCTAGCCAAGCGGCTGAACCTGTAGAGGTCATCCTCTGTCCACCTGCTGGGGGGCTTCTTGGCGAGATCCGCGTCTGCAAGCGCCTTCTCCACCTGCGCCAGCCCCATGCCGAGCCCCGCAAGCTTCTCCATCAGCACCTCCACCATACCTCTCCTGCTAAACTCCACAAACCTCACCACTCTGTCCCAGTCTTTTCGCAGGATGGAGGCTATCCACATGTCGACTTCTCTCTCCAGGAACTGGACGTCGACGACGGGATCGTGTGTGCCCGGCTTCACCAGCCTGCCCTCTTCATCTGTGGAGCCAGAGGCGTCCACCACATGTATCAAAACCGGCGCCCTCCTGAGGTGGTCGAGAAACTGGTTGCCGAGCCCCCGCCCCTGCCACGCGCCCGGGACGAGTCCCGCCACGTCTATGAGCTCCACGGGGGCGAAGCAGACGCCGTCGATCACCACGTAGCTCCTCGGGTTGCACTTGACCTGCGCGCAGGGACAGTCGTCGATCCGCACGTACCCCATGCCCACGTTGGGGTCTATGGTTGTAAACGGAGTGGGCGATATCTTAACGTCTTTAAGCGTTGCGGCCGCAAAGAAGGTGGATTTACCTGCGTTGGGCTTACCGACAACTCCTACCTGCACTCTGCTTTGGGATACCACACATATATTTCGGGGCCGTATTTTTAAAAATGCGGCACGTTTTGACGGCGGCTCTGCTTGCGGCTACTTTCATACTGAGCCCGCCAGTAGGCATGGCTGCGGCGTTTTTGTACCTATCCAGGCGCCATCTCGCGGCCTACGCGGCATTCTGGCGGCGGCTATTCAACTGCGAATTTGTAACTCCCCTCATCGCATTAGGCGGATTTCTGGCCGGCTTATTATCGCCTTATAGCGGTACGGCGAAGGTTATCCTCATATCGATCGGCGCCATATCCCTTTACCTAGCCCCCGTGGCGCCGCGCACGTCCCGCGTAGCGTCTCTGATTTTGACGGGCCTTGCGGTTGAGGCCCCGCTGAAGCCGCTGGTGGTCGCGGCAGCCGGCGCCGCGGCTGTCGTGGCGTACAGATCGTCTGCGTGTGGTTACATATGTCAGAAGGCGTCTGCTCTGCCCTTTGGGGAACTTGCGTATATCCCGACGGCCGGCGTGTTCTGCGTCTTTGAGAAGGGAGGCCAGGACCTCTGGTCCGTCGTGCTCCAGATAGGCCGAAGATATGTGAAGTGTGTCTACGGCATATGCCGCTCTGTGGATAAGGAGGGTTTCCAAAAGGCTGTGGGCACCGTTGACGGTTACTTGCCCGAGCCCTCAGCCGAGGACTTCAGGGGGGTTATCCACATGGATGCGCCGCCGCAGGCGGCGGTTAAAATCGTGAGTAAGTACTTCAACACCGTGGTTGTCGTGGGGGACATAGAGGCGGCGCAGAGCAGGCTTATGTCAGTAACCAAGGCGCGCCCTGAAGTGGCCGCTCACGTGTTCGGCGCCGTGTTTAGACTATCCACCGAGCAGATGGCGTTACTGAGGGATCTGCTGGCCCGCGGGTCTAGGGAGGAGGTCTTGGCTTGGGCTTTGAAATACCCGTGGCTGAGACCGGTGGTTGAGCTGTGGGAGGACGGGAGCGAGCCCACGGGCGTTGTAAAAAGCGTGTTGCCGGGCAACCTAGGAGTCGTGGAGTCTCTGCTGTACGCACATGTGAAGGGCGCTCCCATTTTAACTAATAAGGGCGACGTCGCTACCCTTGCGGAGAGTCTGGGGCTGGCGGTGTTCCTCCTCTCCGGCACGCCGAGGGGCAACTCCGTGATTGTGGGGCCGGCCCGTCTGGAGACGCCTGAGGGCGTGGTTGAGGTGGGTCCCGGCAGATTTCTAGCATACCTAGGCGGCATGTACTTCTCCGGCAATTTTTAAAAAGTGGTAGTCAATACACTATGTGTTGAAAAGAGAGGAGGTGGAAAAAACTGTTGGAGCCGTTCCGCAGTATGTAAGAGACGTTATCGAGCACCCACCGTTTAGAGTCACTGTAAACACCACGCTGGAGACGCTCGCCGCGTATCTCAGGAAATTCCCCGTGGACGTGGTGCCTGTGTTTAAGTCTGTGTTCTCGGAGGAGGTAACTGGCGTGGTGTATCCCCACACGGCGTTGCTCCTCAAAAGCAAAAAATTAGACGCTAAGGTGGGCGAATACGTCAACCCACCTCTTATCGTAAGGGAAAGCTGGAAGATTGAAAACGTAGCTGAGATATTAACCAGTGAAGCTAAATGGGGCGCCGTGGTTGTGGACGAAGAGGGTAAATACGTCGGCGTGGTCACTCTGAGAGGTCTTCTCTCAGCTCTTCTGCTAAGAGAGCCTAAGGCGAAGTCTGTAGCAGCTGTATATACGCCGCTGGATGAAAAGAAATCAAGAGCAGGTTTCGTAAAAGCCATTGAGAAGGTTTCTAAGATCTTTAAGAAGCTTGTAGGCGGCGAGGTAGACGGGTTTATAGTGCTTAACAGAGAGGGAGGGGTCGCTGGGATTTTGACTATATGGGACTTCATAAAAACGCGAAGATGGTATAAGGGCTCCGGCGAGCCGAGGCCGCTGTTTGGCACCCGCGTAACTAGGGGAGAGAGCAGACACGTTGGAGTGACTAGGGTGTGGAGAGTTATGTCCAGAGCCGTAGTAGTTGCAACACCCGATACGCCTGTGAATGAAGTGACGAGGTATATGGCTACAAGCGGGATCTACTTAGTCCCTGTGGTTGATAAAGACGGAAAGGTCATTGGTGCCGTGACGGTTTGGGATATCTTCCACGCCTACTTGTACGGCCCCAAGGAGGGTCAGGAGGATATTGAGATCAGGAGAGCCGTGGAAGAGAGAGTGGAGAAGCCCACGCTTGAGGCCGTTGTGAGACTGAGACCTTCTAAGCACGTAACCGGCTTGAGGGCTAGAGACGTAATGATTACGGATATCCCAGCAGTGAATATAAGAGATACATTGTCAAGAATACGCAAGATGTTCTTGAAAAACGGCACAAACATCCTTGCGGTGGTTGATGATGAGGGAAAAGTGATGGGATTCATCACACGACGTGATTTAGTTACATATATTGCGGAGAAGACATTGAGCTATTGGAAAAGGCAAAAGGGGAAGTTGTTAGTACTGAAGGAACAAGTGATGTCGGGCGAGAGAGCTAAAATTATAGTCGAGGAAGGCACTGCTGGGGAGATGATGAAGACTCAGTATCCCACCGCCGGGCTGGACTCAACGGTGGAGGAAATTGCGTATAAGATGCTGGCTGCGGGGAGCGACTACGTGGTGGTAGTCGACGAAAACAACACGCCGATGGGCGTCGTTACGAAAGACCAGCTAGTCAAGGCGTTTAAGGAGCGCGGCAGAAGCGTCAAGGTGAGCGAATTAATGACGCCAGCCGGCGTCGCAACGGCGAACCTCTTCACAAGCCTTTCCTCGGTGATAAAGAAGATCAACGCCTACGAACTAGACGGCGTAGTTGTCACGGAAGGCAACGAACTCAAGGGAATTGTCAACGTAGACGACCTCTCCCTAAGGCCTATAGAGGAGACGCTGAGGGGGGAGAGGTTGGTGTTTTTCACGAAATCCGGCGTGCGCAAAATAGCTACGTCGGGTCTCGAGAGGCTTAGATACTCGAAAGTAGGCACATTAACCGCATACGACGTAATGAGACCTGTAGAATATACAACGACGGCAGATGCAGACGCCAAGGAGGTCGTTGATAAACTGCTCGAACAAGCCATAGTGCCTGTGCTTGACGAGAAGGGGAGGCTGGTTGGCGTGTTGAACAAAATGGATGTGGTTAAGGAGCTTGCCAGAGTGTACATCACCTACGCCATGCCTGAAAAAGTCGCGGAGGCCGAGAAGATAGAGCAGAAAGCCAAGTAGGCAATTTTTTATACTCAAGCCGAACTTTCAAGACATGTCCAGCGAGGTTGTTCTGAAGGTCGCTGAGGCCAGGTCGCGGGACGTTGGTCGTAGTATTGTTAGGATCCCTGTGCGCGTGATGAAGAGACTTGGTATTGAGCCTGGGGATTATGTGGAGATCGTGGGGAGGAAGAGCGCCTATGCCCAGGTGTGGCCTGCCTACCCTGAGGACGAGGATAAGGACATCATCAGGATGGACGGCATAATTAGGCAAAACGCGGGGGTTGGCATAGGAGACACAGTAAAGGTGAGGAAGGCTTCTCTGAAGCCGGCGCAGAGGGTTGTGCTGGCCCCTACGGAGCCCGTCCGCGTAGATCCGGAGTATCTCAAGAAGCAGATACTCCTTGGCAAGCCGGTGGCCAGGGGGCAGGCAATAGACGTCCCCTTCTACGGAGGCGCCATAAGATTTGTAGTTGTGCAGGTACAGCCAGGACCAGCCGCGTATGTCTCGATAGATACAGAAGTAACAGTAAGAGAAGAGCCAGTAAAGGAGGCCGAGCTTACAATACCGAGGGTCACCTGGGAGGATATTGGTGATTTGGAGGATGCTAAGCAGAAGATTAGGGAGTTGGTGGAGTTGCCTCTTAGGCATCCTGAGTTGTTTAAACATTTGGGTATCGAGCCGCCTAAGGGTATCTTGCTTA
>Ga0209393_1000420_pt1 | contig 20959 bp, 18 predicted proteins | sample SSWtaG_2_FD_184117 | JGI IMG/M metagenome (GOLD analysis project Ga0209393, IMG submission 184117) | Hot spring microbial communities from Sandy's Spring West, USA to study Microbial Dark Matter (Phase II) - SSWsed_130316 (SPAdes)... | ecosystem: Environmental > Aquatic > Thermal springs > Hot...
AGGCTCAAAGATAGGGACCTAAGGGAACACTTCCTCACCCAAATCTTTTCCTTGGCTGAGCTTAGGCACTTAATCGCAAACCCTTCCTCAAAGGGCTTGGTAGAATTTCACACTAAGCATAAATACCTACTTTTAGCGATAAGCCAAAGGGAGCTCCAAAATCTTGGACGCCTTGTAGCTTCGGGAACTATTTCCTTTGAAGAAAAGCTGAAGCAGTATGAGAAGGGCTTCCGTGTTGCCCTTTCTAAAAGAGGTACAAGAAAAAGGCACTACAACGCCCTTCTTCACATTATTGGCCACTTTTCAAAAAGACTAAACCGGGGGGAGAAAATCTATCTGCATCATGTCCTCGAAAAGTTTAAAAAGGGGGTCTTACCCCTCTGGTTTGTGAGAGAAATGCTAAAAACTTATGCCCTAAGGTTTGAATTGGACTATCTTCTGAAACAAAGCTATCTCTACCCTTTTCCAGAAGAGTTAGCTTTTTAAGGGACAACATCGGTCAAGAGGTTTAACCAACCATAAGGATAGTATAAAGATTCTTCAGGGATATTGTTTATAAAGAGAGCCTCTTTAACTAAGGGTAAAAACTTCTTTGTGATAGAGACTAAATCTTGGGTTAGCAGGCAGTATTGTTTTGCCCTTTCAGGGGATGTTTTTATCAAGACTGGACATCTACCTCCGCAGAAGAATTCAGCAGGACAGGCTTTACAGCCTAACCAATCCCGGTAAGAAACAAGATGCCTTAGCCTTTCCTTGAGCTCTTCATTATTGTTTTTCCTTAGCTTGCCCTTTGAAAAATCGGCAAGGATTATATCTTCTCCCATGTCTACGCAGGGTAAAACTTTACCGGCAAGGATGTCAAAGTTCCTAAGTTTTTCCACTCCACAACCTGTTTGTCCTCGGCGTATCCCTTTTAGACTAAAATAGATTAGTTCAGCAAGAGGTAAAATGGAAAGGACTTCCCCTTTGCGAAGGTATAGGAGAAAGACTTCCAAAAGATGCCTTAGATCCTCTTGATAGTGCTTTCTAAAAGTTTGTAGGTCTTTTATCGGTTTATCAAGCTCAATCAGATGCCAGAAGAAGAAATCACAAAGCTTAGTCTGATAGAGTTTTAAAAATTCATCAACGCAGTCTTTAAGCCTCATTCCTTCTCTGAGGGTTGACCACATGAGGACCTTGGTTTGCGAGGTCTTTTTCAGAATTTGTAAGTTTTTCTCTATTTTTTCTAAGGATGTCCCTTTGCGGTAGCGGTTGTGTTGCTCCTTTGTCCCGTCGATTGAAACAAAGAGAAAATCAAGTTCTCGGAAAAAATCTGGGTCTTGAGAAATGGCTTTATCTAAGAGCATGCCGTTTGTGTAGAGTATGAAGCGAAGGTCTTTATCCTTATGATTTGTCTTTACTTCCTTTGCTATGGACCGAACCCTATCAAAGACCAAGAGGGGCTCTCCACCGTAGAAGGCAACAAAGGTAGGAGCTCCGTTTGTTTGCCTAATAAGCCAATCTAAGGCTTGCAAGCTGGTTTGTTGGTCTTCTTCCCAGGATTTAGCAAAGACCTCTCTTTCTCCATAGATCAGACTGTTGAGGCATCCTTCGCATCTCGCATTGCACCTTCCAGTGACGGTAATATGAAAGACCCTCGGAAGCCCATCCCTTAGAAACTCATTCAATGCTATCATGGTAGTAGCCAAATCGCACTTTATACTATTTACAATAATTAGTTTTCGCACCCTGTCAAGATGTGAAGGTGGGCCTTACAAGAATTTTGGGACAGCCTTACCCGCGAGAGACCCCTTGCCTTGCCAAGCAGGAGAATGTGAAGGATGTGATTATGATATACTGGACCCCAAAGGGACTGGACACACTAAAGTTGTAGAGGTTAAACTTTCTTGTTAGGCAGGGCTAAAAAAATATTAAGACAGAATGTGTAAGATGAAACAGAGAAAAATGGATGACAGACGAGAAATTAGGAATAGTCCTTGAGGGGCTAGAGAAAAAAAGTCAGTAGCTGATATATACAAGGAGCATAAGAGGGATATGAACTCTATAGTTTTAGGGCATAAAAAATGTCTTGACAAATGGGATGCCTTACAAAAATTAAAAAAAATGAAGAAAAAGTAAATATAATTCGAGTGATTTTCTCAATTTCCTAAAAAACAGCTTAAAATTTTAGTTGACAAAATTGTAAGAGTTAAGGATATTAATTTTTTTATAGAATTAAGAGATGTTATGAAGTGGTAGAATTTTTGAAATTTGAATCTTATTCTAAGATTTCTTCATTTATGTCAACAGTTAAGGACATTGTTTTAGCTTTTGTTTTAGCATTAAGTCTTGTTGTTTATGCGAATTCTCAGGAGGTGGTTAAGGGAGGTGTTCCTCAAGGAAGAAAAACTATTCTTGATTTTAAGGAGGAGCTTAAGCTTAATGAGAAGCAGGTTAAAGAGATAGAGAGGTATTTGCAGGGATTTTTTAAAAAGGAGCAAGAGTTGTCAAGCAAGATGAGGGAGAAGGAGGTAAGGTTTAAGGAGATGTTAAACAGGGAAGGGGACATCAAAGAAATAAAGAAGCTTGTCAGAGAGATACACTGCCTTCGTGGGGAGCTGATAGCAGAGGAGCTTGAGACAGGAAAGAAAATAGACGGGGTGTTAAACGAGGAGCAGAGGAAGAAGTGGAGGGAGATTAGATTAGGAAGGAGGTAAAGTGATGGACAAAGAGAATAAGAATAGGAAAGAAAATTTTGGACAAAGAGTAGGGGGGAAGGAGAAGGGTGATAAGAGCTTTAAGTGGTATTTAGATTGGTTGGTATTGGGGTTGTTTATTGTTTTGATTTTAGGAGCGAGTGGTTCTATGACAGTTGGGCAGGAGATAGGAGTTTATTTGAATGGTTCAAATAGTTCCTATACATTAAATCAAGATCTTTCTGTAAGTAATGACACAGGGGCTAATACTTTTGGGATATTTGTAGATAATGATACAAGTAATATATTTTTTGATTTAACCATTAATGCAACGCTTAGTGTGAATCAAACTAATTCAAATTCATACACTATAACCATTGGTTTTTTTGCAAATGGCACTTTGGAAGAAGGGGCTCAGATAAGACCAATTGGTAATTTAACCATAACTGAGAATGGTGTTGTTCGAGTTTTAGTAAATGGCACAGGAGTAGGAGCAGGTGGGGTAGGTGTTGGTAATGTTACAAATCTTATAAACGAAGGTCTTATAGATGTTTTTGGTAATGTGACTGATGTTTCAAGGCAACTTATGCTTGCTGGAGTTTATGCTTTAAATGCAACTAATTTTGTTAATAGTGGAAATATAAACGTAAATGGAACTGGTGGCTATGTAAACTATGCGGAGAATAACATACCTGTAGGGGTTGAGATAGAAAGTATAGGTAATTTTACGAACACTGGGGATATATCAGTATCAATAGAATCGATTAATGCAACAGCAGTAGGGGTTAAGTCAAAGGATATAGGATATTTCAATAATACTGGAAACATATCAGTATTTACCAATTCAACTGATGGGGAATGGTCAGCAGTAGTAGGGGTAATGGCAGGATTACCGGAAGAAATAGAAGGTGGGGAATCTGGGGAAATAGGTATATTCATTAACGATGGGAATTTAACAGTAAGTGGATATGCAGATGGAGGGGAGCTTAATGCAGCAGGGGTAGCAGTATTTAATGGGACGATAGATGAGTTTCAGAATTTAGCGGGAGGTAAGATAGAGGTATATGGAGAGAATAATGGAGGGAGAGCGAATGTAATAGGTGTTATGGCAGGTGGTGAGGAAGGTTATGTAGGTCAGATAGGCAATTTTACAAACGAAGGGAGCATAATAGTAACAGCGAAGGGAGTAAATGGGGGAATAGCATTTAGAGAAGTGACTGTAGAGGCAGCTGGAGTGTATGCAGGAAGTACAATTGGGAATTTAACGAATAGTGGGTCAATTACAGTAAGTGCGAATTCTGAATATGTTGCATATGCAAGAGGAGTGTATGCAGGAAGTACAATTGGGAATTTAACGAATAGCGGGTCAATTACAGGAAGTGCGAATGCGGCATATGCATCTGCAAGTGGAGTGTATGCAGAAAGTATAGTAGACTTAACGAATAGTGGGTCAATTACAGGAAGTGCGAATTCTAAATATGGTGCATATGCAAGAGGAGTGTATGCAGGAAGTACAATTGGGAATTTAACGAATAGCGGGTCAATTACAGTAAGTGCGAATTCTGAATATCATGCATATGCAAGAGGAGTGTATGCAGGAAGTACAATTGGGAATTTAACGAATAGTGGGTCAATTACAGTAAGTGCGAATTCTGAATATCATGCATATGCATATGCATATGGAGTGGGTGCACATGAAATAGGAAATTTTACGAATGAAGGGACAATAGAAGTGAAAGCAACTGCGACAAATGAGACTGCAAAAGCTTATGGATTATATGTTGACGAAGATACCATAAATAACTTTACCAATAATGGCACCATTAGGGTGATAGCAACTGGTAAGGACGCAGAGGCAACTGGGGTATACGCAGTGGTTCTTACAGGAGATCTTTTAAATGAAAGTAGTGGAACGATTAAAGTTTCAACTAAAGGTGAACAGTCAGCAAAGGCAACAGGATTATATATTGAAAAAGCACAGACTGGTTCAACAATCCTTAATAAGGGGATCATTGATATATCTGCTAAATCTTCAAGTGGGACAGTAAACAGCTTTGGAATCTATTTAAAAGATTCAGAGACAACTCTTATAAACAATGGAACCATTACAGTTTCTGCAAGTGGAAATGTAGATAAGGTAGCTGGAATTTATATTGTTAATTCAACAGTTGAACTTTCAAACCCTGGTGAAATAGTTGTTCGGGGAGATGCTCTTTCTGGGAAAAAGCTTCGCACCCTTTATGTAGATTCTGGCTCAAATGTAACTCTTAAAGACAAGTTTGCCATCACTTTTGGAGCTCCTGGCACTGGACCTAATATAGCTCCTATCTATGTTGCGAGTGGTTCATCACTTGATCTTAATAATGCAACCTTAGTTGTAAGACTTTGGAATAATAGTGCTCAATACATAGTTGTAGGCACTCCTTATAAATTAATAGAAAGTAATGGGACAGTAACTGGTAATTGGGGTGAGTTAGAGAAAGGTTATACAAATCCACTCATTGATGTAGCATGGTATGACCCAAATATAACTGATAAAGATGCACAGATTATTTTTAAATATTTAGCTTTGAACAAACCAGAAGAAGCGTTAGGACCAGTTAATAGTATGATAGGTGGAATTATAGTTAATTCAATTATGGTAGATAGTATCTTAACTTCTCTGCCTATTACTTCGCCTTTTATTCTTGTGAAAGGTTATCAGCCAGTGATGCTTGCGTCAGCTGGCATAAGTGATGTTGGAGCTGGATATAGTCTTGGTGGAGTTGAATATCGTGGTGGCATGTGGCTTAAACCTCTTTATACTCATGTTTCTGCCGATGACCTTGGTTTTGATACCAATACTTATGGATTTAACATCGGATTAGGAGGTTTTCTTACAAAGAACTTTTCTTTCGGTATCTATGCCAATTATTTGAGAGCTGAATATGACTATAGTATAAGATCAGCAAAAGATGGTGACTCTGACATCTTTTCACTTGGTATTACAGGTATGTGGATAATGATGAAAGATTCCTATTTAAGATATAACATGTATGGATTTAGTAGTTCAAATGACTATAATGGACGTACAGGACTAAATTTGGAGCTTAAAGAGAAGGCAAGTTATACCATGAAAGGTGTCCATGGGGAAATACTTCTTGGGAAAGTTTATAGAGGGAAAGTAAATGTAATTCCTGAGATAGGTATAAGATATACTAACTACAATCCCGAAAGTTTTTGGACAAAGGTTTATGACAGTGCTGGAAACAGGGTAACAAGTTGGGATAGATATTATGATCCTGATAGCAAGCATATGTGGAAAGGAGTGATAGGGGTTATGCTTGCTTCCGAAGCAAAGGCAGGTGCAATGCCAGTTAAGCTTTATGCTTATGGAAGATTGGAGCAGGCATTTGGGAAAAATGATATAAGTGCTGTTAACTATATGAGAAGTGACCCAACAAGATGGAAATTATCAAGGGAGATAAATAGAACGACTTTTATTGTCCAGCTTGGAGGAGAATTTAGGCTTCAGAAGAACCTCGGCCTTGAAATTTCCGGAAGAGGAGACTTTAACGGAGATTACACGGCCTATTCTGGGTCAATGATGCTAAGATATAATTGGTAGCTGTTTTAGGGTAAAGATTGATAACAGAGCCCCCTCTTGGGGGCTTTTTTATTACCGTTAAATTTTTTCTTAATTTTCTATCTTCTGGGTTCTTTATTTCTTTTTTATTCAAGGAGTTTATCTTACTTAATACCTATAGCCTTTCAACTTCGTGTTCGAAGCTTCTTTGAAGGTGAGTTTTCCTGATAAGGCGTCAGAGAGAATTTTAGTTCAATATGGGTTTTTTAAAAGTCATTTTAATCATGTGTCGTTTTAAAATAGGAATAAAATGTGGCATTTCAAAATAGTAACGACACCTCGTAGAATATACTCTTTACATTAGGAATTTATAGGTTTAAAATAATCTAAATCTTGCGAAATCCTCTCAGTGAGAGACAAAGGATGATGAAGGTTAGGAATTGGATGATAACGGACTTAATAATAGTTAGCCCTAAGGATACGGTGGAATCTGCTATCCAAATTATGCAACAGCATTCTATCAGGCATCTACCTGTAGTGGAGGACGGAAAGCTTGTAGGTTTAGTTACGGAAAGCTCCTTGCGTCCCTACCTTTCACCAGAAAAGCTAAGGCTACCTTTGCGGGAGGTAATGATCATAAACCCTATAACCATTGACCCTGAGACAAGCATTGATGAAGCAGCTCGGCTCATCTATAAATACAAGATCGGTGGGTTACCGGTAGTCTCTCAGGGTAAGCTTGTAGGGATTATCACTATAACCGATATTCTTGAAGCTTTTATAGAGCTCATGGGTATTCTTAAAGCCTCTTCAAGGCTTGATATCATACCCAAGGAGGATAACCTAAATTCTGCCCTTGAGGTAATCAAAAGAGCAGGAGCTAAAATAATCTCTATCGGAATGGATATAACTGCAGAGGGTGAAAAAATCTACTTTATCAGGGTTGAAAAGACAAATCTTGAAAGGATTGCCCTTGAGCTTGAGGCTGAGGGCCATAAAGTTGTGTCTTTTATAGAATAGTTTAGCGGGGGAGGGGGAACATGGCTCAAGAATATAAAGTGAGAAGAACCGTTGAGGAGATAAATAAAAAGATCGAAAAAGGAGAGGTGGTTGTCCTTACTGCTGAGGAGTTTTCTAAGCTTGTAAAGGAGGTTGGTCCAGTTCAGGCTGCTAAAGAGGTTGATGTTGTGACAACTGGCACTTTTTCTCCCATGTGTTCATCCGGTGCTTTTATCAACTTTGGGCATACTGTGCCAACCATTAAGGCTCATCGTGTTTGGTTAAACGATGTCCCAGCCTATGCTGGTCTTGCTGCTGTAGATATATACATTGGTGCCACCGAACCGCGGGAGGATGACCCTTTGAACAAGGTTTTTCCTGGTCAATTCTTGTATGGCGGAGGGCATGTTATCCATGATCTTGTGGCTGGTAAAAAGGTTCTGCTTCGAGCAACAGCCTACGGGACCCACTGCTATCCTCGGAAAAGCTTAGAGATGGAAATAACTATACATGATATGGTGAATGCAGTCCTTTGCAACCCAAGGAATGCCTATCAAAACTACAATGTGGCTATAAACCTTGGGGATAAAATCCTTTATACCTATATGGGTATTCTTAAGCCTCACCTTGGAAACGCAAACTATGCAACTGCTGGATGCCTTTCCCCTCTCTTAAAGGACCCTTACCTTAAAACAATCGGTATTGGAACGCGTATCTTTCTTGGCGGAGCAAAGGGCTATGTTGTATGGGCTGGGACCCAACATCGTATGGAGGTTAAACGAACGGAAAAGGGAGTACCCATGCAACCTGCTGCAACCCTAATGGTTGTTGGCAACTTAAAGGAAATGAAGCCGGAATGGCTCATCGGCACTTCACATCTTGGGTATGGTTGTTCATTGGCGGTTGGGCTTGGCATCCCTATTCCTATCCTAAACGAACAGGTTGCAGAATGGGCTGGACTTGGAGATGAGGATATTTTTGCTCAAGTGGTAGACTATTCTTATGACTATCCAAACGGGGTAAAAAGAAACTACGGTTTCGTCAGCTATGCGGAGTTAAAGAGCGGAAAGATCAACATCTTAGGAAAGGAAGTTCCCACTGTGCCCATAACAAGCCTGATTAAATCGCGGCAGGTTGCGGAGATTTTAAAAGAGTGGATAATGAATGGAGAAATGAAGCTTACAGAACCTGTAGCACCCCTTCCTGGGGCAGAGCTTTTTCCTATGCGATAAAATTTAGCAGGAAGGAGAAGGATCCATGGAAACATTGCTTTTAGTCTTTCAGGTTATTTTAGCCATCCTTATAGTTTTGATCGTCCTTATCAACGTGACCAAAGGTTCGGAATATGGGGCAGTTTTTAGAGGAGCGGAAGCCATCTTTGGAGGTGCAGGTCCTACAAACTTTCTAAACAAGGTTACCATGGCGCTTGTGGTTCTTTTCTTTCTTAATTCTTTAATCCTAACTAAGTATATTTCGCTAAAGCATAGACCTGCCCTACCTGAGGTTAAGGTTGAGCAAAAGGTCCCAACCCCATCCCAAGTGCCTATACCTCAGCCCCAGCCTCTTATTCCTCAGCAACCTCCAGCTCAAGAAAAAAAATAGCTGTGAAAAAGGTTCTACTATTTGGTGCAACCGGCTCAATCGGTCAGCAAACCTTAGACATTATCTCCCGTTTTAGAGATAGGTTTACCCTTCTTGGAATCTCAGGAAAATTAAGGCTTGATAACCTTCTTGATATTGCCGAAAAATTTCGGCCCCCTCTTATAGCCCTTCCTGATGAGGAATCTGTTAGCTACTTAGCGAAGAGACTTAGCTATAAGCCTGAGTTTTTCGTTGGGGATGAAGGTTTAGCGAGAATGGCAAGCGAGCCTTCTGCCGATGTAGTTGTAATTGCCATCTCAGGCATTAAAGGTCTTATTCCTGCTTACTATGCTTTAAAGAATGGAAAAAGGGTTGCCCTGGCAAATAAGGAATCTATAATTGGGGGTGGTTTTCTCCTCTTGTCCACTGCTCAAAGTTCAGGAGGGGAAATTATTCCTGTTGATAGCGAACATTCAGCCCTTTTTCAGCTCTTACAAAAGGTGAAGAGTTACTCTTTGCGCAAGGTTTATCTTACCGCTTCGGGAGGACCCTTTCTTGATTGGGATTTAAGAGATTTAGAAAAGGTTACTCCTGAGCTTGCTCTAAAACATCCAACCTGGAGGATGGGGGAGAAGATCACTGTCGATTCTGCAACCCTTATGAATAAGGGTTTTGAGGTCATTGAAGCTTCAGTGCTTTTTAATCTTCCTCCTGAGAAGATTGAGGTCTTAATTCATCCTCAAAGCACAATCCATGCTTTGGTTGAGCTTATTGATGGCACTTTCTTTGCCCATCTAAGTAAACCTGACATGAGGCTTCCCATCCTCTATGCCCTTTTTTATCCTGAAAGACCAAACTTTGATGTAGCAGACCTATCTTTCAGCCCAAGCCTTACCCTTAATCTTTTTCCGCCCGATTTTCAAAAGTTTCCCTGTCTTACCCTTGCCTATTCTGCTTTAAAGCTTGGACATCCTTACCCCCTTATCTTAGAAGCAAGCGATGAGGTAGCTGTGCCAGCTTTTCTTGAAGGTAGGATAAAGTTTACCGACATTCCCAGGGTGCTTGAAAAAACTCTCAATGAGTTTACCATAAAGTATAAGCCTTCTACTGTGGATGAAATTTTGGTCTTCCACGAGGAGGTAAAAAACTTTACCGAGGAGATGATTAAAAGGCTATGATCACTGTCCTTGCTTTTATTGTCGTTGTTGGGATTTTAATCTTCGTTCATGAGCTTGGACATTTTTTAGTAGCAAGGCTCCTTGGAGTTAGGGTTGAGGTGTTTTCTCTTGGTTTTGGTCCAAAGGTATTTGGTTATATAAAGGGGGAGACAGAATACAGGATTTCAGCCATTCCTTTTGGGGGTTATGTTAAACTCTACGGAGAGCATCCTGAAATTTTACCTTTGGTGGTAGATAAAGAAAAGGCCTTTGCCTTTAAGAAACCCTGGCAAAAGGCGCTTATTGCCTTTGCTGGACCAGGGTTTAACTTTCTTTTTGCACTTCTTGCCTTCTGGCTTTACTTTAGCCTTTCAAGTCCCGTTTACTTAAAGCCAGTGGTGGGAAAAGTTATTTCAGGTTCTCCTGCTGAAGCTGTCGGGTTGAAGCCTGGGGATGAAATTTTAGCCATCGACGGTAAAAAAATTGAATCCTTTGAAAGGCTCTTTTTCTACTTACGGTCAAAGGAAGACTTAACTGAGATTGAGCTCAAGGTCAAAAGGGGGACAGAGGTCTTCACCATAAGGGTCAAGCCTGCCTATCAGGAGGGTACAAACATCTTTGGAAAAAAGACCAAAGTTCCCGTTCTTGGTGTTGCTCCAAGCGGTGAAGTGATAAAAAAGAAATACAACCCATTTTCGGCTTTCGTTGCTGCCTGTGAAAAATTTTATGAGGTAACTTCGATAACCTTTATAGCTATAGTTAAGCTTTTGACGGGAGAGCTACCTTTGTCCACTTTGGGTGGTCCTTTGACCATAGGAAAGATTGCCGGAGATACGGCTAAGGATGGTTTATTTCCCCTTATTGCCCTTATGGCTTTGCTTTCTATAAACCTTGGTATAATAAACCTTTTCCCCATCCCCATGCTTGATGGTGGACACTTAGTGATCTTTGCCATCGAAGCTGTTAGAGGGGAACCCCTATCTTTAAGGGCTCAAGAGCTTATCTTTAAAATAGGGTTAGCCTTGATTATCCTTCTAAGCGTTATCGTCTTCTACAACGACATCATGCGGTTGCTTTCTGGATGGAAGCTCGATTAGTATGCATTGAAACTTCAGGCACCTTTGGCGGAATAGCCCTTTTTTCTAAAAAGAAGATTTGGGAAATAAAATTTTCCTCAGATAGATCTTACTCAAGCCATCTCTTTCGGTTTTTACCTTTTGTTTTGCAACCAAAGTCCTCGATTTGCCAGTCAAATCCCCTCTTCTCTCATCCTTCGGCCGCAAGGCCGAAGGACCTCTTTAGATCCTTCGGGGCTTATGCCCCTCAGGATGACACACAAGGGGTCGCCCTGAGGCCTTTCTTTTCCTGTCGTCCTGAGGCCGTAAGGCCGAAGGACCTCTCTTTCTCTCATTCCGAGCCCCCCTTTTGTCATCCTGAGCCTCCTTTTTGTCATCCTGAGCGTAGCGAAGGATCTCTTCCCTTCCCTTTTTCCTTGGACGAAACAGATTACTTTGTTGTTGACATAGGACCCGGAAGTTTTACTGGTCTTAGGGTAGGGGTAAGTTTGGTGAAAGCCCTAACTTTGGTATATGAAAAACCGGTTATTCCCGTATCGAGCCTTGAGGTTTTAAGCTTTGGTTATGGATGCCCGGATCTTCCTATCCTTTCCCTTGTTGATGCCTACACTGGAGAGGTCTTTGCTGGTATGTATAGATGGGAAAACGGAAGGCTTGAAACTCTTCTTAAGCCTTGTCTTTTACGCCTCGAGGAGCTTGAAAGCCTGATCAAAGAGAGGACGCTTGTCGTGAGCGAAACCTTGGAGAAGTGGAAAGACTATCTTTGCGAGAAGCTATCTGAAAGGGTGGTTTTTCCGTCCTATCCCGTTCATCTTTCAGCCTCTCTCTTGGGAGGGCTTGCGATGCTAAAGCTTTCTCAAGGTGAGGCTGAGGTCTTATCTGGAGATGAAGTCTTACCCCTCTATCTTAAACCTTCGCAGGCGGAAAGAAAAAGGTCTTAGACTATGTTTAGATTTTTAATCAAGCGTTTGGCGATAATGCTACTAACTCTGTGGGGGGTTCTCACAATTAGTTTTGGGCTAATTCATCTTGCACCGGGCGACCCATTAAGCCCCATGACCGAGTTTAATCCCAAGATAACTCCTGAATTTCGAGAAAGATTGATCAAGATGTATGGTCTCGACAAGCCCTTGCATGAAAGATACCTAAAATGGCTTAAAGGGGTTATTACCTTAGACTTTGGTCAATCCTTTTCCTTAGACCAGCGTCCCGTCTGGGATAAGATTAAAGAACGGCTACCTGTTACCATCCTCATAAACAGTTTAGCCCTTATCATAATCCTGCTTATAGGCATTCCCATCGGTGTATACTCAGCGGTCCATGCAGGCACCCTTAGGGATAGATTGATAACTATCTTTACGCTCCTTGGTTATTCCATGCCAAGCTTTTGGTTTGCCCTCCTTCTTATGATGCTTTTTGGGGTAAAGCTTGGGCTTTTACCCATTTCAGGTTTGCATAGTGGCGTTGGCTATGAGGAGATGAGTTTTTTTGAGAAGGTTTTAGACTGGACGAAACATCTTATCATGCCTCTTCTTGTGGCAACCTTTGGGGGTGTTGCTGGCATTGCTCGGTATGTGAGAAACTCTATGGTTGAGGTTTTACAGAGCGATTTTATCCTCTTTGCCAGAGCAAAAGGCTTACCGGAGAGAAAGGTCCTTTATCGTCATGCCTTAAGGAATGCTCTGCTCCCATTGATTACAATCCTTGGCCTATCCTTGCCTGGATTGATTGGGGGGAGCGTCATCTTTGAATCCATCTTCGGCATCCCAGGCGTTGGGCAGCTTATGTGGCAAGCAGTTCTATCAAGGGATTACCCGGTCATCCTTGCTAATCTTGTCTTAGTTTCGGTCCTAACACTTCTTGGCAACTTTTTAGCAGACATCGGCTATGCCCTTGCTGACCCACGCATAAGAACAGGCGGAAAAACATAGGAAGAGGCATGCTAAAAGCCTTGCTGTCCCACCGAACAGGCCTTTTTTCCCTGCTTTTTTTAACAATCCTTTTACTTTCTGCCCTTTTTGGACCCTATCTTTATCCCATAAGTCCCTTTGAGGTCGATGTCCAAAAGATACTTCTTCCTCCAAGCCTTGAGCATCCCCTGGGCACAGACCTTCTTGGAAGGGATGTTTTGGCTCGCATCCTTTATGGGGCAAGAATTTCCTTACAGGTAAGCTTTGTCGCCGTTGGTTTATCTTTGTTCATAGGTGTAAGTCTTGGTGCTATTGCGGGATATTATGGAGGCCTTGTAGACCAAATAATCTGCCGACTAATCGATATGTTTCTTTGCTTCCCAACCATTTTTCTTATCCTTGCGGTAATAGCCTATCTTGAACCATCGCTAACGAACATTATGATCGTCATCGGGCTTACGAGCTGGATGGGGGTGGCAAGACTTGTTCGAGCAGAAATATTGTCCCTTAAAGAGCGAGAATTTGTGCTTTCTGCAAGGCTTTACGGAGCAAGCTCAGCAAGGATTATCGTCAGGCATCTCCTTCCTAATGCCATTGCCCCGATCCTTGTTTCTGCTTCCCTTGGGATGGGACACGCAATTTTGATTGAGTCTGCCTTATCTTTCCTTGGGATAGGAGTTCAGCCCCCAACACCATCCTGGGGTAACATGCTAATCGAAGGCAAAGAAACCTTGGAGGTTGCTTGGTGGCTATCTCTATTTCCGGGCGTAGCCATTCTGTTGACTGTCTTAGCTTTAACCTTACTTTCTGAAGCCCTACAAGATATTCTAAATCCGAAGAGAAAATAACGTGTAAATTTTATATAACCTTGGCGCTGTTTCAAAAAGTCTCATCCAGTTATGCCAAGTATAGGCGCATCCCTTGTTTTCACTGAGTACCAAAAATGTAATATTAAGAAGCTCACACGGGTAGTAGAAAAGACTTATAAAAACATTACTTATAAAAACATTCTAAGCGAAGAGGAGGATCTCAGGAATCCTTTTGTCATTTAGGCTACCTTTAGACGGCAAGGTAAGCTTGCAAATATTTTTGAAGAACCTTAATTCCAAAAAAGTGGGAACTATATAGATTTAAGATTTTTTATTACTTAAGAAAATTTATCAGTGTGATAATAAGGGTTAGAAAGGAAAAACCAATGGCTATTAACCATTGCATAAAGTTTAAGCGTTTCTCAAGGGCTTCAAACCTCGCGCTCATTTCTCTTAACAGGGCTTCAAACCTTGCGTTCATTTCTTTCTGTTGAGCTTCAAACCTTGCGTTCATTTCTTTTTGCTGAGCTTCAAACCTTGCAATCATTTCTCTTTGCTGAGCTTCAAACCTTGCAATCATTTCTCTTTGCTGAGCTTCAAAGCGTTTATCCATCTCCCTTAGCAGGGCTTCATACCTTTCTTGTAGAAGCATTTTTAAATCGTTAATCTCCCTTTGCTGAGCTTCAAAGCGTTTGTCCATCTCCCTCAGTAAAGCTTCAAGTCGTTTGTCCATCTCTCTTGAGAGAGCTTGATGTCTTTCTGCTTCAAGCAACCTTAAGGCTTTTAATTCCTCTTCCAAACGTATTAACCTTTCAAGTAAGGGAATGGCATATAGTTCCTTTTCCTTTTCTTGAAAATAGGTGGTTAGAACATCAGGAAGCAGAGAGAGGATTATATCTTTTAGGCGTTCTTCGGAAAAGTGAACCTGCATAGTAATATATTTATAATAAACCTCATGGTTTGTCAAGGTCTAATGAGGCTGTTCAAAAAAATCCTTTTTCCCTCTCCAATTCTGAACAAAGCAAAGATCTCCCCTTTTATGTCGCCCGAAGGGAAGCGGAGGGCCTCAGAGGTCCTTGATGCAACCTTAAGGTGGCAAGGTATGTTTGCAAGATTTTTCGAACAGCCTAAGGTCTAATAAATCCTTACTTTGTCAGTCTGCACAGGTTAGAATTCCTACTTTTGAAATATAATTATAAAGTTCTTTTACTGGATGTTGAATTGTATCGTCTAATCTTTCTATTGCATTTTTGTTACCCACAACAATAAGATGCTTTTTAGCTCTTGAAACTGCAACATTTATTAATTTTTTATCGCGCAGTAAAGGACTATTTATAAATTCATCAGGGCGAGAACAAACGCAGCTAAAAATTATAATATCTCTTTCATCTCCTTGATAGGTATGAACTGTTCCAATTGTTAAATCATTATATGAAAGTTCCTTTTTTAATCTATCAATTTGAGCTCTATACGGGGCAATTACTCCTATTCTTTTTAACTCTATATAATGACTTAATTTTTTTACAAAATTAACTATAAAATTAATTTCCTCTTGGTTCCACTTACTTTCATTTCCTTGAGTTTTTCCCTCAACATGAATAAAGGCAATATTTTTTGTGAAACATTTATCTATTGATGTAAGTTCTTCAATAATTTTATCATCAGTTTTTATTTCCAATCCATAACCTATTAGTTTATCGCAAAATTCAATTATGGGCTTTTTACATCTGTAATGTTCCCTCAAAGTTAATTTGTTCTTCTCTAATATTCCATCTAATGCTTCAAAGACACTTTTTTCGCTACTTAAATATTCTGGAATGAGAGAATTTTCTGAATCATCATTTAATTTTAATTTCGGTAAAACTGGACCAAGCTGGTTTGGGTCTCCAATAGCAGAGAAATGTTTCGCTCTGAAATATAATGGGAAAGTATAACAAAATAAAGTTTGGGATGCTTCATCAACAATGACATAGTCAATAATATCTGGTTCTGGTTTGCATACCACAGAGGAAGATAAGGATGTTGTAATAACAACAGGTGCATATTTGAAAATAACATCCTCTAATCCCCATAAGTTTCCTTTACTAATATCTTCTTTTTTATCATAAACTTTAGTTTTCCATCCTTTATCTTTTGCTAATTTCCAGTAATTAAGTTCTCTCTTTCTCAAATAGTAAAAAGTTCTTGCAGTATCATATAATTTATCAACATCTTCATTTGAATTTGTAATTAGCTGAACCTTTTCTACAAATTCTTCAAGTTTATGTTTTAATTTTTCTTTTTGAATTGCTATTTCATTGTAATCAACAACTTTTCTAAGTTTCTTAAGAGTTTCCGTTTCTTTTATATAAATATCCCTGTAATTTATATTATCAATATTTTGAAGGAAGGAAGTTTTACACCTTGTTTAATGCAAAATTTATGTATTTTTCTAATGATAACCCATTGGGCAAAAGGTATTATCTTTATCCAAAATCTATCTAACTTATCAATTAGGGAATATAAAACATTAAGTGTCTCTTTATTGAAAGAGCTTAAAGCTTCATTGTCTGTAAAAAATTCTACACAATCTGATATATCTGGCAATTTTTCATCAAATTTTCTTAATTCCTTAAATGTTTTTAAAAAATTTTGGAGAATGGTAATTTCTTCCTCAAGTTCTTTTATATTATTTTCAATAGTATTGATGTCATATTTTCCTACCTCTTCATTGAAATTTATTATTTCTTCTGTGAAATTATCTATATATTTCTTACTTCCTAATCTTATATAACCTTTAAGCAATTTGCCAGTTTTTAAATTCCTATTATTTTCCTCATCAAATTTGCTAAGTTTATGGTATACATTATCAACTGCTTTATTATTCGTACTTGTAATTACAACTTTTTTATTTCCTTTAAGTATCATGTCTGCACATAATGTGGCAATTAGCTGAGTCTTTCCCGTCCCAGGTGGTCCCTGAATAAGACAAAAATCCCTTGAAAGAATCTCTACGTATGCTTTTTTTTGACTTTCTGTTAGCTCAAAATTAATTAAAGAATATCTATAATCCTCTAAATAGATATATGGAGACACGTTATTTCTATAGTCAAAAAGTTTTAATATCTTCTCTTTGGATTTTTTACATTTAGAAGTTAGATCTTTAATTTTCTCAAGATCTTTTTTTATTTTTTCGTAGTAATTTTTTTCATTGTAAAGAAAAATTATTCCGTAAGCCTCCTCATAATCTGTTTTCGACTCTATTTCAGGTTCAGGGGGAGTTTCTTTTCTTATTTTTTTTAGAAGTCTTTTTAATGATCTTGAAAAAGTGAAACAAGCTATTGGAGTTGATATAATCGGAGGTAAGGCTATATTTATTATATCTAATAATGATGTGATCATTTCGATTATATCAATTATGGAAATTCCTTCTGAATCGTTTTTTCTTGAAACTTCTATTTTTTTATTGAAAATTTTTTCTAGAAGTTCGTTATTTATCTCATTTGGATTTACAAGAAGTTTTTCATTTTCAAATGACAATTCATATCTTGCAACGGCTACAAAATATTTTTTATTCTTGTAAAGAAAAACAGGAAAGGCAAAACCAATTTTTACATCTGATACAGTCTCAACTTGATCAATTAATTCTCGGATCTTTGAGCATAGTTCTTCCGAATTTTTTTTCAAAATTTCTAAAAGGTCAAAATTTCTGTATCCTTCATTTTTAATTTTTTCTATGATAGTTAATATAGCATTTTCTGGAATGTAAACAATGCTTGCTTTATTATTAGGAATGAGAAAAGAATTTCCTTGAATTTCTAAAAACTTTAAATATTCATTACATAAACTAATTATTTTTTCTTCTGTGCTGTTAAGCATTTTATTTTTCATCTTTTTTATAAGACATGTGGTCTTTTATTGCTAAAATAAGACTTAAAGATGATATTATAGTTAAACCTATTAATCCCCATCCAATATTAAGACCTATTAATTACCATTCAATATTAAGACCTATCTGTGCGAGAAATAATATACAAATTAATAAGAATAAAGCTCCGGCGATAATTCGTAGTTGATGAAGTTTCAGCCACGAGAAAGCAGAATAGGTAAACATGGAAAATAATAACAAATAAGATATACCGCCTATATGTTGTCCTGATATATGTCCTGATAAAAAGAAGTGCTGCTAACACCCATAAATTCAACTTTCCAGGAGAAAAAGGGCATAAACCATAGAAAAATCCCGGCTACACCCAGTGTAACACCTAATATTCTTTTATCCATGAAACACCTCCTGATTTAGATTTTTTCAGATTAAAATTATTATATACTAACTATTTTGTCAAGATATTGTAAAGGCTGTGCGAAAAATTTACCAAATACCTTGAAAATAGTTCTAAAGTCTAACTCAGTGGATAAGACAAGCAAAAACAAATGTATTACAAGCAGCCAGAAGTTCTAAAGAATAGCACAGGCAATAGTTCCCTTTCTTGCCAAGTCTTCTCTCAAAAAGTTAAAGCTTGAACCAACCTTTTGCTTTACGCAACCAAAGAACTGCTCAAAAACTGCTCAACTATATACCTAACCTTCCCCTTACCTCACCCAATTTCCCTTGTATAGCTTATTCAAAAGAAGTTTAATGCTCATCCTTTTGGTTTTTAGGGGTATCATTTCAGGGATGGGGCTGGTTAGGGCATAAAGCTTTTTCAGAGGAAGCTTCCCCATTTTAGAAAGAACTTTATTTATCACACAAACTCCAAAGTGGCAATTTTCGAAGACCCTCTCCTTGACCGTTGACAGGAATTAAAAATTGGTTTATATTAAAAAAACAAGCCGAGGTGGCGGAACTGGAAGACGCGCTGGCTTGAGGGGCTAGTGGGCTTCGGCCCGTGCGGGTTCGACTCCCGCCCTCGGCATTCTTAATCTTTCTTCTCTCTTTACCACTGTTTTTATCTCTCATCCCTTATTCGAGAGCCATCGCCTCATCCTGGGTGGCAAAAAGCGGCATTGCTTCAACGTCATAAACCTTAGCCTTTGTAATTCTTACCTTTACCAAATCTCCAGGTAAAAGCGTTTCAGTTGCTTTTTGAGTACTCTTTACTTTTACTAAAGTTAAACCGTCTATCTCCGGTGCTTGAAAGCTTGCTAATCCTCTAAACCTATTTGGGCTTTCCTCTTCAAGGATGAGAACCTCGTCTAAGGATCCAACGCGCTCCTCAAGCCTCTTCTTTGTGATAGCCTGCTGAAGCATCAAAACCTCTTTTCGTCTTCGCCTTCTTTCCTTTGCTTGGACCCTTGGTTTTAACTTTTCTGCTGGCGTTGCCTCTTCTGGATAAAAAGGAAAGGCTCCAAGATAATCAAACTCTGCTTCCTTTAAAAATTCAAGAAGAAAGTTAAACTCCTCCTCGCCTTCCCCTGGGAAACCAACTATGACCGTGCTCCTAAAGGTTGCCCTGGGATTTGCTTTCCTTACAGATGAGATAAGGTTTAAAATTTTTTCGTGAGAATAATTTCTATTCATTCTCTTTAAAATCTTAGGATGGGCGTGCTGGATGGGAAGGTCAAAGTAGGGAAGAACTTTCGGGATGGAGAGTATGTTAAGAAGAAGGTTTTCGTCCACATGCTGAGGATGAAGATAGAGGACCCTTATGCGAAATTCGAAAGGTAGCTTCGACAGGGAAATAAGAAGCTTCAAGAGCCCATCCTTTTCCCCTATATCTTTCCCATAAAGGGTAGTATCTTGCCCGACAAGGATAAGTTCCTTTACTCCAAGCTTTAGGAGATAGGTTGCCTCTTCGACAAGCTGGGGGAGGGGTTTGCTTCGGAAGCGTCCACGAATTTTGGGTATGGTGCAGTAGCTACATCTATGGGCGCATCCTTCAGATATCTTCAAGTAGGCGTAAAAGGGGTTTTCGGTAAAGACCCGCTCCTTAGGTTCAAACCTTTCAAGCTCTGAGTAAGGTTCGATCCCTAAAAACTCGTCAACTTCTGGCAGTAGCTCCTTAAGTTTTTCTTTACCATACCGAGCAGTCAAACAACCTGACACAACAAGCTTTGATCCCTCTTTCTTATAATCGGAAAGCTCAAGGATGGTGTTGATTGCTTCTTCTACTGCAGGCTTAATAAAGGCGCAAGTGTTTATCCAAAGAACATCAGCTAAGCTTGGGTCAAGGGTTATCTCATATCCTTTGTTTTTTAATAAGGCTAAGGTCTTTTCAAAGTCTACCCTGTTTTTTGGGCAGCCTAAGCTTACGGGAAATATCTTCAGAGGTTTATCCATGAAAAGGTTTTATTTTACTTTACTTGCAGAGATTTCGTTTTTTTCGTCAAGGTAGATCAATCTCGTTCTAAAATGAGGGATTTCTTGGTCGTTTATCCAGGCAAAGGCGACGATGATAAGCTTATCTCCAACTTCGCCAAGCCTTGCTGCCGGTCCGTTAAGAATAACCTTTCCTTTTTCTCCTTCTATCACATAGGTCTCAAACCTTTCTCCGTTGTTAAGGTTGTAAACCCAGACTGCTTCAAAGGGTCTGATACCTGCCTTTTCTAAAACCTCTGAAGGTAAGGTAATGCTTCCTTCATAGTAAAGGTTCTTCTCTGTAACGGTAGCTAAATGAATTTTTGCCTTAACAAGCTTTATAAACATGATTAGTCCCCTCCTGTTTTAAGATTTTGTTTGCGGTGAGAAGGTGACGGTGACCCTTCGCTTCGCTCAGGGTGACTAAATGAGGTTGGGTGACTAAATGAGGGCGGATTGATGAGCCTATTGTCTATCAGCCTTGCTTTACCTACATACACGGCAAGGGCTAACAGGGTTGGCTCATCAACCCTTTCAACCTCCTTCAACGTTTCAGGATGCACAAATTCAACATACTGAACCTTGGCATAAGGATAGCTCTCGATAAACTCTTTAAGCTTCTCCTTAAGAATAGCAACCCTTCTTTCACCTTGATTGATTAGCTTTTCAGCAAGGTTTAGAGCAAGATAAAGAGAAACAGCAGAATTTCTTTCTTCAGGAGATAAGTAAGTGTTTCTTGAGCTCATAGCTAAGCCGTCTTTTTCTCTGACTGTGGGATGGGGAATAATTTTAACATCAAGGTTTAGGTCTTGAACCATTCTTTGTATAACCTTAAGCTGCTGGTAATCCTTTTCTCCAAACACAGCAATGTCAGGTTGCACGATGTTGAAAAGTTTAAGAACAACCGTTG
>Ga0209393_1000422_pt1 | contig 20871 bp, 22 predicted proteins | sample SSWtaG_2_FD_184117 | JGI IMG/M metagenome (GOLD analysis project Ga0209393, IMG submission 184117) | Hot spring microbial communities from Sandy's Spring West, USA to study Microbial Dark Matter (Phase II) - SSWsed_130316 (SPAdes)... | ecosystem: Environmental > Aquatic > Thermal springs > Hot...
GACTAATACGCCCTTTTTCTGTGCTTGCTGTAAAAGTTCGTAGATTAGGAAGACGTTTACAGCATTTATGTCGAGGACGGTTAACCATTTATCTTCGTCTAGCTGTAGGGGATGCTCGTCGCTTTCGAAGACTCGTTTTCTGACCGCATCAGCTACCGCTTTCGTTCTAACCCAATAATTCTTGACCTGTGGTTTAAGGGATATGGTCGTAAGATCTGATCTTTCGAGCAGCTGCCGATTATAACGCTCATTCATCTCATTCAACTTTCTCACAAGTTTATTGAATTCTTTGTCTCCTACGTTGAGTTCTCTGGCGAGCTCGCTCTTTGTTAATTCACCTCGCTGAATTAGTGTTTGTATGGCTCGATAGAGTAGGTATGGTGGGCGTGCAGGTACATAAAGCGTTCCTGGACCAAGCACTGAGGCTAAGCTGAGGTCGAGCATAGAGACATTACCCACTTGAGTTTCTATCTCGGTTAGTGCTGAGGAGCCGATTTTAAGGAGGAGTCTGAGGTCTCTTGCCGCTGGTCCGAATGTTCCGGATAATGGTCGGTCGAGGAAGAGCACTTTCACATCTTCTTGGTTTATTATGTTTAGGGCGAGTGAGAGTTCGCCCAGGGTCATGATGGCGTAAGGGATTCGGTCTAGTGCTTGCTTAAATTCGAAATCTATGTCTGTGGAGGTGAGTGGGTTGAGGGTGTAGGAGGTGTCGTCGAGCCAGAGGGGGATGGCTGCTGAAGCTGTGAATCTGAAGTCGCGTTCGGCAGCCTTCGTGTTGACATTTATGCTTTTTCCATCGAAGAATATGGGGCATTTGTAGGCTGTTACGCATATGTAGAAGAGGATCATTTCGAGCCGCTCATCATAGTCCATTGAACCGTCGATACCTACTACTAGCCCTTCTTTAGTGTTGAAGAAGCTTTTGGCTGCGTTAAGCCACTCTTCTCCGGATGGGCACTTAAATAATGTTTTGAGTTCGCATCTGTCTTTTAATCTGTCAGCTCTGCTGCTGAAGGTGTTGACTAGTGTTGAGGTTTGATTCTTTAATCTGTTCGCTATGCTGCTTGACAATCTAAGCATCTATTGGTCTAACTGCATTTGACCGCATATATACCTTCTTGATACTCATCGTGACAGAGTATTAGAAGCGGAGTAATACAGCAAGGCGAGGTGGTGCTGTTTACCTCTACTTCTTTGCTTATTTCTCTTTTTGATCTTAATGTGTGATCCTCAAACCTATCTGCTACGAAAATCGATATAAGAAGTCTTTATGCTACCTTATCTAGAAGAGCGGCACCTTTCAGCAAACAACCTTCTTATTTTCAAGACTATCTTAGCACTATCTATCTTAACAGGACACCTCTCCTTACACCTACCACAACGCAAGCAAGTATAAGCGATGGGAGCCGCCCACTCTAATCCAGAAACAGCCAACTCCCAAGCCGCACCATACCCTATAAAATACCTGTGACCAAACCTCCCACCAACCAGCGAAAAGACAGGGCATTCATACATACAGCCACCACACCTTAAGCAGTAGAGAGCATCCTTTAACTCAGGGTCTTTCGCCAACTCGCTCCTACCATTATCCATGAAAACCACGTGATACTCTCTAGGTCCGTGTGCACCATAAGTGATCACCTTCTCAATATCACCAGTCTTACTTGGGCCGCCGATCAAACTCATATAAGATGGTATAACATACTGCGCATAACGCCAAGTAACCTCAGCAACCTTAAAAGCATCCGCTAAGGTCGGCACAAGCTTCTCTATACCGACCAAGACGATATGCTTCTCAGGAAGACCTGTAACAAGGCGAGCATTCCCCTCATTCTCCAACACAAAGACCGCCCCGGTATCAGCAGCCACAATATTCGCACCACTTATCCCAACTTGAGCACTTGTGTACATATTCCTCAAAAACCTCTTCGCAGCCCTCACTTCTTCTTGAATATCCGCTGGGATGTTTTCTTTCATAACATTGGAGAAGAGCTTCGCCACTTCTTCCCTCGGTACGTGGATGGCTGGGCTCAGTATGTGCATCGGCTCTTCGTCTAGCAACTGGATTATAAATTCTCCCAAGTCCGTCTCCCAGACCTCGTTTCCTAAAGATTGTAGGTACTGGCGTAAACCGATCTCCTCTGCTGTAAGGCTCTTCGACTTTACCACCACCTTCCCCTTTCCCACCAAATCGCCTACAATCTTCCTCGCATCTGCTGCTGTTTTCGCGAAGTATGCTTGACCCTTGTTGCTGACTATGTTATCCATTGCCTCTTTCATGAGCTCTTCCCACCGCTCAAGGGAGCGCTCCTTGATGCTTCTAACCTCCTTCGCCAACTCCACCGTATGTGGGTACTTGGTCAGAGCGTGCGTAACGTTGCTGCGGTAAGATGCTGTCGCCCGCTCTATAGCTAACGCGATCTTCTCGTTCTGAAAAGCATTCATAAGCCTATGGTAATATTCGTCAAAAACAGCCTTCATGATTCCATGCACCTACTAAGGAAGTCCACATAATCCATAATACGTAAACCAGAGGATGAAGAAGCATTTCTTAGATTCGCGTGGCAGAATGGACAAAGGGTTAAAGCGATGTTTGCGCCGCTCTCCTCCAGTTCCTTTACACGCTTCTGACCTATACCTTCAGACAGCATAGGCAGAAAGGTCTCTATAGGCGCCCCGCAGCAAGTAGTCCACCTCTTGTTCGCAAAGGGCACCTCCTTTAACTCCACACCCCTAACTAGGCTCAATATCGCTCTCGGCTCCTCCACTATATTCATGCTTCTCGCTAGATGGCAAGGATCATGTATCGTGACTGAAGTAGACTCCTTAACCGATAACCTTAGATTGCAAGCGTATTTTGTAAGCAATTCAAGGTAATGTATAACTTCGAAATCAAAACCCTCTACAAAAGAAGGATACACTGACCTTAGCATCTCTAATGAGTGAGGGGAGATTGTGATAATAGTCTTCACACCCAGCTCCTTAAAGACCTTTGACACCCTTCTAGCATGCTCAGTAAACTCTTCAAGAAAGCCGAACTCGTAGAGTAAGGTCCCTGGATACAGTTCCTCGGGTAGAATAGCGATATCACTTTTTACTTTGCGTAACAATAGGAGGTGTTTACGCACCAACTCATTATAGTAGTCGCTATCTTTTGCACTCAAAGATGCAAACAAGCCCACAACGTCTAGACCAAAGCTCTTCAACCTAAGTGTTATGTTTAGCAGCTTACTGTCAACAAACCCACTCTTCTTCAATCTATCAACTAGAGGAAGAAAATAGGGGACGAGCTGATATTCGCAGCCAGAATATAGCACTAAACTACTGTTGCCTTGCTCAACACCTCTAGCCCAAGACGATAGTTTATCTTTCGAAACACCCACAGGATTCCCGCTCTTCTTCATATTATCAACTAGTGCGAGCATTATTTGGACGAATGGTGGAGTCGCTTCTTGCTGCATTATTTTGCTTAACCCTAGCAACTGGGCTTAAGAACTTTTCTTTTTCGGCAATTTTGCAACAGGCTGTTAGGTTCGTTGACAATATATGCAGTTTAAAGAGGTGGAAGTAATCATCTGTTAAGCAGTTGCACCTCGCACCTATACATCTCAGTCGTGTAGTTACTCACTAAAAAGTTAATTAAAATGAGGCTGTTTATAGCTGAGAATAGAATAGGGTTGGTTAAGCTTCTAGTAGTTGCTCACATCACGATAGATCATATAATCTCACCTACCCTAGATTTAATATCTTTAGGCGGTCCTCCGAGTTACGCTGGTCTTATGGCGAAAAGATTGGGGGCTGATGTAGACGCCGCAACAAAAGTAGGGTTAGACTTCCCAGAGCATTACACACTCTTTCTAACCAGATACATCAATATACTTAAACCAGCGATTTCACAGAAGAAGCCTACTACAAGATTTCAGATTCAGCAGTATAGTAGCGGTAGAAGATTGAAGTTAATCAGCAGATGCGAGGATATTAAAGAAGATCAGATAGAAACCAAAAACTATGATGTATGCATTTTAAACCCTGTGGCAGGGGAAGTTTCTAAGGAGGTAGCCGCCGTTGTAAGGAGCGTGGCAAAATACCTCTTCCTAGACCCACAAGGCTTCCTCAGAAGGTTTGACTCACAAGGTTTCTGCACCCTCTTGGACATGGATAAAGAGCTTCTAAGAGAGGTTGATGTGCTGAAGGTGGATTATGAGGAGATGCAGAGCCTAACTTGTTTAAGTGACCCAAAACAAGCCTTAAATGAACTCCACAAGCTAGGACCAAAGGTGGTGATTTTAACATCTCATTCAGGATACGTAACACTCTCTGCAGGCAAGAAGATCTACAAGATACCTATACCAACTGTGAATGTTATGGGAGAGACGACCGGTGCTGGTGACATCTTGGCGGGTGCTTTCGCAACATCCTTTATTCAGAGTAAGGATCTTTTACGCGCTGTTTGTGTCGGTGTTTCTGCAGCTACACTTGCGATTCGAGGTGTAGGTATATCTAAGATACCGACTCGTGAAGAGGTTTTTGAGTTGGCTGAGCGGATATTGAGCGGTGTTGAAAGCTGTTAGCTGAGTTCAAGCAGTCTGAGTAGCTCGTTGTAGATTGCTAATGCTTCATCCTCGCCTTTTACATTCTTTAAGAGCATCCTACCTTGTCTAAATAGGCTCACTTCAACCCCCTTGTATTCAAAGACTAGGATGATGGGTGAACTTGCCAGCACCTTGTAGCCGCTGAGCCTCTGAAGCTTTTCATTCAAATCTATATTCATAGGTTTGGGTGGGTTAATATTTACAGTATCTCTACCACACATCCAGATCAATCGCTCTCTCTGCTCCGCCGCTCTTTCAACCTTCTGCTGACAGACCCTACACCCCTCAGCCTTAGCTAACTCAACTATGAAGAAAACCATCCTTTTAAAGTCGCAGATAAGCAACTTATTCTTTAACCCGCCACCTATTCCAGCCAAGAGTTTGATCGCTTCTAAAGCTTGTATAGCACCTATAGCGCCTGGTGTGGCGCCTATTACGCCTCTTGTGGCGCAAGTTGGTAGTATCTCATCATCTAATGCTGGGAAGACACATTCTAGGCAAGGTGTTTCTGGTGGGTGGAAGACGGTCACATTACCTTCTAAGCCTAAGGCGCCTCCGAAGACATAGGGTATCCCCCGTTTAGTGCAGGCTTCGTTTACTATGTATCTTGTGCTCATATTATCTAAACCGTCTACCACGCAGTCTACACCTTCGATGATGCTATCAACGTTAGAGCGCCTAACATTCTCGGGCACTATATCTATCTTCACATCCGGGTTTATCTCACTAAGCCTTTTAGCCGCTACCTCAACCTTCGGGTACCTCAGATCCTTTTTTGTGTATAGCGCTTGCCTATGGAGGTTATGCAGTTCGATGGTGTCTTGGTCAACTAGCCTAAGGTAGCCTACTCCAGCTAATGTTAGGTAGAGTGAGGAGACGCTACCCAGCCCCCCTACACCTATAACTGCAACCCTTGCTTTACTTAGCCTTCGCTGCCCCTCTATGCCTAGCTCGGGCATAGTTATTTGGCGTAGATAGTATTCGCTGAATACGCTTGGCTGCATATGCTTCAGTTCTTCGCCGTTATGATATAAGTGTATTGTGCAACCTTTTAACGCTAGGGAAGTATCTCCAGCTCCACAAAATCTTCTCCGCCCGAATAGTATGCTCCTATGGAGCCGTCTAACATAGAGATGATCAACCAGACCATAGGGCTGGCTTTCATGTAGTGTAAATCAATCAGAGAAGGCTCGGGTGGTGCTGGATGTGAATGGTAAACACCGATAACCTCTAAACCGAGTGCGTCAGCCTCCTCAAACGCTTTAAGAACCTCTGACGGATGGATCTTGAATGCTGTATTAGAATCCAACATATTGGTAGCTGGAATAATCTTTAGAACAACAAACCCCTCATTCCGTGCTCTGCCAAGAAGGAAGCCACAAGCCTCCTTAGGTCTGCTAAATTCCACTAAATGGTTGAGATAACGCCTATCTGTAAAGCTCAGAAAAAGGTACATTAAAGCTATAAACTAAGACGCCCCTCAAAAAGCTTAAGATTCCCGGCAAAGCGCCTACAAAAAGGTATGAGCGGAGAAGAGGAGAAGCCGAAACGGAAGCCAGCAAGAAGGGCCGCAAAATCGACTAAGACGACAATGGCTGCTATTAGAGCGAGGAAGGAGAGTAAAAAGAAGGTTCAATTTAAGCCCAGAGGTGAAGCACCTACTGCGGTTGTTGTTAGGAAACATCATATGCTGGTTAAACAAAGAGTTGGCAAAGGTTTCTCCCTAGGCGAGTTAAAGGCGGTCGGGTTAACGGTAGAGCAAGCCCGCAAGTTAAAGCTGAAAGTAGATAAAAGAAGGTCTACAGTCCACCCGTGGAACATAGAAGCTTTGCAACAATACCTAGGCTTGAAAGCGGCTGCTTGAGCACCTTAGGGTAAACAAATACGGCTGCTTTAAGGCTCCTTCTGTAACGGGCGTGAAGAGTTAAAAAGGTAGGAAGCTTATGTTAAGGAATGCTTTCAGAGATAGGTCTATTGCAAAGACCGCTAATAGCAGACCCAATGTTATCAGCAGCAATCCATAACCCTTCGACTTAAGTAGTTTTGCACTTCTCTCGCCTGCAACACCCATTAAAGTTAACCAGACGTAATCAAGCCATACGTGTGCAACATACATTAAAAGTAGATACAAGGCGCCCATACTTAAGGATAAGCGCAGGAGAGGCAAGCCTATGCTCAGCCACCATAAAAGGAAATAAGGGTTTAAACAGGTTAGGAGAAAACCCACAATAATAGGGTTAAGTCCAAGCATCCTTTCACCTTTCATCTGGATTTCACCATCCTTCAGCACACTAATTCCATCTTTTATGTTTACATAGGAGAAGAATGAGATGAAGCAGAAGATAGCCGCTGTTAGGGCATAACTTACGGTAGGGCTTTTTAGAAAGGAGCTGGTGGAAAAAGCAAGCAGAGCTACAGCTATGATATATGGAAACTCGAAGACGGTGTGTCCAATCGCTACCAGAAAACCTCCTTTCGCGAATTTCCTAGCACCAATAGCTACTGCTGAAACGGTGAGGGGACCGGGCGATAGAGCTCCTGAAACCGAAATGGCGACTGTTGTAAGGATGAGAGAGGTGGTGTCCATTGCTCATCATTAGCCTAAAGAAGGGGGAGATTAAAGTCTCATTAAAACCTTAGAGTGGGTTGATGAGCGTTCTTGCATAAACAGATATTGTTGAGCATAGCCCGCATATCTCCCGAAATACTCTATCATTCTCCTTCTAATCCTATTGTAACTCGCTCTATCTAATGATCTCCTTGCTTTTAGGTTGATAATCAAGTCGGTGTCAAAGAGATGAGCATAATTGTTTACTATGTTTCGTTTAATCCAGCGATCTATCGGAAAAGATTCAAGCTTATGGAAGCCAAAGAGCAGAATGCAGTCTGCAGCCTTCTCTCCTATACCCTTTATCCCACTTTGTATGACGAGAGCTCTTGCTGCTTCGTAGTTCCGCTCGTTTAGATTAATTATCAAATCTTGTCTATGTGTTACGACCTTAGCCGCTTGTAGCAGCCAAGGTGCACGGTAACCAAAACCAACCTCTCTTAAGCCATCTTCTCCGTATTTTAGGATAGCTTGCGGTGTGGGGAAGGTATAAAGAGCCACACCGTTAACCTTCTTTAATGTGCCGAGTTTTGCGCAGAGCCTGTTTATGGTCGTTTTGACTCTTTTTATGTTTGTGTTGGTTGCTGTGATAAATGAGAAGATCGTCTCCCAGGGGTCTTGCCTAACTATTCTAAGACCTTCATACTTTTTCAGCACCACAGCGATATACCTATCCTTGCTTATAGATTCATAGATTGTAAGAAGATCGTCTTCTAACCCAAAGTATCTTCGGATCGCCTCTTCATCTAACTCTTCGTCAGATTCGATTTGGAGTGTACTCTTGATTTGAGTAGCTTTAACAGCAGCCGAACCTATCATACCGTACCAAGAAACGCCTATTTTACGCCATCTGAACGTCTGCCCTGAATCTAGCGTGTAATTGAGGTTAAAGGGTTGAGAAAGGCGTATTGTAAGCCGCATATGTAGAGTGAAGAGAGCATAAACTAATAAAGGTTAGTTCGACAAGAAGAAAGATGTTGCTGTATAGCCGCAAGAAGCGTGTAGCGGTAGATGTAGATGGCACATTAGCCGATGTTATGCCGATGTGGGTGAAGGTGTATAACGAAGAATATAACAAGAACTTGGACTACAGAAGCATAAATAAGTGGGCTTTCTGGAGCGACCTAGGCATATCTTCACGCGAGTTCTTCCGGATCTTCTCAAAAGCTTGGTCTAGGTGGGAGGAGATAAAACCCATGGAAGAGAATGTGGCGGAGAGCATGAAGATATTACAGCAGTTCTGCTCACTCGACGTTGTAACCGGAAGAACTAAGGACACTCTAAGATACGTCAAGAACTGGTTGGAGAAACATCAGATATCATATAACCGTTTTGTCGCGGTTTCTAGCTGGCAGCACAAGATCTACCTTCCATATGAGTTTTATATAGATGATTCACCAGATTTAGCTAGGTTGGCACCACACAGAAAAAAGATGGTCTTATTATACAACCAACCTTGGAACACAGAGATTAGAGAAGGAGTTTGGGTTAAGCGCATCAAGAATCTAAACGAGGCGATCGAAATTCTCAGAAGAAGATGCTTAAGCCCTACTCAGCCTACGCACATCAAATACGATGGTAGAAGGGGGTAGATGCAACTCTAACATATGTTCAGGCGGGGGTACGAAATTTAGCACGTGTATGAGAGTAGTCTTCTTTTCCGATTTGCCTATTACTATCTCTTTTCGATCAAGCCTTATCTGGGGTTCGTACAAAACATCAAATTCGTGCCTATAGGTTTCACCCCAAAGTGTGAAACGGTACTCCACATTTATGTAGGGGATAGATAAGTGGTATCGGTGAGGGTTCTTTGGAGAATGTAGGATATCATCTTGCATATAGAGGCGTTTATGGAGCTCGTCGTAAAAAGGGACCTTAGCGTAGACCGTAGCACGCTGATGTTTCCTATATGCAACTACCTCATATTTCTTAAACTCTTGATCTGGGAGCTGAGATAGACCGTACTTACCATCGTCTCTCTGCACCATCATCCTATTAACAACTACACGCAACCTAGAATCAAGTATTCTCCTCAGGTTCTCCACAAACTGGTGTTCGTTGCAATCGTAGGTTGGCATACTTAACTAACCTTACCGCCAAAGAGGGAAAGGACGCTATGGAGGGCTTTGATGGTCTTCTCCTTACCACAGATCGTAACCACGGGGTCTTTTAGATGATAAACTCTTCCAATCTCATCTGATAGGGTTACCACTTCATACCCATTGGTGTAAAGCTTTCGACGCCAGAACCTGTTATCAGAAACCACCGTTGCTTCAGAGGTTAGATTGAATCCTAGCTCAAGCAACTTCGCTTCTACCGCTGCTATAGGCGCCATACTCGGCATTGACTTTAGTCTTAGATCACTCTTCCTCCCGCCACCCATACCCAAAGTATCTTAACAGAGGTTCTTAAAATGCTTACCTGTCTATGCTATACTTACTAAGCGGTTTCAAATCTACAGATTTCACTCGGCTCTTCTAGGTATCGGTTGATCGTGATCTCACATATAGTGCTACAGTGGTCTGCTATCCGCTCTAGTGTGCCTATTATCGTTCTGAGAGATAGATAGTAATTTAATAAGTTAGGGACATTGCAAGCTGTTGGGTCTTGGCCGCATCGCTGGATCGTCGTAAATATTTTCTCCGTAAGATTACTGGCTACGAAGTTGGCGTCATCTACCTTCTGTGCCGCTTCGTTAGCAAGCTTCAGATCTAGTTGGAAGAAGGCTTTCATTGCTTTACTGTAAATATCTTCTACAAGCTCAAAAAATCCGTAAATGAAACTCAACACTTCCTCATTAGGATCATAACCAATCTCTATCAAACGAAGAACTTCCAAAGCTATATCTTCTATACAATCGCCTATCTCTTCAAGAAACTTGGCTACTGTTCTACTACCAACGATATGTAGAGGGTAGTCTATCCCAAGCTTCTTCCCTATCATTCTATCTCTTATGGCGAGGAGGAGTTGCCTAACCACTAACCAGTATATTCTATCCACCTCATTCTCCATATGCAGCACTTCGTCAGCTAGGTCTTTCCGCTTTTCCTTCAGACTTTGGTTAGCAGCGTTCAACATCGAGGACGTGATTATATAGAGCCTTCTCATAAGACCGTTTACAGGGAACTTTGTAGGGTCGACGAAGTTCTGTATGGTGGTGTAGTTTAATGTCTGCTCTACTATGCTTATGCCAGTAAGTCGCTGCACTGTCTTCCTAATTTCATCTAAATGCATCTTGTTTAACCCCCTTCTAGAAGTAATGTGGATAGTGTCATGTCCGATGATATACATTCCTGTTATAAGTCTTGTGAGCAGCCCTTCCTCTGTTATCTTATCTGCTTCAACGACCACTTTAACAGGATTCTTAGACTCTTTGCCGACTCCTGGGAAAAGCCTTAGTGTTCCATCATCGTCTCTCATTATAGATACTACATCGCCTTGCTTTAATCCTACTTCTTTAACCCATTCTCTAGGTAGGGAGACGACTAATGTAGAGTAGCCGACTTGCTGAACTTTCCTAATCTCTATCTCCATTTGCAAACATATATTACAATTTACCACTATATATCATTTATTATCAGGTAGTTGAAAATGGCGATGTTATATAGTCAATGATAGCGTAGTAACAACCTAAAAAATCATTTCAAATTAATCTTCCTTTCTCCCTCGCTTCACGTAAAGAATCAATTAATGAGATGTCAAGAAGAAAAGTAGTATATAAAATATGGAAAAAATTTAGACAAAGTATATAAGCGCCTAAAGTGAGCAGTTTCTGACTTGGCGTCAGAAACCAAACCTTCACTGGTTCTCGGTTCGATGACCGTTTGTCCAGTGTGCTCCTCAACCTCTTTTGTAATTGATAGTGTGACTGGTGAAGTACTTTGTAGGATGTGTGGTGCGGTGCTTACTGAGAGCGTACCCACCCCAGCTCCTGAGTGGAGAAAGTTAGATGATGAAAATTCAAGAGCTGGGTCGCCCTATACACTCTTATCACATGATAAAGGGTTGTCCACAACGATCTCTACATCACTTAGGGATGCAAATGGTAAAGCGATATCGGCTGACGGTATTGAAACCATAAATAGACTTCGCCTACTCGATAGACGCGCAAGTATGCAGAACTCGACAAACCGCTCGCTACATAAAGGGTTAAGAGAGTTAGAGAAGATAGCGAATAAACTGGGAATAAGTAAGACGATAGTAGAGCAGGCGGCGTGGATATACAGAAAGGTTCTGAAGGAGGGGTTCACAAGAGGTAGACCTCTTCAAGCAACGGCTGCAGCAGCCTTATATGCTGCGTGTAGAGATTTAGAGGTACCAAGAACTCTAAAAGACTTCGCCGCTATAACGAATGTACCCAAGAAAGACTTGGCTAGGTGCTATAGAAAGATGCTTTCAATAATTGACCTCCAGCTACCTACGGTAGATCTGATGAAATGTATATCTAGGGTTGCTGCGAGTGTTGGGTTTGGTGAAAAGGTAAAGAGGAGAGCATTTGAATTAGTTAGGTTGGCTCAGAAATCCGGGAACTTAGTGGGTAAAGATCCAATGGGAACAGCGGCTGCGGTTCTTTACATTGCAGGAACATTAGAGGGTGAGCCTGTAAGACAGAAGGATCTGGCTAAGGCAGCTGGTGTGACCGAGGTGACCATTAGGAATAGATGTAGAAGTCTTAAGAACTTTATAGAGATAGACGGTCTGTGAAGGTGCGCAGAAAGGGTTTAGGTTAGGTTTATATCTATGACCAAACAGCCTAAAGACTGTTAAGCTTGATAACGCTTAACAGAGTAGGTAGATATAAACTTGCCAGAACCAGCTATAGTAAAGTACCTAGTAAAGTTAAAGTTCGATGTAGAAGGTGTAGTTGAAAAAGCTGATGTAATAGGTGCGATCTTCGGTCAGACTGAGGGACTCTTCGGACCAGAGATGAACCTAAACGAGCTCCAGAAATCTTCGAAAGTAGGTAGGATAGAGATCAACCTAACTTCGAAAAACGATAGGACGACTGGTGAAGTCCTTATACCGATGTCTACAGATATATCTACAGCAGCGCTCGTGGCAGCGGCTGTTGAAAGCGTAGATAAAGTAGGCCCCTGTTCAGCCCGCTTTACCTTAGTTGGGATAGAGGATGTTAGGGCTGCTAAGAAGAAACTGATCGTTGAGCGGGCTAAGCAGATTCTTAGGGAGTGGGCATCGAAGGCTATGAGTGAAAGCGAGGAGATCATTCGAGATGTTATCGAGTCGACAAAAAGGGCTCGTGTGATCGCTTTTGGTAAGGAGGGGCTGCCTGCTGGGCCAGGTGTGTATACCGCGGATCAGATAATTGTAGTGGAGGGGAGGGCGGACGTTATAAATCTCCTTAGAGCAGGCTTCGAGAATGTTATCGCTCTTGAGGGCGCAAAGATACCTGAATCTCTGCTAAGACTTTTGCGTGAAAAGAAAATTATACCGTTCTTAGACGGGGATAGGGCTGGCGATCTTATATTACGTGAATTAGAACAGGTTGGGGCTAATATTGTGCGTGTGGTCAGAGCGCCTAGAGGTAAGGAGGTAGAGGAGCTTACACCGCTTGAGATCATAGAGCTGCTTAAAGAGGAGCCTACACCAACCAAGAAAGCGCAGGTGGTACGTGACGCGTTTACCGAAAAGGTAGTCTCTCTCTATAATTCGCTCAACGGAACCTTAGAAGCTGTGGTACTGGATGAAGCGCTAAATGAGGTTGCGAGGATGCCTGTTAATGAGCTATACCCAAGCTTAGAGAAGGCAAGCGGATATACGCACATAGTCTTCGATGGCATTATAACGCAGAGGCTTGTGGAGGTTGCGTCAAAGGCTGGTGTCAAGACGCTTGTTGGGCATAGATTAGGTGAGCTGCAGAATATACCTGAGGGGCTTAAGGTTAACACATTCAAAGATTTTGGTATAGAGTAGTGTATCTTTGATAATACATAAGCTCAATCTGAAGAAGGGCTTCATAGCGTTAACACCTGAAGATGAGGATGATCTCTGGGCGTTAAGAAGGGTTATCGAACCAGGTGATCTGCTGACTACGCTCACTACACGTTCTATAAAGCGTCAAGGCGAGTTTATCAGACCAGATAAGGGCGAGCGAATACCTGTGCGCATAACACTTGAGGTAGAGAAGACTACTATAGATAGCAGCTTAAGTCGCCTTAGGGTATTTGGAAGAATCGTCGATGCTTCGGATGAATCGGTCAAGAAAGGTGCTCACCACTCCTTCCTCATAACACTCGAGAAGAAGATCGAGCTTCAAAAAGCTGCATTCAGCGAGCTACACCTCAACATCCTAAAGAAGGCTTACAGCTCCGAACCAAGCTTCATCATCCTAGCAGTAGATAGAAGGGAGGCAGCGATAGGTAGGGTTAAGGGTGCTCATCTTAAGGTCATAACCAATATAGAGTCCTTCGCCGCTGGGAAGGCTTATTCAGAAGACGGCATAACACAAGCATACTACAACAAAGTTATCGAAGCACTTAGGGCGAACGCTAAAGAAGACGAAAAGATCTACATAGTAGGCCCAGGACCTACTAAAAACGCTCTAGCCAACTTGCTAAAGAATGTGGATAGTATAGGGAAGCGTGTTGTCGTAGTTGAAGGTGTGGATGTTGCTGGTGAGGATGGTGTCCGAATGGCTCTTAAATTGCGGAGCCTTCAGCAGCTCTTAAAAGACCATAAGATAGTTAAAGCTTCTCTGCTTGTAGAAGAGGTTCTTCAGAGGATCGCAAAAAGCGACAGTAGGGTCGCTATTGGATTAGATGAGGTTGCTAGGGCTGCTGAAGCTGGTGCTGTAGAATACCTTCTTGTCTCAGATAAAGCATTCGCTGAAGAAGTCAAAGAAGAGATGATGGTTCAGCTCTTAAATAAGGTCGAATCTACAAGAGGGCAGATCTATCTTCTGGACTCTTCAACAGAAGTTGGTCTCAAGATCGCTGCGTTAGGCGGTATAGTAGCTCTACTCCGATTTTACGTCTCAAATCAGTGTCTCTAACATCCACCTCAAGTATCCTTCGCCTACGCTATCTACGTTTATTTCGAGTAGCTCAGGAACCTCGTAGCTGTGCGTCTTCAGCACCTCGCTCTTCAGCTCCTCCACCTTTGTTGGTAATGTCTTGTAAATAACTAAGTATTCAGAGGCATCCTCAACCCTCCCCCTCCATCTATATATCGATCTCACTTTGAAGAATGTTGAGCAAGCTGCGAGCCCCTTTTCAACCATATTCTTCGCAGCCTCTGCTGCTTTCTCCTCAGATTCGTAAGTCGTTATAACTATGCATACTCCATTCAAACTTGCGAACACCCTTCTATATTCAGCAGATAGACTCCTTTTATCGCTTACTGAGGTAGGAGGTAGGGGAAGAAGAGCATAGAGAGGACAAGGCTAAGAACCAAAGCGGTTACACCGAGCGTAAGCCGTTTTATGGTCACTTCGCTAGCGATATTCTTTAGCGAGCCTTGCAGCAGCGCCCTAAACGTCTGCCCCCCGTCAAGCGGGTAGATCGGGAGAGCGTTGAATATAGAGAGGTTAAAGTTTACGAACCAGACCCAAAAGCATAGGTTAGCCAAGATTGGGTATAGAGAGCCTATAGGAGATGAGTAGAAACGTGACATAATCTGTGAGAAAGGTATAAGCTGCTGATTAGCGGTTGAGAAGGTAGGTAAAACCAGATACAAAAAGGGGTTGAAACGCCAAGCATCTCTGTAGTTATCGAGCACCTCTCTGAGACCAACACCAGTCAACCCAAGATAACCTCTTGTAGAATCATAGGGGTTCGCCGCTGCTGAAACCTCAACGCTATAAGAACCTACTACCGCCCCATCAGCCAACCTCACAAACCCTAACACAACCTTGTCCCCAGGCTTGAGCGTAGAAAGGATGTTATAAGCATCGATCATATTCTTGGTGCTGATGCCGTTTATTGATGTGAGCACATCACCAGGCTGTATACCAGCTATATGCGCGGGGTACCCTTCAGCAACAGCTGTTACACCGATTCCATCAACGATGGGCGTGGCTGAGCCGAGTAACATAAGTAGAATCAGTAGGCTGATTACTGCGACCACCATATTTGACCCCGGTCCTGCTGCGAGAACCCGCCCGGAGTCTCTTGCTCTGGCTGCGCGTATCTCCTTATCATCAACCTCAACAAATGCGCCTATCGGGATGAATAGGAAGAAGAGTAAGCCAGCAGACTTCACCGGAAAGTTTAGACTTCTAGCTAAGATGCCGTGCGCTGCTTCGTGAACAGCGATTCCCACGATAAGCGCGATCCAACCGTATACTAGGGGAAGGTATGGGTTGAGGCCTGGTATGAGTAGGTTTGCAAGGGGTGTAACTGATCTGATATATTCTCTCGCCAAGGCGTTAGATACAATTATGTTGACAGAGCGGATCACGATGTAGAGCCCAATTACGGCTATGATAGGCATGAGAAGAGTGAAGAGCCAGCCTAAGCAAGGTGTTATGGTATAGCTGCCAAGTCTATCAAGTAGCCTTATCCCGCGCTTAGTCCTCACTATTAGGATTGGTGGTTGAAACTCCACAGCGCTGAACTTCTTCCCTTTCTTTTCTTCTGGCAACCGTCCTTCTACACTTAGAGGTTAGAAGTCAGATATATAATCTAGTTATTAGTTAGCCTCAACTATACAATGATGGCTACACTTCTAAAGTGCAGTAGATGCGGCGATGTAGCAGTGTATTACAGATACTATTCGGGGGAGAGACTGTGTAGAAGATGCTTCATAGACTCGATTATCGAAAAGACTAGACGAACGATCTCTAAACATAAGATGCTGAGCCACGGCGACAAGATAGGTGTAGCTGTTTCAGGCGGAAAGGATAGCCTAACCCTACTTCACATACTATCCAACATAACAAGGGGGCACGCTTCTGAAATAGTTGCGCTTATCGTAGATGAGGGTATAGAAGGGTATAGGGAGGAAGCGGTTAAGCACGCTATACAAACCTGCGACGAGCTGAGAATAAGGTATCGCATACTTAGCTTCAAAGATGCGTACTCTCTAACATTAGATGAAGCCATCACGCTAAGGAAGGATAATAGTTTAGCTGCTTGCACCATCTGTGGCGCGCTCAGAAGGAGGGCTATAGATCAGCTAGCAAAAGAAGCTGGGGTAGATGTCATAGCCACAGCACACAACTTAGATGATATCCTCCAAACCTTCCTCATGAACCTATTTTCAGGCGACGTACAACGGATTGCTAGAAGTAGAATTTTGGACGAGCCTTCGGAGCCCTTCCAGCTGAAGCGTATTAAACCTCTGATGGAGATACCTGAGGCAGAGGTGGCGCTTTTTGCTTATCTGAAGGGTATACCTTTCCAGCGTGCAAGCTGTCCCTACATGAATGAGTCCATAAGATCTGAGGTAAGATCTATACTAAACGAAATGGAACTCAAGCATCCTGGCATAAAGTTCAATCTACTCAGATCTTACCTAAAGATCACATCCAACCTGAAGCTTGAAGCGAAGAGTCTTATCTGCAGCCTCTGCGGATACCCCTCATCCAACCAAATATGTAGCGTCTGTACCATACTCGCCAAGCTCAGAAGCGAAGCGGAGAGAGCAAAACATCCAAATACTACCCAAACCTAAATCTTCTACTTGGGTGGCGGGGAGGGCCGGGAGGCTAGCCGTCTCCCAAAAACCTGAAAACGGCTACATGCAGGGGCCAGTAACCACCAGGTAAAACACCGCATCTGAAAAAACCCGCCAACTGGGTGGGGATGAAGCCGCGCTGCGGTGGGTAGCAGCAAGGAGCACCCCTCTCGAAGGGGAGGGTGTGACTCTCAACCACCGAACCGAGTCAGGTCCGGGAGGGAGCAGCTCTAAGGTGGGGCTGGCTACGCTGCCGCATCTACGTGGTCGACTTCATCTGGTTGGAGAAGGGGTTCGGGTGCGGTGTGAATTCTGGTGGAGCCGCCACCTCTTGGCACGTATAAGGAGTATTTGGAGTGGTTTATTTCTTTGGTTGGGTAGATTCCTCTTCTTTAAACAGCTTCCCCTCAACTAAAACTGCGTTGACTTGATAGATTTCCTCGGTGATCGTGTTGCCTCTGACCAACTTTCGCCTCCTTTCACCCTTCTCAGCCTTCCGTAGCCCAGTACCTTTTGTTAGCAGAACATACTTCTTAACCCCGCCTAAAACGTCTGCACGCATAGGGAAACCAGCCTTATCGCTCCCCCCCGTTATCTTTATCTTACCAGGGATCCCGATGACCTCTGCATCGAATATGTCACCTATCTTAAGCCCTAGCAGCGGTTGAGCCAGTTGGTCTTTAAGCTCCTTGCTGATAGCTCTACCTGTTTTAGGGTCTGATACCACGAGTTTGAAGGTTGGCAAGCCGCACCAGACAAAGACCCTATATCTAACTAACTAAAAAGTGTTTAATGCAAAATATCTTACGCTACAGTTTGAGCAGCTTCGTAAACTATTATAGGCTGAGTTGTAGCGTTTTCATAGCTGGTTTAGTCACTTTCGCCATATAGGCGGATTGGACATTTAGTTGTCTGTTAGGTTTGGGTACTATTGTGTGCTCGATACCTATATATAACACAAGGAATCAAAATTTAATTATTTTACCGTAGAATTTTAAGGGGGTAGTGGTATGGGCATTATTTGCGTAGCATCCCAGACGCCGCTAATTCAAATCATCAACCCTAACGTGGCTGGAAGTGCAGGGGTTACTGATTTTTCCACTCTCAGCGAGGGCGTTGATTATAGATTCAGCCCAGGCGGCGTTAGTAGGATGCTCTACCCCCTATTAATGCGAATGCTACAGAATGGTATAATAGATGGGGTTGAGTGGATCTCTTTAAATCCAAATGCTCCACCTAAAGCATCATTTAGAGGTATTAATCTTAACCACATCACCTTACCTGAAGCAAAGCTTAAAGGCTATGGTGCGGTGAAAGAGGGGATTTGGCGGCTATTTCACGGTTTACGAGAAACAGAAAACTTTGAATTTTGGTGTGACGAGTACGTAGATTACATGTTCTTAAATCGTAAATTCAGCGAGTTAGCGTATGCTCTCCATCGCCAACTGGATTTTGATGGCTTCTACATACACGACTTTCAGCTTCTGCCGATGGGGTCTATGCTCCCCATAGCTGAGCCGAAGATATTCAGGTGGCATATACCATTCAGAACACATGATCTACCTAAGAGTTGGCAACCAGCCCTACTAAAATACTTGAGTTACTATGATGTGGTGATCGTGAGTAGCCGAACTTACCTCCATGAGTTAAGAAGATTGGGGTATGAGGGTGATGCCTTTCATATATACCCCTATATAGACCCCTCACAGTACACGCAGCCAACCACACAACAGATTCACGACCTACGTGAGCATCTAAGCATAAGCAAAGAGGATAAGGTGTTGCTTACAGTAGCCAGATTAGATCCTATGAAGGCGCAGGATAAGGTGATCTCAGCCCTTAAGAGGGTCATCTCCAAAATCCCTAACACGAAGCTCGTGTTAGTGGGCGATGGTAGCTTCTCCAGCTCTAAACTAGGTTTGTCTAAGGGTGAGAGATGGTTACAGTACCTTAGAGGATGTGTGGAAAGGGAGGGGTTGGAGAGGAATGTGATATTTGCTGGCTATCTTCCAGAGAAGGATTTAGGGACTGCTTATGCGATGTGTGACGCCTTTATACTACCGTCGGTTAGAGAGGGCTTTGGGCTCGTGGTCGTTGAGGCTTGGCTATATAAGAAGCCAGTTATAGTCAGCTCTTACGCAGGTGTTGCTGATCTGATAGAGGATGGTGTAAACGGGCTCTTATTTGACCCCAATAAGATCGATCAGTTAGCCTCTAAAATCATTAAGGTTCTAACTGATGAAGATCTTGCTGAGAGGCTTGGCAAGGAGGGTTTCGAGACATCCAAGCTCTGCCATATAGAGGAGGGTATAAAGAAGGAAGCAGAGGTCCTCTCAAAGTACTTGGGTGGTGTCAGATATGCTACCGTTTGAAAGCATTTACCCAATAATTTACGTAGCCGCGACTCTTGCTCTAACATATATTGCAACTAAGATTGTGACACTCTTTATCAGAGGCATCTTTAGGTCTGGTGTCCCCATAATAGCAGTTCACGTAGAGAAGATAGTGATCGTAACTATCTGGGTTATAGGTGTGTTGATCGCGGTTCAGACCGTTGGTGTAAGGATAGACCTCATCCTTCTACTATTTGCGCTAGCAGGCTTCGCAGCAATTCTAGCCTTCAGAGACGTTTTACAGAACATGGCAGCCAGATACTTCAGCGAGCTTTATGTTCCATTTAAGCTTGGTGACGAGATCACCGTACTCAACCATACTGGTAAAGTCATTGGGATCAATCCTACCTGCACAATTCTGCTGACCAGAGAAGAAAATATCATCAGCATCCCGAACCAGATCTTTATGAGGGAGCCGATCATCAACTCGACACAAGCGGCGTGGAAGGAGTTAATCGTACCCATAATTGTGCCTACTAGCATTGACGTAGCCGAATTCGAAGAAAACGTGCTTAAAGCATGTAACAAGCTGAAGATGTATTGGGATGAAAACTTCCCCCCTCTTCTAACAACTAAAAAGCGTGATGAGAAAGAGATACATCTAGAACTCAGGCTTATGGTCAATGCGCCAGAGAAGAAGGAGGTAGCTGCCGCTGAGATAAACAGGAGGATATTTGAAATTCAGCAGAAGCTCAAAAGTAAAGCTCGGCAGACATCCTAACCAGCAACATTAACAACCTTGGTACCCAAGCATCTTTGGGAGGAGTGGCATAAAATCATAAGCACCATAAAGTCAAGCACTTCTGTATTCATACTACTAGACTACGATGGCACACTCACACCGATAGTAGAGAGACCAGAAGACGCATATCTATCATCTGAAACAAGAAACCTTCTAAAAACCCTAGCTGAGAAGCGGGGATACAAAGTCGGTATAATTTCAGGTAGGGTTTTAGAGGATGTTAAGAAGCGGGTGGGCTTAGAAGACTTGTACTATGCGGGGAACCATGGTTTAGAGTTGAGTGGACCAGATATAGAGTTTGTGCACCCAGAGGCTAAAGAGCTGGCTGGAAGCGTCTCAAAAGTCTGTGAGGAGCTTAAGGCTAAGTTAGGTGGGGTTGAAGGGGTTATTGTTGAGGACAAGACCTTAACGATAAGCATACACTACCGAACCACCCCAGCGGAGAAAATAGAGTTGGTTAAGCAGAAGGTGCTTGACGTGGTTAACCGTTGGCAGCACCTACAACTTACCTACGGAAAGAAGGTGCTCGAGGTAAAGCCTAAACTAGATTGGAATAAAGGTAGAGCTGCGCAGCTTCTTATCGAGAGGATAGCACCTGAAAGCCTACCTATATACGCTGGAGACGACAGCACAGATGAAGATGCGTTTCTCCAGCTCAGCAGAGGTGTGACCATCTTAGTGACAAACACCCCAATTCAAACGAGCGCAAAATACTATCTTAGAGACGCTGACGAGGTTAAAGAGTTTCTCAAGCAACTAACGATATTAAAATAATAGGGGCTCAGTAAATAGTAGATGATGGTGCGGAAGATCGTAAAAGATGGTCAGATACTTTATGAATGTGAGGAGTGCCACCTACTATACCGAGAAAAGACCTGGGCTGAAAGATGCGAAGAATTCTGC
>Ga0209393_1000429_pt1 | contig 20663 bp, 22 predicted proteins | sample SSWtaG_2_FD_184117 | JGI IMG/M metagenome (GOLD analysis project Ga0209393, IMG submission 184117) | Hot spring microbial communities from Sandy's Spring West, USA to study Microbial Dark Matter (Phase II) - SSWsed_130316 (SPAdes)... | ecosystem: Environmental > Aquatic > Thermal springs > Hot...
CATAGCAGGGAAGTAAGATATAACTGCATCACCAACATACTTCAATACTAGACCATTGAAGTTAAGTGTAAGAAATGACATCTCTTGGGTAAATGCTTGCATTATAACTGCTAGCCTCTCAACTGGCAGTGTTCTACTAAGCCTTGTTGAGCCTACTATATCTGCATATAATACAACTAACCTTACCTTAGAGTTAACATGCCTCTTAAGGAATTCTTCAGAGGAGTTTGTTAGTGCCTTAAAGTGCATCCCTCTCTTCAATGCCTTCCACATCCTTGCCTGTACCTCTGCTATGTATGTCTGTGTATCAACTACTCTAACAGATGATAGTTCGTCTAATATTATACTAGTTATTGTACTATTGTCTCTATCATCTTTCTCCTTAATACCATCCATAATAAATAATTAATTGGGCACGTATTTAACAATTATTATATAAAAACTTGTAATTTTCTTCGTCTGAGTAAGTATTAATACTACATATTATTCTTCAGCCATGCTCTTTACAAAGTGTATAACCTTTTCTGCTATAACATTTGCTGCCAATTCTTGTGCTTCTTTAGTCTGAGCACCTATGTGAGGCGTGCATATTAAATTATCTAGCATTATAAGCTCTTGGTTAGTTGGTGGTTCTATCTCAAATACATCCAATGCTGCTCCAGCAATGGTTCTATTCTTAAGTGCATTAAGCAATGCCTTCTCATCTATAACTGCACCCCTTGAGGTGTTTATTATGTATGCTGTTCTCTTCATCAATGATAACCTATGCTCATTTATCATATGTCTTGTAGACTCATTCAATGGTACATGTAAGGTAACAAAGTCAGCGCTCTTCAGTAATGTATCCAGATCAGTTACTACTATAGCAAGTTCTCTAACCAGCATAGGATCTATCTTTGCTATATCATATGCTATTATGTTCATCCCTAATGCTCTAGCAAGTCTAGCAACTCTTGTGCCTATCTTACCCATGCCTACTATCCCTATATACTTACCTTTGAGTTCAATACCTAGCAACTCATTCTTTATCCACCTACCTTGCTTCATTGCATTATCTGCCTTAACTATCCCTCTAGCAAGGGCTATCATAAGCCCTATAACAAGTTCTGCAACGGATGTCATTGCTGCCTCCTCAGCATTAATAACCTTTATACCCTTGCTCTTTGCATACTCAACATCTATATTGTCTAAACCCACCCCCACTCTAGCAATAAGCTTTATACTGCCATTGGATGCATCTATAACATCCTTCCTAACCTTTGTCCTACTTCTAACTATAAGTATATCATAATCCTTTACTATGCTTAACAGCTCCTCATGCTTTATATCTGGCTTGTAATCCACATGTAGATTGTTCCTCTTCATTACCTCTAATCCATTTGGGTCTATTGCATCACATACTAGCACTCTTATCCTATCACTTCTTTGCATACACTCTACATAAGCGGTTAAATTAATTAACCTATCTATGCATGGATATGAAGATAGGAGGTAAGGTTATAGTTGTTGCTGTAGACATAAACTCACCAAGGTAGTTATTAAGAAGAGCAGCAGAGGTTGCAGAGCATTATATAGATGATATATTATGCTTGTAACAGTGATAGATATACCAAGTATAGCTGGTGCAGAGGTTAGCCCATTAAGCACAGATATTCATGAGAAGAGGATATCTGAGTATCATAAATCCCTTATACAAGAGTCTTCTCTGGCATGCCTAATATACTTGTAGAATCCAAGATACTATATGGTGATCCTGCTAATGAGATATGTAAGTTAGCTGAGGATATAAATGCTGATATGGTAGTTATTGGAGCAGGGATTCTAAGCTTGAGTCTATGCTATTAGGGAGTGTATCTGAGAAAATTTTGAAGAGGTGTAAATGCTCAGTCTTAATGGTGAAGACAAGATAGCACTCTTTTAACCTATATCCTCATCCTTGCCAGCAAATACGTACAGTGCAACAAGTTCCTTGCTATTGCTATGAAACTTATGCTTCTTCTTAGCTGGAACAAATATAACCATACCCTCGTGTATAGGTATATCTTTATCATCGATCCTTAAGAATCCATCCCCTTTTATTATGTAGTATATCTCATCATTCACATGTGGACTCTGTGGATCAGCCTCGCCTGGTTTAAGTCTAAGAACACCAACATCCATGCTACCCTCCTGCATGAATGTACAGCACCAATCATCATTCATATCATTCAATATCTTATTAACATCATAAGCATATACTTTCATTACTGCTAAAATAATAAAGGAGTAATTAAAATATATTATGTTGGTAGGCTATGAGTAAATTTATTCATTCTAATACTTACTGAACAATATGATGAACGGGCTACGGTATGAGCCTACCATAAATCTTATTACTTAATAACTCTTATATTAGATGATGAGCCAAAGGATTAGCATAGAGGATGCATCAAGACTTAAGATTACTGTTAGTGATGAAGATATCAACAATATAAGCAAGGTGAATCTACTAAGAGAGTATGCATTATCTAACATAGAGAGATTCTGGGAAGAGCAGGCTTTACTATTACACTGGTTTAAACGATGGGATAAGGTAGTTGAGTGGAACCCTCCATATGCAAGGTGGTTCATCAATGGCTTAACAAATGCATCTTACAACGCACTTGATAGGCATGTAAAGAATGGTAAGGGAGATAAGAAGGCTATATTATGGGAGGGTGAGGATGGAGAGAAGAGGACTCTAACCTATAATGATGTATATAACCAAGTTAACATGCTAGCAAGTGCATTAAAAGAGTACCTTGGACTTAAGAAGGGGGATAGAGTAACGATATACATGCCTATGGTACCAGAGTTAGTAATAGCAATGCTTGCATGCTCTAGAATAGGAGTGATACACTCTGTTGTATTCTCAGGCTTTAGTGCAAACGCACTTGCTGATAGGATAGATGACTCCTCCTCAAGTATAGTTATAACAGCGGATGGCTTCTATAGAAGGGGCAAGGTAATAGATCTTATAAGCAATGTTAATGGAGCACTAGCATATGGATGTAAGAGTGTAAAGCATGTGATAGTATTCAATAGATTAAGTAAAGTAACTAATGGAATAACTGATTCAATTGGCAAAGTTAATTATCATACATGGGATGATATATTAAAGGAAGGTAGCAGCAGGTATGATGCTGCAATGGTTGAGAGTAACGAGCCATTGTTCATGCTATATACATCTGGAACAACAGGTAAGCCTAAAGGTATACTCCACTCAACTGGTGGTTATCTAACATATGCAAACTCTACATTCAGATGGATATTTGGTATAACTGATAACGATGTATACTTCTGTACAGCTGATATAGGTTGGGTAACTGGGCATACATATGTTGTATATGCTCCTATGCTTAATGCTACTACAGTTGTAATCTACGAAGGTGCTCCAGATTACCCAAGTATATACAGGTGGTTTGAGATAATAGAGAGGTATAGAGTAAGCATATTCTACACTACACCAACTGCATTAAGGATGCTTATGCGCAATGCAGAAGATTACTCTGAGAGGCATGATCTATCATCCTTACGCTTACTTGGAAGTGTAGGGGAGCCTATAAACCCACAGGTATGGTTATGGTACTACAAGAGTATAGGAGGTGAGAGATGCCCTATAGTTGATACATGGTGGCAGACTGAGACTGGTGCATGTATGATAAGCAATCCTACTGGCATAGCAAGGTTACCAATGAAACCAGGCTCAGCAACATTACCATTACCAGGGGTAGAGGCTGCTGTTGTAGATGAGCATGGTAATGAGGTTAAACCATACAACAAGGGTTACCTTGTAATAAAGAGACCATGGCCAGGACTTATGCTTACAATATGGAACGATGATGCTAGATATAGGGAGACCTACTGGTCAAGGTTCAAAGGTGTATACTATACTGGGGATTATGCTATGCAGGATGATGATGGTTACTTCTGGTTACTAGGCAGGGCAGATGATGTCCTTAAGGTATCAGGACATAGGATAGGCAGCATGGAGGTGGAGAGTGCAATAGTAGCATATGATGCAGTTGCAGAGGCTGCTGTTGTAGGCAAGATAGATGAGGTTAAGGGTGAGAGCATAGTAGCATTCGTTGTATTAAAGCAAGGTTATCAAGGCAGTTACTCTATAAAATATGAGATAATTAAATATGTAAAGAACAAGTTAGGTGCAATAGCAGTTATAGATGAGGTCTACTTTGTGAACAAGTTACCAAAGACTAGGAGTGGTAAGATAATGCGTAGACTGCTGAAATCAATAGTTAACAATACAAGCATAGGTGATGTAACTACTCTAGAGGATGAGGCTGCTGTTGATGAGGTTAAGGCTGCATATGAAGAGTTGAAGAGGCATGTTAACAGTAATTAATATCAAGAAGATAACGAGCTGTTCTTGGTTAAGTAATTTTTATCTAATCTACAGTTAACTAGTAATAAATATAACTATATTTTAATATTTTTAAATTAATATTCATATTAATATTATTATATTATGAAATATAATGTAGAAAGACTAAAAAGCTGTCCCTTCTTAAAATTAGAAGGGTTGGGGGTACTTGGTTACAATATATTTGCAGATATGTATGGATGTGATACCAACCTATTAGATGATATAAAGTACCTAAATAGACTTTTAAGGGAGGCTGCTAATGCTGGTAATATGCATATAGTGAAGGTATTCTTCCATAAATATTCCCCTCAAGGCATAACAGGCTTAGTTATAGTAAAAGAGTCGCATATAGCGTTGCATACATGGCCAGAATATGCATTCGCATCTGTAGATATATTCTTATGCGGTAACAACTCAAATCCTTACAATACTTTAAAGCATATAGAGAATGGTCTTAAACCCTCAAAGGTAATAACCAAGAGTATAGAGAGAGGAGTTATACATGAAGAACTCACGGAAGAGGTTATGGGTAACAGAAGAGACCTATAGAGGGTATAGGATAAGCCATGAGATAAAGAAGGTTATAGTAAGTAAGAGGACAAGATGGCAGCATATAAAGCTAGTTGAGACTATAAACTTTGGCAAGATGTTGATAATAGATGGATTGATACAATCATCTGAAAAGGATGAGATGAATTATCATGAGGCTATAGTACATCCAGCAATGATTACACATAAAGACCCTAGCAGGGTTCTAATACTTGGAGGAGGAGAAGGAGCATGCTTAAGAGAGGTATTAAAGTATAGAAATGTTAAGCATGCTGTTATGGTTGATATAGATGCTGATATGGTAGATATAAGTAAGAGTTATCTAGCAAGTATGCATGAGAATGCTTACTCTGATCCTAGAGCAAGTGTTGTAATAGATGATGCTCTTAAGTATGTTAAAGGCATTAGTAATGGTAGCAAAGAAAGGTTTGATGTTATAATACAGGACTTAACTGACCCTCAAGAAGGTAGTCCATCAAGGATGCTCTATACGCTAGAGTACTTTAAACATGTTTACAATGCTCTTACAGATGATGGTTTATTTGTATTACAGGCTACACTCTTAACTCCATACCCTACTACTTATGCTGTAATATACAATACATTAAAACACGTATTTCCTATAGTTAGGGCATATGCTACATACGTGCCATGTTATGCAAACCTATCTGGGTTCATAGTATGCTCAAAGTTACATGACCCCTTGAAGTTAGATGATGAAGATATAGAGGATAGGATCAAGGAGAGGATAGTTGGTAAATTACATACATACGATAGCATTGCACATAGATCATACTTCTCCATGCTCCCAAAGCATATTAGGGATATCATTGAGAGAACTAACGTAATATCAACAGATGATAATCCAACCAAGTTCCCTATTTATAGCAGTAATGCAAATTATTAAATAACTCTTAACATCTGCAAGATAACATGAGTAAGCCAGTAGATCTAGGGAGTGTAAAGGAGGGTTCATATATAATAATAGATGGTGAACCATGTAAGATAGTATCTTATGAAAAGAGCAAGCCTGGTATGTAACCTTGTTATAGCAAGACAAGGTTACCCAGATAGCATGGTTCAGCAAAGGCTAGAGTTGTTGCTATAGGGCTATTTGATGGAGTAAAGAGGAGTATAGTATCCCCAGTAGATGCAAATGTAGATGTACCAATAATAGAGAAGAGGAATGGGCAGATAATCTCAATAAACAACAATATACTACAGATAATGGACCTTGAGACATTTGAGGTCTTTGAGACAGATTCTATAGAGGAGGATGCAAAACCAAGGATAAAGCAAGGTGCACAGGTTGAGTATTGGAGAGTCATGGGTAGGAACAGAGTTATGAGAGTTAAAGAAGCATAATTAGCAATAGATAAGTTATACAAAATAATTTTTATTAAATAATATTTATGACAGATTTCGTAGGTGTACACCTATGTGTATAGATGATATATTGTTTGCTTGTGCCATAGATGATTCCCTTCCATACTTTACATATGAAGGCAATGCTATGCTTATAGTAAACTCAAAGAAGCATGCAAAGCAAGGCATCTCTGGATTTAAGAACATAGAATACTACATAGATGCAATAATATCACATGAAAGTATACATGCTGTTATAAGGAAGATAGAGCCTAATGTTGACGCTGATGCTATAGATGATATAGAGGTTATAGTAAGCAGAGGTAATATTAGGTTTCAGATAACTATGAATAATATGGCATTTGCTTCTGATAAATCTGGATTAGTATTACCAGATAACCTAATTGACCCATAAGTAATAATAATAATGTATATACTTCAGCAGTATAATCCTTTCCTACTACTTACTCATAGACTCCTTAAATATCTCCTCAACTGCACTATAACCCTTAGTATGTATTCTATGTAACTGAGTCATTAGATACTTCTCTGCTTCATTAACATCATCTGCTATACCTCTCTTAACTAAGGATAATGTTAATACATACAATGCTGATGATGCTATTCTAGGGAAGTCTGTATCCCTTAGATTGTTACTCTCTATATATCTACCAATTGCTGTTAAAACCATATCATAAGCAAGGTTCCTTAACTCTTCTGGGTGCTTACTCTCAAGCTCCTCAAATGCTATAGCCTCTATATCCTTATTTGTATTTAGCATAGATATATCTAATATGAAGTTACTATTAACTCTTTGTTTTTGTTTATATAACGCTAATATTTTGATAATATTTTAATTGATATTTTATTAAAGTATAGATATTTTTAGATATTTATTCTTTACTTATCATGATCTTTTATAATTTATTAATAATATAATAAATTCATAATTGTAATCTAAAATAACTAATTGTTATTTAGTAGTATATATACTTGCATACTCATCTTCTAAATAATATCTAACCCTCTCCTTCTTAAACTCCCTAGTAGAGAAGAGTATGGTGTAATTGCTTATATTTACATCCTTTGACATCTTATCTGCTATACTCTCACATACCTCTCTACTCCTTGCATGAACCATTGTATAAAGGTTGTAAGGCCATGATGGATATGTAGGTCTCCTATAGCAGTGACTTACTTGAGGATACTTTGCTAGCCTATATCCAACATCATCTATTATATCATCTGGAACTACCCATACTATCATACCATTTGCTATAAAGCCAGCGTTCCTATGCCTTAATATGGCAGCAAACCTTCTCATAACTCCAATTGATTGATAATACTTCATCCGTTCTATGTAATACTCAACACTTACCCCTAACCTTGCTGCTGGTTCATTGAATGGTTCCTTAACTATACTTATATCCTTCTGCATCTCCCTTATGAACTTCTTATCCATCTCAGTAGCCTCAAAGTTAACCCTTTGTATGCTCTTAACCTCTTCAGTAGGCTTAACCTCTATATTCTCATCATCAGCAAGCATATCAAGCTTTACCCCTATCTTGTATAACTTTACTGTAGGAAGTATCATGTACTCCCTTACCCCTTGCATGGATGCGAACCTCTCAACCTCATGCTTAACATTACCATAAGGAGGTACTGCTATAGTAAACCAAAGGTTGTAATAGTGATCCCTCTCATAGTTATGGCTTACCCCAGGGTGCTTATTTATCTCATGTGCAACATGCTCTATCATATCTTGCTCTATACTCATTGCAACTAGAGCACTCTTGTACTTTAATGCTCTAGTATCAAATATAGCATCTATCTCTCTGATTATGTTGGAAGCCTTTAATGCTCTTATCCTATTTATAACCTCATCCTCACTAATATTAAGCCTCTCTGCTATTGCTAAGAACGGTCTACTAACAAGGGGGAACTCCCATTGTAGTATGTTAAGGATCTCCTTATCCAAAGCATCTAACTGTAACTGCATATCCTCATTACATTCCTACCGATATTAATATTAAACTGTATTGTACCATAGCGAAAAGATTTTTTATACCTTGATCCTTAGATGCTAAGTATGTCAGAACAACCTGAGCAGGAACCTGTAAAGGAGAAGTGGGGAGTAGCACACATATACAGTAGTTTTAACAATACCATAGTACATATAACTGATCTGAGTGGTGCTGAGACTATAGCAATAAGCTCTGGTGGTAGGCATGTTACTGCAGATAGATATGAATCAAGCCCATATGCAGCAATGAAGTCTGCACAAGCAGTAGCAGATATAGCAAAGGCTAGGGGTATTACTGCATTACATATAAAGGTTAGAGCAGTTGGTGGTGTAGGACCAAGGATACCTGGACCTGGTGCCCAAGCAGCAATAAGAACCCTTGCTAGGGCTGGATTCAAGATTGGTAGGATAGAGGATGTAACACCAATACCTCATGACTCAACAAGGAAGCCTGGTGGAAGAAGAGGAAGGAGAGTATAAATAATAATCTTATCACGCTTATTATCCCTATAAATAAATCTGGTTAAATAAGCATTTAATTAAAGAATCAGATTTATTTATATACTACAAGCATTTATCATAAACGATGCATACTTGGGTTTAATAGACGAACTTATAAAGTGGACTAGAGATACATTCATGCCTATAGGCGATATAGGCCTGTTCATATTAGCATTTATCGAGTCATCGGTATTTCCTGTACCTCCAGATATACTGCTAATAACATTATCGTTATCAAACACATCATTAGCATTATACTATGCTACTATAGCTACCATAGGCTCTGTACTTGGAGGGATTGCAGGATACTACCTAGGCTTAAAAGGAGGAAGACGAATAGCAAAGAGGATATTCTCTGAGAAGATGATAGATAAGGCTGATAACTACTTCAAGGAGTACGGTGTATGGGCTGTACTCATAGCAGCATTCTCGCCAATACCGTATAAAGTATTTACTATAACAGCAGGCATATTCAAGGTTAACCTTAAGAAGTTTGTTATAGCCTCAATAATAGGAAGGGGTGTTAGATTCTATGCTGAGTCAGTGCTTATAATGTTATGGGGCAAAGAGATATTAGCATTCATAGATAGTAACTTGGAGTTTATTACTCTTATTACAGCAGCAGCAATAATAGCGGTAGTTGTATTAAGGAAGAGGTTTCTTATAATTAAGAGTAAGAAAGAAGGAAGTAGTAGTAATAATAATAATAACGATGCAAGTAAATAGTATAATTAACAATAATATTCTATTTAAATTAAAATTGCATCTCCTTAACTTTATTTACAATATCAACTATCTCATCATAACTAGCAGTGCTATCAATGCTTATATAGATTACATACTCACCATGTATAAATGATACCAGCTTTACCTTATCATGCACAGTTAATGTGAAATGATTTCTACCAAGGGAGTTAGTAAATGAACTTCTCATAAACTCTCTAACAGCAGTTAAGAAGAACTCATTCCTAGCCTCTTCTTGTTTGAATAAAGGTTTTAAACCATCTCTTATCTTACCTACAATAGTCTTCCCGAATCTGTTTATTATACCTACATACCTTATCTTATCATTTATATTAATTATATTATTGCATACCTCTTTATATCTAATGTTGATGTTATGCATATAGGTATTATGATCTATGGACTGATAAACTTATTGCTAGTTAGTTAAATTGATAAGTTAGATGTTATAATATTACATATGCCATCAGCGTATGTGTTAATAAACTGCGACCTAGGATCAGAGGATTCTGTGATAAAGGAGATAAGTGCCCTTAAAGGAGTCAAGGAGGTAAAAGGTACATATGGTGTGTATGATATTGTAGTCAAGGTTGAAGGTGAGAGTATGGAGGAACTGAAGGATACAATAACATGGAAGATAAGGAGGATGCCAAAAGTAAGATCAACAGTAACCCTTATAGTTATAGAAGGTCAAGGAGAATAGCCAATAATAAATCAATAATATAAATTAGAGGATTAAAAGTATGAATAACTAAAACTAAATTGGTTTTATTAATTAAAATGGTTAAATTAAATAATAGATTCCTATTTATTTATTTATTTTCTATCATCTTCTATAATAAATTAGAATAATCTTTAATATTGTTATGGTGATATTATAGCCCTGCCTATTATCTTACCTTCCTTTAACTGTGTAATTGCATCATTAGCCTCATCAAGTTTAAATCTCTTTGCTACTATACTCTTTACTATACCTCTCTTTGCTAATGCTACCAACTCAACTAGATCAGCATATTTGCCTGTATATGAACCTATTATCTTAAATGCTCTTAAGGGGATCAATGGTAGATTGAGTTCTACTGCACCGCCAAACAGACCTACAAGTATCAGCCTACCCCTCTTCCTTAGCATATCTATATCCTTTACTACAGTACTGCTTGAGTTAACAAAGTCTATTACAGCATCAGCACCAAGCCCATTGGTGATATCCTTAACCTCTTTAACTACATCTCTGCTCTTTGCATTTATTACAACATCTGCTCCAAGCCTCCTAGCCTCATCAAGCCTCTTATCATCTAAGTCTATAACTACTATGTTAGAGCCTACTAGTGCCCTTGCTAACTGTACAGCTATAAGCCCTAGACCTCCAGCACCAACTATGACTAGTAACTCTTGTGCCTTTACCATTGAGTTCTTTAATGCTGTGTAAGCAGTTAATGCAGAGCATGCAAGACTTGCTGCCTGCTCAGGCTCTAAACCCTTTATATTAATTAGATACTTCTGATGTGGTACTAGCACATACTCAGCATAGCCTCCATCCTGGAATATGCCAAGTGATCTAGGTTTATCACATAGATTCTCCTCTCCTACAACACATGCTGGGCATGAGCCATCGCCTATCCATGGATAGACTAGAACCTCATCCCCCTCGCTTATTCCTGCTACGTCATCACCAATCCTTTCAACTATACCTGCTATCTCATGCCCTGGTGTTAATGGAAACTTAACTCCTCTATCCTCTACCCTCATAAAAGTATCTCTAGGACCAGCGTATCCCCCTTCCCATAGATGGATATCACTATGGCATACTCCACTAGCCTTAACCCTTACTAGTACTTGGTTACCCTTTGGATTAGGTGTATTTAACTCTTCTATGCGTAAAGGTTCCTTTGGCTTTATTATCCTTGCTGCCTTCATGCTGTTATGAATGATATACATGTTATTATACTTACCTTGTTATAACGGGAAGAAAGAAAATAAAATATTAATAGCAAAGCCCTTACTGCTTTATTAATGGCTACACAATGGAACTGCAGTATATGCTCAAAACAGATACTATGGAGTGAACTCTTTACATTCTACTCTAAAGGTGCTGTACACTTTACATGTTTTAAGCAGATGGTTATAAGTAAGAATAACAATGAAGAGGCTAACGCATTACTCTATGCGCTTGAGGATGAGTTAAAGATGATAGTTGCATATAAGAAGTATATGAGTAAAGTTATAAACGAAGATGCCAAGAAGCTTATGCTAGAGAATGAGAAGGATGCTGAAAAGCATGCTGCACTACTAACCAAGTTAATAGACAGATCTATACTACAGAATTGATACTGGTTAATATCTAATTAATTTTATATTTGATTTGATGCGGTAGTAGTGTATGCTAGCAGTAACCCTCCTTCTGTTTTAGGTAGGATTCGACTATGCAGCCTACCTGGCCCTCGAGCAGAGGCTCATTGGGCCTGTTTGGCCTTGCTCCGTGTGGGGCTGTTGTTTCATTCCTACTACGTAGGGATAATCAGCCTAGTCTTAGACATGGCATCATCTTCATCCCCTACTTCGGATACCATTTCTATACAGTTGCCAGCCATCTCTGGCTACCCATCGCTGGGTCACACCTCTGCTTGGAGGGAGGAGTTTCCTCCTTTACAAGGTTACCTACCCACTAGCTTACACTACTACCAATATATTATACTAGATACTTGGATTTAATCTTAAAGTACTCCTCCTCTATCCTTGCTATCTCATATATACTATCAGCATCCCTATACTCTTTGAGCAATTCTCTATTCAACTCCATGAAAGTATGCCCCCACTTGAATTTATTCAGAAGCATGTATGCTAACTCTTCATATCCAAGTATATAACACGCCGCAGCTAGAGCCTCAACACTACTTAACATTGCTAACTTTGCATAGTTAACAGGGTTTGCTGCTAGCAGCAATGGTAATCTCCTTCTTACTTTTGCTCTTACTTTAGAGAATATACTTGAGGTATTGGCCCATGAACAGTCTACTAGGGTTATGGAGTTATATGATGAATCTCCCTTGTATAGGGGAATATTAGAATATGGGTCTAGAAGTATAGTATGATAAGGGACCCTATTAACCCTCTCCAACATCCTGAAGTGTATAAGCTTTCTTGCACTACACTTGCTTGGATCATCATCGTTTAGTATGTATGCTAGTAGTCTCATCAATCAAACAACAACATTGCTCGTATATACAACTATCGCAACTACCGTTAAGACACTCTTCTCTCTCACATTTACATTCGTAGCACCTCAATTCTATATACTATTTACATGATTATTATGTAAAAATCTTTCTATTGGTTATTAAGTATTCTAATATATTAGATTATATTATGATAATTTAATACTAATTAGATAATAATGTTTAATAATAACTTATTAACATATTAATAATGAACCTATGAGTTACTTGAAGAGACTTAAGGCACTACTGAAGTTAGAGATAGACCCAGTGGCAGTGTACATAAGCGATGAGAGTCATGGATTAAAGAGGTTAGATGATACCGTACCTGCTACATGCTCGCTATGGAGTATAGCATCTAAGAGAGAGGAAGGCTTCTATACTCTAAAGGAGGATCATAACTGTAGCATAGGCAGAGTAACACATGGGTACGATACCGCTTATGATGTAAGGGATAATGATGACGTTAGATCACTTGTATCTATGGGCTGGATAAGTATAGAGGATATAGAAAGATTGCCTAGGCTACCAAGCAAGAGGATAATAGCGTACTCGAGTAATGATGAGAGAGAAGCGGATATAGTAGTTATTATATGCAATGCAGAGCAGGCCATGCTGATCATGGACTCTGCTGAGAAGAGCGGTATACCTGTTAATGTAAGGAGCAAGCCTACTTGTGCATGTATAGCAGATGCTTACTTTAACAAAGGTATCACTATAGGTTTAGGATGCACTGTAAGCAGGATAAGGACACCATATGATTCTAGCAGTCTATTCGTAGCAGTGTATGGCAAGCATCTTAGCAGATTATTGGATAACCTTGAGTATGTAGCACGTATAAATGATGTATTGTATTGTAGTAAAGATCTACTACTGAGAGTATGAAGAATAGAAGCATACTAAAGGGAGTAATAGATGTAATGCTATGGTGTATTGGTAGAGATATAGAGAGCGATGATGGAGATCTACTACTTTTATTTGGGTTCAATAAATACAAGGTACCTAAACATATACTAGGCAGTAATAGGTACCATATATCATTTTACGTTCATGAGATAGTACTCTGGGGTTTTGGTATACTTGTACACGATCATGAGATAGGCATGTTCATAAATAGACATAGATTCGAGCCAAGATTGGTAGAGATGGATAGATTACCATTGTATAACATATGGCATATAAGTGGTATAACTAATACAAGAGAGATTAAAGATAAAGATAATGAGTTTACAAGGATCAACATCATGCTAGATCTATTATTTAGATTACTCTATAGATATGAGAGATGGGTACTAGTATGGAAAGGTCATGAGTATAGAAGCATGTGTATGGAGAAGTATGGTTATAGTATCAGTTACTATGATACAATAAAGGATATCCTACTATCCTATCCTTCATTCCTTAGTTAGTTATGATTATTTATTTTATTATTTTATTATTTTATAGATCGCCATACATGGTTATTGCGCTTCAGGATAGTTACGTTGGGCTATTGGGAGTAGCGGGCTCACAGCTCGCCTTGCGGCTTGCTGTCTACACCCCTACCCCATCAACGCCATCTTCTATGGCCGCCCTTCCCTAAACGGTGGTAGCCTCTTCTCGGGAGGGGCTTCCCCCTTAGATGCTTTCAGGGGTTATCCCCGATGGCTTAGCTGCCCTGCCTGCCCACTCGGACAGCAGGTACACCAGAGGCCACGCCGCCCTGTTCCTCTCGTACTAAGGGCGACTTCCCCTCAGGCTACCGCGCACCCATCAGGTAGAGACCGACCTGTCTCACGACGGTCTAAACCCAGCTCACGTTCCCCTTTGATAGGCGAGCAGCCTCACCCTTGGCCCCTGCTGCAGGGCCAGGATGGGAAGAGCCGACATCGAGGTACCAAACCGCGGGGTCGATGGGAGCTCTCGCCCGCGACAAGCCTGTTATCCCTGGGGTAACTTTTCTGTCACCACTGGCCCCCACTAGTGGGGACACAATGGATCGTTAGGCCCGGGTTTCCCCTCTGGATCCCCTGCGTTTAGGGATCCAGTCAGGCTGGCTTTTGGCCTTACCCTCACCAGCGGAGTTCTGACCCGCTTGAGCCAACCTTTGGGCCCCCTCGATACCTTTTCAAGGGGGTGCCGCCCCAGCCGAACTGCCCACCTGTCGTTGTCCCTCTTGCGAGGTTAGCGATACAGCCATGGATGGCTGGTGTTACACTTGCGCCTCCAGTGCCCCCGGAGAGGCACCTTCGAAGGCTCCCAGCTACTCTCTGCATCCACAACCGTACCGCAGCAACAGGCTGCAGTAAAGCTCCACAGGGTCTTCTCTCCCCGATGGGTGTCCGTGGACTGTTCGTCCACGTTACGTGGGTTCACCGGGTTGGAGGCGGGGACAGTGGGGCCCTCGTTGATCCATTCATGCACGTCGGAACTTACCCGACAAGGCATTTGGCTACCTTAAGAGAGTCAGAGTTACTCCCGGCGTTTAGCGGCCCTTGGCCCCGTTGGACCGGGGTTTTAGGTACCGCCACTGGCCAGGATTCAGCGGCCGTACTAACCCTTTCGGGCTTGCGGCCACCTATGTTTTTATTAAACAGTCAGGACCCCCTTGTCACTGCGACCTGCGATCCCTACTCCTCGTAAAGACCGCAGGCACCCCTTATCCCGAAGTTACGGGGCTAATTTGCCGAGTTCCCTCGCCTCCGGTATACCCGATACGCCTTGGTCTTCTCAACCAGGGCACCTGTGTCGGTTCTCGGTACGGGCTTGGTAGCATCTCCCCATACATGCTTTCATGGCCCCTAGGAATCGAGCAGACCCTGCTAACGCAGGGCTATTCCTCCCTCGCCTAGGTTCTCCTCATTACGAGACTCCCCTAGGCTTGGAGAGTTAAACAGAGCGAGAGCTCTGCCTGCCCTATCCTAAGGTAACATGCATGGGTAGTAACGATGCTACCAAGGCACTGGAATATTAACCAGTTTCCCTTTCGAGTAACTCCTTTCGGGTTACCCTTAGGACCGGCTAACTCCCGGCTGACGACGCATTGCCGGGAAACCCTTGCCCTTACGGCGACCGGGATTCTCACCCGGCTATGCTGTTACTACCACCAGGATCTGCACTAGAGCCCGGTCCAGTGGACCTCACGGCCCACCTTCTGCCCAGGCCCTACGCCCACCTACCACCTCTTGCTTTAGCAAGAGGTCTAGGGTATCGGTGTCTGGCTTGAGCCCCGTCCATTTTCGGGGCCCTCAGGCTCGGCAGGTGAGCTGTTACGCACTCTTTAAAGGATGGCTGCTTCTAAGCCTACCTCCCTGCTGTCTTAGCCCGAGGACACCCTTTGGTTTGACACTTAGCCAGAACTTGGGGACCTTAACCCTAGTCTGGGTTGCTCCCCTCTCGGTTGTGGGGCTTACCCCACACAAACCCGCCTCCGGGCTTCTCAGGTGCTGATGCCTTCGGAGTTCGAAAGGACGGTGAGCCCTTTCGGGCCCTTGCCATCCCATCGGTGCTCTACAGCATCAGCAACCTCCACCCAGGCAGGACTGCGATCCGCTTCGGTGGGAACTAGCTATCACCGAGCTAGATTGGTTTTTGGCCCCTAGTCCCAGGTCAGAGGAGCGATTTGCACGTCAGCACCCCTGCGGGCCTCCACCAGGCTTTCGCCCGGCTTCGCCCTGCCCAGGACTAGATCGCTCGGTTTCTAGCCTTACCCCTATGGCTCAGGCCCTTTCAGACCCTCTCCCTTGCAGCTCATCGCTGCTGCGGAGACTCGGTTTCCCTTCGCTTACGCCTTTAGGCTTAGACTCGCCATAGGGATAAACTCCCTGGCCCGTGTTTCTAGACGGAACGCACTACCCTGTGCCTTGCGGCACTTCTGGGCAGTGCACGTCTGTAACCATCTGGTTTCAGGCTCTTTTCACCCCCCTCCCGGGGTGCTTTTCAGCTTTCCCTCACGGTACTAGTACGCTATCGGTCTAGGAAGGTATTTAGCCTTGGAGGCTAATTTCCCCCATCTTCGCTAGCCACTGCCAAGGCCAGCTACTCTAGTTGGTAACTTATACCTGAGCATATTTAACCTACGGGGGTATCACCCTCTATGCCGACCCATTCCAGGGTACTTCGGCTATATGCTCAGGTATAATACCATTTAAGGTAGTTACCAACATACCCCACATCTCTACTGCATTACTGCAGTAGATTCGGTTTGGGCTCCTCCCCTTTCGCTCTCCGCTACTCAGGGAATCTCGGTTGATTTCTCTTCCTCACCCTACTCAGATGCTTCCTTTCGGGTGGTTCGCCCTCCCCTGCTTACGCAAGGGAGTACCCTTACGGGTAGGATTCCCATTCGGGGATCGCCGGATCAACGGTCGCGTGCACCTACCCGGCGCTTATCGCAGCTTGCCACGCCCTTCATCGCCCTCCTAGCCTAGCCATCCACCAGATGGCGTCCTTGTAACTATCCTGAAACATACGCAACCATGTATGGCGATCATCGTGAGCAATTATTATTAATGCCCACTACGCCCTTCACCCTACATAAGCATATGTAGGGTTGCATACATTATATCATCTACTATTACTGATCCAAGCATATTGGATGAATATATAGGTTATGCATCCATTGTACAAGGGTTATGCTATTATGTATTATTTGCTAAGGAGGTGATCCGGCCGCAGGTTCCCCTACGGCCACCTTGTTACGACTTCTCCCCCCTCAGCGGGTTTACGTTCGGTGATACCAACATGGCACCACCTCACGTAAACCCACCTCGGGTGAAGCGACGGGCGGTGTGTGCAAGGAGCAGGGACGTATTCACCGCGCGATGGTGACACGCGATTACTAGGGATTCCAGATTCATGAGGGCGGGTTGCAGCCCTCAATCATAACTGAGGTAGGGTTTGGGGATTACCTTCCCCTTTCGGGGTCGGAACCCATTGTCCCTACCATTGCAGCCCGCGTGTGGCCCAGGGGTTTCGGGGCATACTGACCTGCCGTAGCCCTCTCCTTCCTCCGCCTTATCGGCGGCAGTCCCCTTAGCTAGCCCCACTACTCCAAAGAGTAATGGTAGCAACTAAGGGCGAGGGTCTCGCTCGTTACCTGACTTAACAGGACACCTCACGGCACGAGCTGGCGACGGCCATGCACCTCCTCTCAGCTTGTCTGGTAAAGTCTTTAGCTTGACCTTCATCCTGCTGTCACCCCTGGTAAGGTTCCCGGCGTTGACTCCAATTAAACCGCAGGCTTCACCCCTTGTGGTGCTCCCCCGCCAATTCCTTTAAGTTTCAGCCTTGCGGCCGTACTCCCCAGGCGGTAGGCTTAACGGCTTCCCTGCGACACTGGGCTACCACATGGGTAGCCCAACATCGAGCCTACATCGTTTACGGCTGGGACTACCCGGGTATCTAATCCGGTTCGCTCCCCCAGCTTTCATCCCTCACCGTCGGGCGCGTTCTAGCGAGGCGCCTTCGCCACTGGTGGTCCTCCCAGGATCAACGGATTTTACCCCTACCCTGGGAATACCCCTCGCCTCTCCCGCCCCCTAGCTTAGCAGTATCCCCCGCAGCCCAACGGTTAAGCCGTTGGATTTAACGGAGGACTTGCTAAGCCGGCTACGGATGCTTTAGGCCCAATAATCGTCCCGACCACTCGGGGTGCTGGTATTACCGCGGCGGCTGACACCAAACTTGCCCACCCCTTATTCTCCAGCCTTTTTACAGCTGGCAAAAGGCCCCTTCAGCAGGGGCCACTCGGACTAACCCCGTCGGGCTTTCGCCCATTGCGGAGGTTTCGCGCCTGCTGCGCCCCATAGGACCTGGGCCCTTGTCTCAGTGCCCATCTCCGGGCTCCTCCTCTCAGAGCCCGCACCGGTTATAGGCTTGGTGGGCCATTACCCCACCAACTACCTGATCGGCCGCAGTCCCATCCTAGGGCCATATAGATTTCAGCTATAGCTCATTCCAGAAGCTATAGCCTATCGGGGTTTAGCCTCAGTTTCCCGAGGTTATCCCCGTCCCTAGGGTAGGTTGACTACGTGTTACTGAGCCGTGCGCCACCCCTTGCGGAGTTGACTCGCATGGCTTAGTCCCAATCCGATAGCAGTCGGGTCCGGCAGGATCAACCGGAGTCAGCCTGAAGAGTACAGGCCGTTAGTTTTATAATAATATAGCATACCCTTTTATACGGATGCATAACCCATATCAGATCCAATATGCTTGGATCCTCACTATGTTAGCGTAAATGGAGACCTGTAACTCATTGGATGGAGCACACTCCATACCTTGCTACAGGTGCCGCCTACGCTATAAGAATTATAGTATCTAAAAGATATAAACTTAACGTTTCTCCTTTATCACTTCAGATATCTAATATCATAACATATTTATGAATAATTTATTAATATTCAAAATTAATATTAAAAATACTAACTAACATATATTATAAGAATCATAAATATAATCTTAGTTTGTTAATTTATGGTAGCTCTGGTATAGATAGGAAGAGCAGTATTGCTGGCACAACACTACATATTATTAGTATAGCTATTACAAGCCATACAGCATATGGTTTATGCTCATGTGTATGCTTATGGTCTTCCCTCTCTTTATGTTCCATCTAGCTCACCTCTAAAAGATTCTAGTTACTCATATATTAGTTAAACTGTATTAGCTCAGCAGATAGTTGTAGGAAGGTAAACGTTAAATATGAATATATCAAATTAGCAGATATGCTAGAGGAAGAGGTAAAAACAATAGATGTTAGAGGCTTATTCTGCCCAGAACCAGTATTTAGAACAAAGGTAGCAATGGAGAGGTTGAGTATAGGCTCTATATTGAAGGTTATAGCTGATGATCCAGATGCAGAAGAGGATATAAAGAGATGGGTTCAAAAGACAGGGCATGAACTAGTAAGTATAAGTAAAGATGGGAGTAATCTAACTTTTCTTATAAGAAAGAAGAAGTAATAGAAAGGATGTGATATTATGATAACATTAAACCCAGAGTTATTGAATAAGATAGGTAATACGCCTATTATAGAGTTAAGTTCATTCTCAAGTAGCAAGGTAAAGGTATATGCTAAGCTTGAATGGTTCAACCCATTCGGTTCCGTTAAGGATAGAGCAGCATACTGGATGCTCAAGGATGCTGAGAGGAAGGGTCTGATAAATAGAGACAAGCATATTATAATAGAACCTACATCAGGTAATACTGGTATAGCATTAAGTGGTATAGGAAGGCTACTAGGTTACAAGGTTGAGATAGTCATCCCAGAGAAGGCTAGTGAAGAGACTAAGAGCATATTAAGAGCGTTAGGAGCAGATGTACATGAGACTAGCGATGATCTATGCCCAAGGGTAGGAGTAGGTACTGATCAGAGTATATCTTTAGCAAAGGCAATAGCAAGAGCAAGACCAGATAAGTACTTCATGCCTAATCAGTATGAGAACGATGCAAACTTCTTGGCACACTATGAGAGCACTGGGCCAGAGATATACAAGCAGACAGATGGTAAAGTTACCCACTTTGTAACAGGTGTAGGCACTGGTGGAACTATAACTGGTACAGGTATGTATCTTAAAGAGAAGAATAGCGAGATAAAAATAATAGCTGTTCAGCCTCAGAAGCAGCATCTCATTCAAGGTCTAAGGAACTTTGAGGAGTCTAATGTACCATCACTCTTTGAGAGAAGAATGCATATAGTAGATGAGTGGTATACTATAACAAACGAAGAGTCATTTAAAATGGTTAAGGAGTTGTATGCAAGGGAGAGGCTATTGGTTGGACCATCATCTGGTTGTGTTATGGCTGCTGTATGCAAGTTGGTAGATAAGATAGATGAAGGAATAGTAGTTACAATATTTGCTGATGATGGTAGAAAGTTCAAGAG